>Ga0247770_1001418_pt1 | contig 18750 bp, 19 predicted proteins | sample UWRJL136409B6_FD_179943 | JGI IMG/M metagenome (GOLD analysis project Ga0247770, IMG submission 179943) | Plant litter microbial communities from Arlington Agricultural Research Station in Wisconsin, United States - UWRJ-L136-409B-6 | ecosystem: Environmental > Terrestrial > Plant litter >... | reverse complement strand
TGGGAGGGGGGGGTTAGGGGGGTAAAGGGGGGGAGGAAAAAGAAGGTTTGGATGGGGGGGGGGGGGGGACAGGTGGAAAGGTGTAGGAGCTTACGATAGGGGACTTTGAGAGGGTTTCGGGGAGGGATCGACGGGAAGGGGGGTTTTGAGTTGGGAGGAGAGGTTGCGAACGTTTACTCCATTGTGTAGAAGGTTATGGTGTCTACTTGCTCTTCCGAACTCTTTCATTCTATCTCCCTTACAATTGTAAGCTGTGGCAGTCGAGGAGAAACTGGAATTACGGAAGATAGTGTTCGGTTGGGGTAGAAACGTGGCCATATCGCTCTTGAGTCTCTATTGGATGGGCTGGCCCAGTCACGTTGTAAATCACATACCGAGCTAACCTTGACCGGAGCCTTAGACTACTACGACGTGGGTTGTAGCTCCGACTCCCCAATCCCTGCGTTCTACCGTCTAGATCAAGTGGCTTGATGCTTGAAGAGAATGAGCTACGGGTAAGTCAGAATCTTATTCGGGTTAAGACGTGCAGGCGGCTTGCCGCCAGTGCAGTGCCGACAGATGTCGCTTGCAGAGGCGGCTGGGTGATGTGGTGTCGACTGCCGATGGGGACTTATGCTAGATCTATGACTGAGGGGGCGATGGAACAACTTTGGCTACCATGAATGTAAGGGAAGGTCGTGAATTTCTGGGTATATCGCACATTCAGATTTTGACAAAAGGGAGGATATACTTTGGGGGCACGGTGTGGGATTGCGTGTTTGTTAAGGTGTAAACGAGCGATCCATGCAACAATATCTAATCCATATACTCTCCAGTGTTGGAGCAATCTGAAGACATCCTAGTCCACTTCCTCAATATCTCTGGCTGCGACAGTAGCTGCCGTTGTTCCTTCGTATCGCACCGACTTAGACCCGACGACTTTCCAGTTGGGGTTTGCCTCAACAGCATAAGGCTGGGGAACATCATCGGGCACGCACGCCTTGACGACCGAATGCGGCATGTTGGGGTTATTGTCCGGAATGACGTCAATGAGTTCCTTGATGTTGTACAGGAAGGTAAAGTTGCTTGTCTCGAGGTAGCTGTAGCTCCATCCCAGCTCATCAGTAGGGTCGTAGTCCTGCCGGGATAGATTCCAGGTGGGATGATTCGGGTTCCAGGCCGGCTGCCAGTTGAAAGGGATGTTGTAGGCTTGGTTGGCCTTTCGAACGCACTTTAAGTTTTGGCTAGCCGCAGACGAGCTTCCGAGTTGATAGTCTCCACTGACCGTGTAGGCGTCGGGCAGTTTGAGGAAGGGGGTGGGATACGTTCTGCCAGTGACATGGAATTGTCAGTAACGCTGCTGTATGTGTGCCACTTGTGTGCAACGCTGTCTTGATGGGCAGGTCGATAGGATGTGGGAAAGAATGATGAAACCAACTTACACTCCCGTTGTCTGCTCCCTCCCGTGCCGCGTGTAAGTTGCAGTTGCGGTGCGTGTCCCCCCAAAGTTTGTGGGCGGAGGCACGAAGCCAGGCGGGACATTCTTGGCAATGGTGGAGATACTTGTAGTGCCTACAGCAGTGTTGATGATGTGAACGACCACCACAGTCCCGGTCTTTGTCGTTTGGGCGTAGTACTTCGGTGCCCAGTGCGTCATAGTTCCCGTGCCACGGACAGTGCAGGATGGACTGGGCGAGCAAGCGCCAACCGATGTGGTCACTAAAGCCATGGTGCAAGTGGGTTTTGATGAGCTCGGCAAGCCTTTGTCCCTCCCGCGGAATCAATGTCTTTATGCCTCTTTTGTGTCTGAACACAGTAGGGCTTGAAGAGTGGCTGAGGTAAACCTGCATTTTTTGCACACCCACTGGATGTTGTTAGCAACAAATCGTCTTTGCGCGATTTTTAGAGCGTGAGATTCTGATGGTGTGTAGGAATGAGTCTGGACCGGCGACTTCCTGCTTGCGGCTGAGGTTGGTGGCGGCGCAATGGCCAATGATGCCCACGAGGTGTTCGAAACCCGTGCGTGTAATGTGAAACACACGCCCGCAATGGTAGGCTCGCGGGCCTAGTGGTACGCAATATGTCGGGCATTTAGCTTCAAGTTGGCGAAATTGAGGCTGATGAGGCAGCCACGTCAGGTCTGGCCAGCCAAGGCACTGTCGGGTGCGGGCTCTCGAGATAGATAGTGTGAGTTAGGATCTTTGGCATTTCCAGTTAAGAAGCCAGAAATTCCACGGTAGCTGGGCTTTTTTTAAGCGAGTTCTCTCCCGGGCTCCTCGCTGAGGTGGAGCTGTGGGCGCTTACCCCCCTTATTCTCCCGCGGAACCAACACATCCATGAAAATGCGTTACGGAGAGCTGCTCTGGCAAGCGTTTTTGGTTGCTGCTTCGTCAGCACTTTTCGTACTAATTATTATCGCCACCCTCACTACACCATGGGCACAAACGCTGTCGGACGAGCAGAAGCCCCTGAGCTGGTGGGCCAGGGTCGACTTCGGCGATACTCTTATTGCCGTCCGTGCCATGCAGGGCGTGTTGACGGCCGCATCAACCGCTGCCATGTCCAACTCGTTCACTCGTCTCCATTGGAATAAAATGGCCAATGAAAAGGGACTCTTGCTTGCCAACCTCCTAGCCTTCTCACCAACTACCTCCCTGATGGGTACCGCTCAGCTCATCGTCGGGAAGCATACAAAGCTCAGCACCAGTGCCTGCGCCCTCGCCAGGCTCTGTTTGACCACTTTTCCGTGGGTTGCGGGCATCTTACTCTTCGGTAAGTAACGGGCACTGAGTGTCTTGAAGTCACCCCCTTACCTGACATAATCCAGCCCGAACCTCCCTTGTCACCGTCTTCGACACAGCTCTGGTCTACAACGTCACATCCGGCATCGGCCCGTTTAACTCCTCCTACGTCGACTCCTTCATCAACGCCTTCCAAGACCAAGACACGTCTCCGCCCATCTCAATCGTTCCCTACGCCTACTCGTCTGTTGTGCACAACCTCATCACCAATTCCCTCTTCTCCATCGTTGCTGAGCCCATCCTCTGCCAGCCGTCCGAAAGGGACCTCGAGTGCGCATCCTATGTTGTCTCAGGAGGCCTAAGCTTGGCTGCTCCCTGGACCCCAACCGGGAATCCAGATCATCCCCTGGTGCGAATAAGGGGTGTGCCTACTATTCAGACCGAGTTCCAAGGTCGAAGGGGAGCCAGCTCCTCCTTCTCCGACAGCGACTGCGTCTTCTTCGGGTCACGGTCAAATCGGAGCCGTATCGCAGCCGATCTGTGTCTCTCCACATCGGCCGATGGCCAGCTCCATGCCGGCCTGTTTCTCTGCGACGGACTCGACTTGGTGTCGCGCAAGTGTCGACAAGAACCCGAAGTTAACCAACCTCCCACAGTAATCCCGAACATCACCACAACCATGGCCGTCTTCAGCCGCCAAGCCACCGTCATTTCAGCGAGATCCAACCTTACAATCACCGGCATCTCGGACCTGACCCCTCCTATCCCCATCCCTATGACCGTCTCCGACGTCGCGGCATACAAAGCCGCTCTCTCATGGCTGATGGACTACTCCGCCGCTAATATCCCCGCGCAGTCGTCCATTTTGGAGATCTTCTGGGACAACCAAGGCAGTCTTTCGGGTACCTACACCGACGGCATCCTCCTTCAAAACTTCAGAAGCATCCTGGCGTTTCCCATTTGGCTCTTCAACGCAAATAACTACGGAAACACGGCGCTTAACAAGGCGGAGTTGAACGTGGGCCTCCCAACCGAGTTCTACACCGGGGCTGCCGTCGTATCGCCGTTGGTGAAGCTTCACTTTGACTCGACTCTCCTTAAGGTGTTTATCGTGCTCGAGGGGGTCGTGCTGTTGACACTGTGGGTTGCCCTGCTCTGGCTTTTTCCGCCGTGGTCGTCTGGTGCTAGCTTTTTCATATCGTCGTTTCCGGCGTTCGACTTTCTTTTCAAGACGGATGTGCTGGAGGTGGCGTCTGACAGCAGGTTGAATAACGCTGGCGATGCGGGTCAACTCAAGACGGCAGAGGAGTCCAAGATTTTGAAGCGGGTAAATCAGGTGGTAGTATATGCTGCTGCTGGCAGCGAGAGCCAGGGTGGGCGGGGAGAGCAGAAGAGGGTTGAGTCGGTGGCCAATGAAGCGTCACAATAAGAGGGTTTGAGAACTGGGACATTACAGCCTGGTTTCTGCGACGAAATGAAGGAACCAGGGCAAGTCATCATAAAATTCGTTGAAAGGAGGGTAAATGATATGAACGTTTAATCACCAATGTTCCCTTTGCTCAAGAGATCAAACAAGAGTTATCCGCTTCCAAGCCAATCTCTCAACCTCATTCTTCAAGTCGCTCGTATCAACCGCAACATCCAAAGCATACATCCTCTCCAGTGGCTTCAGTCCGTCAAGGTCAACTTGTCACTCCTCCGTTGCTGCCCCGACCCAGCCCCATCCGGTGAGTTCTCACTGCCCAGGTCACCGCTCCTCTCTCTTCTCTAATTTTCCGAAAACTCTCATGCGTCGATGTCAGCACCTCACCCAACCTCTCCCAATCCAACCGATTCGAGCCAGTCCCCACGTCAGCATAACTTTTAGGCTCATATCAGACAATACAGGCCATATACTTGGAGCGCATTTAAACACTAACACCCTTAACCCTAAGCCTGGCCACTACATTACGTTAGGTCTTTTAAATACTATATAACTTAGAAAAAGCCGTCTTATAATTAAGGTTTATTAAATCTTAGATTTCTAACTATTCAGACTGCTTTTTAACTTTAATGTTAACAGCTGTAGATTACTAACTAAAAGTATAATGATGATAATATATAAGGTAGCTTTTCTATATATAAAGGTCTCTGTATTACGAAAGGCTAATAAGAAGCTTAATAAGTGACAGAGGGCTAAGAAAACATATATATGGCTTAAGGAGTCACTTACTGTATAAGAGGTATAAGATCTATTAGATTAGAAGGCCGTAGGGGAGCAGTTAGCTTAGGAAACACGATAAAGTGGTGGTTGTGCAGGAGGCTCTCGTACGAAGATTTAGCGTTATGGTGTGTGTGGTAAAGCTAGCCATAATACATGTACTTATAAGGAGGTTGCAGAATCGTCTGATTCATCTGTTCCTGATTCAGTAATTGTTATTTCTTAATGTTATGGCTGTGTAATTAGTATAGTTGTCGTAGTATAGTAGAAAGTAGATCGCTCGTTTGTCTGGATCGCTCGCTTATCACATATGTTAGATACAGGAAAGGAGAGGGCCTATTATAAGCTGTGGGTAACCAGCTAAGCATTGATTGTCATGACCCGCGGTCGTGCAGTAGGTCGGGGCGGCCCGAAGGATAGTCCGTGGGCAGAGTGTGCGGAGAAGTCGCACTGTACGGTCGTACGGAGTGATAACTCTGATCATTCCGGGACCATAGTGATTACAGTGAGTAAGTGATTATCGTGATTATCCTGATCACTTAGTGATTAGAATGATCATAATGATCAGGGTACAAGTTACCTCAGGCCCAGGGTGTAAAGACTAGAAGCCCTGCAGTATATAGGAACCAACGTCGACGTGGTAGGAGTGAGTCACCTTTTGGTTCCTCACGTTAGTAATACATTGTTCAGTGAGACTTATTGTTCGGACCCTCTGAGTCTGCGACTTGCTTGACAGTGTACAGCCCCGAGAGTTGTGCTAGCCTTCGTTCAGTCTTTTTGCCCCCATTACCTTGTAGCAATTGGCCTTGGTCAGGGACCTTGTCCGCTATTACGATCTGTCTTTACCTTAGTCACCACGGTGTACCAGGAGTAGGCTGTAACAGTACTGCCGGAGCGCCAGTGAGCCTGAGCCACCACAGTTACGAAGACCGAATCCTACAGAAAGTCCATAGAGAAGGTTCTGGCTTTCAGCCAGAACCTCAACAAGCAACAGAGAATCAAGCAGTTGCAACCCACAGTTTTCCAATGTGAAGTGTTTCTGAAACCTAAAAACGGGGACCCGCGTAGCCATTTTCATATATGGGACCAGTTTTAAGCTCGCTCGGCTAGAGTTAAAGTAGTTATAGATACTGCGGTGCAGCCTTCAAGAAATGGTTTAGTGTGAGGCGAGCAAACAAAGCAAAATGGAGGCAAGAAACGGAGTGTATTGCGTACAGAGAGTTGCAATGGTGCAACGGCTAAAACTATGGCAAAGACTAGGAAAAATGGGTGGGCTGAACATCGGATGAGACGCACCAGCATGTGGGGCTCTCCACATTTAGAGGGTGAGCAAGACTGAGCCAATCCTGAGCCGGCCCTGAGCTGGGGTGGGCGACGTCACGTGGGCGCGGTACGAAAAAGGAAATTTGGTGTGCCCAGATTCGTCGCAGGAAACACGTAAATCTTGCGGTGCGCCAATTGTGCATTCTTCAATATTGGTGGTGTTCTGAATTACGCCACAGTTGGCCGCTGTGTGCTCCTCCTCCGGCATAATAAAGACAAGTGTGGTGCTTGCCCCACTAATTTCCATCACAGGTATAACTACTGGAAATACAGGGCTTTAGAGGACCAGCAGCCCACTAAAATCAGGTCGAAGAGCGAGGGAGAGCTAAGAGAGGGCTCCTAAATTTATATTCAAGAGGTACTGTCTCACAGAAAGTGTTAGAAAGAATATACCTGATCGATCTGCTCTATGGCGCACATGGTGTTTTGTATACCGACTTGTGATCCCCTCTCGAAACGAGACCCGCCTCCTCACCATTCTGCCCGGCTCCTCACATCGGAACCCCACAGCAACCACATGCTGCACTCTTACCACATTCGCCCCCTCCGACTTTGACATTCTCTTCATCGATTTCCTCACAAAATCCCCATGCAGCAGCCCTCTAGTTGACGAAGCTTCTACCCTAAGCCGCCGCACCTGACAACAATGGATCCAGTACCTCGTCCTCCTCACTCGCCTTCTCCTCCCGGTAGTCCCACCAAACCCCTGCTCGCCTGTACCGCTTCAAATGAGGTGAGCTTTCCGCCCTTTCCTACGTTTACCCTCTCCTACGGTTGCAACGGGTGTGATAATTTTTCCAAGTACAACTAACTGCCTAGACGAGAATATCCATCTGTTTTGACACGCACTTGTTCCAATCCGGCGAGATCAAAACGTCCCTGCCGTTGTCTAGCGACCCAAAAAAAAAAGCCCCTTTGCTCCCCGTCCTCCCCTCCATCTCATCAAGAATCGTCAAGACCAAACTGGTTTTGGAGGTGAGATGCTCTCGTCAAACCTGAACCAGCACTCCGTCTTGAACAGCGGGTCCATTTCAATCGTCTCTAAGGAAACGACAGCAGAAAAGCCCCTGTGGTCGATATTAGTGTATTTAGCCCCTGAAAACAGTTCACAGCTTCGTCGCTGGCAGGGTCGCACTTACCCGACATAGTGATACTCGTAAAGTATTTCTCCTCCCGCCGTTTTGATGTTAGCTATGGCTTCTTTGGTCGCTTCGTCAGTGTCGCAGTTGACGATGATGGTCTCTGCGAAGATGGTTGGGATGAGAAGCGCTAGCAGCGAGAGAGCGGTACGTGGTGTTTTCATGGTGGAGATCGTATGTGACGATGGCACGCGATGTGCAATTGTAGATTGAGGAAGCCTGCATCATTTGAAGTAAATTTCAGGGGACCAGCACTGTATATACAGCCCTTGGGTACTGTTGGAAGGGTTGCCTTTTATTTTCCAGGGATGGAGTGAAGGCATTTAACCGCCGTTAGATAGAGGCTTGTCATCAAGCGACGGGTGGTAATCAAATGTGCCCCGGGATACAAGAGGAGGTGCTGTTTGGTAATCTCCGAACAATTGTTCTTTTTTCCGGATTTGCAGTGGCTTTCAATGGTATACCTGGAGAGTAGGCGTATAGGGCCAGGCTCAAATCCTGAGGTGCCGGCGCACGGGTGGGGGCCAGAGCAATCATGGATGCTTCCATGGAAGCGGTAGACAAAATTTTATGACGTCGCAGAGCTCAGTAATTAAAAGCTCTGCTTGGGAGCGGTAGACCAAGATTAGACTGTAGATGAAAACAGCACAACAGGACCAAATTCTCAGCAGGTGCTCACAGATGACTTCGGATGATCTGGTCTTGGCGCTCCGGTCCGAGAGCTACGGCTACGAGGCTGCCTAAACGCCACGGTAACACAGGGGTGAAACACGGGATCGATTTTGATTCGCTGTCGCAGCGCCAAGCATTCCTGGACCGGCGACATCCGCTGTGGCTTGACCTCAGCTGCCGGGCGGCTGCCACCACTGGGCTCCTGCCACGTTCGGACTTCGGATGGGTCTCGGGTCAGCAACGTCAGATCCTCAACCTCACCTCTTCATCCTCCCAACCGCCGCTTGCCGCCCGTCATCGCTCGCGCACGTCGGTTTTCGATAGCTATCTATTTATTTACGAGGGGGCGACTTTGCGGAACGGAGGGCAGAATGTCGTTTTACGTGGCACTCGCTGTTCTGGTGGGTCTCGCCGTATTTCCCCGGACAGTTGCACCAGTTTGTCGTGCTGACACCATCGTTCGCAGGCGGGTCTGGGGTATATGATCAACAAATACATTGTCACGGAACGCGTAAAACACGGCCTGGAACATTTTCCCGGTCCGTTGTTCTGCGCCATTTCCCACATGAGTCGCGTCGTCGCGAGTGTCAAGGAAGTACACCCGATGGAGTGCATCCAGCTCACCAGTGCAGATACCCTACGCTTTCCACTTCCTCATCGGCGACCATCCCAAATGAATTGAGTCACTGCATGAGAAGTACGGCCCTATCGTGCGCACCGCACCGAATGAGCTCTCCTTCATATCGCCTAGGTCCTGGCGCGACATCTACGGCTACCGCAAGGACCACCTCGTGTTCCGCAAGAGTCTCGCCTACGATGCCGCCGCCTTCACCGACCAGACCCGCTCCATCGTCAACGAGCAGCACCCCGCCGAGCACTCCAAGATGCGCAAGATGCTCTCCCCCGCCTTCTCCGACCGCAACCAGCGTCTCCAGTGGCCGCTCATCGACGAAGCCGTCAACACTCTCACCGACGAGCTCTCCAAGCTGGCATCCGCGCAGAAACCCGCCAACCTCAGTCTGTACTTCAGCCTCACCACCTTTGACATCTCGGCCAGCTTCGCCCTCGGCGAAGAGTTCCACACGATCGAAGCCGGAAAGCTGCACCCCTGGGCCATCTTCTTCAAACACGGCGCCGAGGCTATAGGCCAAGGCGCCGTCGAATCCGTCGCCTCAGTCTACACCATCTGCGGCAACATGATTGACTGCGGCGGTTGCCTAGAGTATAAATAATCATGCATTGCCGATTCTCGCGGTACTTTCTCGTCGCCTGCGGTTGACTAGGGAGATGTTGGATGAGAGCAGTGGAGAGAGTGGCACAATGCGGAGTGGTCACAGCGGTGCAAGTAGCTGTTTGATGCTAGCTGTGTCTAGTGTCCTCCTAGCTACTGCGGTCCTTGCTACCTATTGGATATAGTCTTCCTATTGCGGGGGTGGACGTTTCTCTAAGTTGCAGTGTCGTACACGATACTGGTGAAGACGTTGTGGTCGCTGTCCGCGCTCAGCCCCTTGAACATAAACACGTCGCCAGCCGGCAGAATGACCTGCGTCCCCAGATCCTTCACTAGCTTGTCGAGCGCCTCCTGCATCAGCCTGCCTCCATCCTTGGCAATCGTCTCTCCTATGGCCCCGAGATCATTCTTTTCCGCTTTGAACAAGAATAGCACCATATTGACCTAGCTATGCCCCCACTTGTTCATCCAGATTCCCGGCTTGCGCTTGTCATCATCCGGCGGGAAATTCTCCCAAAATCTCACGTTTCCGTTCTCATCGTTATGCTAAGCGTGCACAGACTCGACAAGGAACTGTCCACGTTTCGCAGCACTTGTGCCGACTTCGAAATTGAATCGGTAGTTGACCCACATGTTCAAATCGTTAGCTTCCCCTCATGTCGGTGGCTGGTTAGTCAAGACAAATCAAACCCATGCAGGTACTAGTTCTTACTCTTGGACTCCTTGAAAGTGCCAACAGCTGTTCGCCTGAAGAAATTGATCTTCATGAAGGTGTACGAGCCAACAGTGAACAAAAGTCGGCGTTTGGTGTCCATATCCGCCTCGTCTTCGCGGAGCGGGTTGAGGTTCTCGTAGCTGACTTCTACAGTGTTGTCATCTAGGTTACTTGCATCAGTGTGAATGACCAACAAAAGAGACTCGGGGGTGCCAAGGAACTAAGACAACGCACATTCCAACTTAACGGCCTCGGAATATACACTTGCCCAATCCTCCACAATTGGCTTGTAATTGCTCCCTACGCTTGATTTCTTTTCGTACCGGTTGCTCGTCGACAACTCGCCGTAGGGATCTTGAATATTGTCGACAAAGTCCATCGTGCCGTGCAAGTTCAACTTCTTGTAATTTTTCTCGATGATCGCCGCAACCTTGTTCGATGCCTCGCGAGGGGTCACGCAGAAAAGGGGGGCAACAGCACTGCCGATCCAACGGTTGACAAATATGTCCTGACAGATAAATAGGAGTCCATCTGCCGCCCCGGGCTCTGCTCTTCGTTTCAAGCGGGCGAAGACGTTCTCTTTGAATCGCTCCACCCCTTCGACGCCGTCATCCACGACTCATGTCTTTGCTTTTCGCATGAAGTCAGGGGGCTCGTTTCCGCTGTGGGTGAGCATGCAATAGTTGAGCGTGCCAGCCGAATACGTGCTCCGAGGAGACAGGTTGCAGCGGAAGGATGCCGGAATGAAGTAAGGCTTCGTGGGCGTAGGGTTGTCGGATGATGAGCTTGGCTGTGAAACGGTGTATCCGAGGACGAAGGGGTTGTCCGGCGTGGGCCTGAAGGAATCTCCTCATCCCCTCGAACGTGTCCGCACCCGAAGCTTCCAATCCATCAATGTTTCTCAGTTTTGTCGGCTCGTTACTGGACCCACCCACGAGCTTGAAGTTTCGGACTAGAAGGCTGCTTTGCATAACACAGAAACTGGTGGCGACTTGAAACGTGGACGAGCTGACCTAGCTGCCAGCTGTTGCCACCTGCCACCCACCATTTGATCAAAATGAAACAATGTATCATTTGATCCGGCTTGCATTCTTTTATATAGAAAACTCTATTGCAATTGATGCATCGAAGAGTTGCGCCTGCATTTCGGGTTTGAAAGCAGCGCGGTTAACAGGTACTTCTGGGCGGGCCCCACAGGGTGGCCAGGGGCCAATGTACCCCTTTCCCGTGAAAATTGGCGAGTACTGGCATGAGCTCCATTCAGCCCAGATGGCCACGCCTTCTTTTTGCGCGCTCTGGCCCCGTGGCCAGGGCCCCTTTTATCTGACAGTAGTAAGCCACCACAAAACTCCACACTCTACCTTACGACCCCGCTCTCTTTACGGTCAGCAATCTCCCTCCTGCTATTCCTCAGTTTTAACAGTTATTCAGACAGCAAGAACTAAATACTCATCAACCTTTCCTAACATCCTTTATACGCATAGCATAACGATAAAACAGGTTAGATAAAATTTCAAGTCAGGTATAGCGATTAACCCACTCTAAGTATACTTTTCAGCTGAGGAGGAGGGAGAAGTCACTACAACGCCGTACTGTTCTCAGCAGCCCTACTTTTCCCTACAATTTAACACTCCCAGGACAACTATAATTATAATAAGTCAGAAGCGTACTGTTTAACGTATTACTTTCACTATCACCTTATATAATCAGGAGTTTAATAATAGTAAAAGTTAATATAGTAATGTTAATTTCTAGCCTCTGAGCACCCTGTACCGCGGACCCTGCAGGGTGGTTGCGTACTCCGAAACCACCAGTCGAATCTTCTGGAACCCCCTGAATCCAGTCGGGCTACTGCCCTACAGAATCAACTAGAATACCACAGTGGCCACGTCAGCTACTACGTTAGCAGAACTATGTAGAATGGTTCAGAACAATACTATTCCATTATTGTATTAGTTTTACCTTGTAGAAGGCTCTGGAATTCTGAGAGAGACTCCCACAGCCTATAATATGCCCTCTTCTCTCCTGTATCTAGTTCTAGTTAAGTAAGCAATTTCACTTCACTCTAGTCATTGTATAAGGCACTGCCTTCCGGATCCTCTTGTTTCCAGCGTTAATATTCGCTGTGATACCTTTATTTACAGTAGCGCTGCCCTGTAATTTAGGCCTTTATTTGCTTCCTACAGTGCCGTAGGCACTGTAGCTGGCTTGGACCAGTACTGCACTTCTTCCTCTGAGCCATAGCCGCTGTACTACAGCCCTATGGGTTCCTGAAGTTTAATAAATAAGAATAATGTAACTAATACATCTTATATTAAAAGGTATAAAGAATAATAATATTATATCTATTAGCCTTTATCCCTATTATTAGGTTTTGTCCGTTTTAAAGAGTATATAGGAAGTATTTATATAAAACTTTAATCCTTTAAGGACTATTAACACTTACAATATTAACTTGGGGTGTTTGTTTAGGTTGACCCTGTCGTTCTTTTTAAGCTCTGTATGTAATATTACTGTAGCCGTTTATGTATATAGCGATGCGTTCTCTAGCGCGTGCCACCGTCAAAAAGGGGCCGCGCCGCGCGGTTCTTTAAACCGTGCTTCTTTTAATCAATGATCGATCTGACGATTTTTCACCACGAAGACCTCCCATTAAAAGCCCAGTGACATTCTGGCCCTTCGATCGAAGGAAGATGACCTGATCCACGGTCGCGTTTCCTTTGTTGTTCCATGCTAGGCTCCGTTCCATGCTAGGCACCGTCACATACTAGGTTTGTTCCATACTAGGTACATATCTGTTTTTCTATGTCAGTTGCATTTGTGTCCCTCCGATCGGAGAACCAGTAGTCTGGGAGTCGGCCTTTCAGGCCGACAACAACGTTCTGTAGGTGTGGTTCTCTTTGTGGTTTCTTCCCTGTTGCGCTATCGCACCAGTTCAATAGTTTTAAAATAAAAATGTTAGTTAGTAAGCCTGTTAATATTAGACATTACCTGAATGAAGGTGAAGAGTGGAAGATATATTACCTGTCTTATTAGGGCAGGTTTCCTCCCTTAAAAAGCAATTCTCTTAATAGGGCGCCTATTTAGCTGGCTTATCACAGAAACTGTATGTTTACTAATAAAGATAGAAGGGTGGGTCTTTATTTGTCAGGGTTTAAATTTTGTGATCTGGTTATGGTACTGTATGGTGGGAACGTGCCTTACTTACTTTAGCTAAAACCTTATAAGGGCGATTACGGAGTTAGTGATCATTAAGGAAATATTAGGAACGAGTATCACTTTGTTGGGGAATGCTACGCTGAAGGATTGATGAACGGTGAGGCCTGCTATTTACCAGGTGACTTGGAGTTTGAGGAGGTATTTGTTCTAGTTTAGTTGAATCGCAGTTGCCATCCCAGGAGCGGAGGATTAGATTGGGGGGGGGAGAGTATTCGAAGGGGGTCAGGTATTTGTTGGTGATGGCTCGAGTGGATCGCCTGTGGTTGGGAAAGGTGGATATCTGGTCAGAAAGTAGCAGACTTTTCCCAATCGTTCCACCATTGTGTTATCTTTGGCGGTCACAACTCTCTAAAGACCTTTTCGAAAATGTCGTGCCCGTAAATGAGATCCTCACCGCAACTGATTGTCTGAGCTCTGTGACGCTCCCGCACCGTGATTATTCCTCGGTTATCCCGCTTGCAAACCCAGGCGCGATTGAACCAGCGCAGAACACCCTGAAAGAGACCCCAACCAATGTTTGCCGGTGCGCTGAATCCCGTCTTGCGATTCATTTCCACCATCAAGCAGGCCAACGCGTAATTGTTGCTGGAAAAGATTTTGTTGAATATGGACAGAGCAAGGGTGGCATCCAAGGCACCGTTGCTGAAGGCGCACGCGAGATAATCGGGCGGGATTTCTTGCTCTTCGAGAAAGGAGTTCATTAGATACTCTTCGACGGGCCCTATCGAATACTAGAGTTTCAGCCAGACGCGTCGCAGCCGTGGCATTCTTCCCAGAGCGCGGCATATAGCTGTCTCTTCCTGACTCCCTCGCGTTCTGTTGATAGGAAGATGAAGTTGCTCAAGGTTGGGACAATGTTCTGCTAGTCTTTCGACTATCGCCGCCGAGAAAACGACGAGGGGGTTATGTAATTCTTCATCGCGGCGTAGCTTTATGGAAAGACTTGGCATCGTTCTACAATGGCGAACCATGGCGACCTGAAATTTCTCTTAGCTTATGTATAGTTCCCGAGGAACCAATGCAGCCCCTCCGGCCGCCAGTTAAAACCATCCTCGATATCGGTCAGCTCCGAAGTGTCGAGGGACGGGAAATCGCGCGGTGTATTGGTAGTCGTTTCGACCAAAGCGTGGCGGCTGCGCCAATCGCCCCAAGACGCGGCCAACCAACGCACCAGGGCGAAGTCGATGGCAGGACACCAAGGTAGCCAGGAGACGAGACTCTTCAGCTTTTCACGTCCAGGTTCAGGGGTGGAGAGAGTGGAGGCTCCCTGAGCTACGCTAGGCTGTATTTGTACGTAGTTTTGCTTTCGCGCGCCGGCTCGCGCACTCTTTATAGGGGCGCGGTTGCGCCTTTGCGCCTTGCATTCAATCAATCAACCTGTTTTGTCACCAACTTCGACCCCTTTCGTGACCGCGCACGTGACCCTCCCTCCGATCAGAGCAATGGTCTACGGATGGGACCGTTAGAACCGTGGAAAGTAAAGCCATTCAGAGATACCAGATAAGTGAAAAGTTTCGTCAGTCATGAAGTCCGAAGATTTAGTAGTGATGATGTGTTTGTCGGCGCTATTCGCGGTCAGTGCTGTAGGCTACGCAGCTATTGTAGGGTATTCTACAACCACCGTTGCGACTATTGTCTGTTAGAGGCCTTCTGTATTCCAGGCCTCTTACAGGGCACTCAGTAACTTAACAGAGTTATATCACTATGAAAGTCATGTATGATACTATGGGTATCAATGACTGACTGCTTATAATCATTTTTAAAGAAGCACTTCCTGATAAGGAGAGCATCTCTCTGGCGTCCAGCCTTGGCGGTGTATAGTAAAGTGCATGAATGTAATTTTCTCTGCCTAACCATCTCCCCGCTTCTTCTCTCTCAAGCTAGGTTTCCTTTGACCATGGCGGTGTGCATTGGTACACGCGTATTTGAAATGGTGAACGCGCCGAAAAGAGAACTGTTAGTTTGGGGCAGGCCGTACAATGTCCGTTGGCCGGAAAGTTGCTTGAGAGCACATCGCCAAGTTTGGTGGTCGGACAGCTCTCTACTGCCATGGAATGGGGAGACAATGTATGCATAGCGGCCGCACATTCACCCTTGATGTATGTCCAGCCCAGTTACTAGCATGATACCTAGATACGAGACCTGTGTACACTCAAAGAGTTCTTCAGCTACTTGCTCGCCATGCTTCATATCTCCCAGTTGCAAACCCAACCCTGGTATTAAGAGTATGTGACCCCGGGGACGGGCGTAGAGACGGCTTCGTGCGAGAAGGCGCAACGTCTCACTGGATACATTGTTGCTCCTTTTCTACCTCCATCATGTCCACCCTGTATGCAGACATCGTGATACACCAACACCTCTCCCCATTGAAGAGGCATCTGTGATGTGCCGGGCACGGCGACAGACGGCGGCAGATGGCAAGCCGCCGAGATGGCGGCGCTGCAGTTCCCGGCGACCGGCATCCCCGTCTTGAAGCGCCGAAACGACAAGGCGAGGAGAAATAGAACCATGAGAACACCCAGACATACAAAACATAGTATCGCCAGCGGCGAATAGCCGCAGGTAGTTATAAACCCCTGTTCATGCGATGATACCTCGACATCGACCAAGAAGATGCTTTGCGATGCCGCCCAGTGCAGCAGCCCAGACAGTACCATTAGCGGAACGGCGAATCGGTATGGGAGCTGCAAAAGATGCGAGCCTCGTTGGGCACCAGTGGGGCCGGATGAAATGCGAAGGCCTTTTCGTTGGAAAGAATAGCTGTCCCACTCGCTGGCCATGGCCATGGCTGTGAACTGGCTGTTGTAGATGAAATAAGCTGCCGAGATGATGGGCTGCGGCGAGTTGGCAATGAGGATGGCCGAGATGATACCGATTGAACCTCGGCGGCTGATCTGGTAGAACGAAATCAGCGTTCGGCTGTCCGCTGTCCCAAAGCCAATCTCCCAAACAGCTTTCATGTCCTTGGCGCCACCAAGCGATAAAATCCCCCATACCAACAGCGCCATGCATCCGGCTAGCAGCAACACGTAGCTGCATATTCGAGAGGTTAGTACTGGGGACGCATTGGCCAGATGAGAGACGCACTTACAGCAGCACGGATAAGACGACCCGGGTCACCCCGACAGCAGTCAACCATCGCTCCCTCGATTGCGCCCACGGTTTAGGGCGTGTAGGCCATATCCTGTGTTCTGTGCCGGCCTCGCTCGCAAAATCGCTCTTGCTCACTACACCAATCCCTCTGGTCGTTTCGTCGGGATTTTCCATAAACGACGCGACTGCGTCGCCCAGCGTGAGCAATGGAGGGCTCTGGATCATGAAAAAGAGCAGGATGAATGCGGCCACCTTTGCGGCGTTGATGGAATTCACAATTACGGCGATGGTTGTGTTGAAGTGGACTTTGCACTGGTCCGGGGCTCGCTCGCTCAGGCAGTACTTGACGGGCCTCCCCAATACCTTCCAGGACGAGGGATCTGCTTTAGCTCCTAAGAGCACCTCCTCGCAAGGGACACAGAACCCACTGCTTTGACCGTCACACATCCAGTAGAATGCCTGCGTGGCGCCGCACGTACCGCCAAACGAGTAGGATCCCCTGAAGATTCGTCCAACGTCACCGGACTGGAGCGTGCCAGGACCTCCGTCTTGGACAAGGATGATATGGGAGCGGGACGACTGGAAGGCTTGGGCGTATGCGGCAAGGCATTCTGCGTTCTCTAGTCTGTCAAGCTGTCCGGATAGGGCCTTGTTCCGTAGACCATCAACCATGTCACGTTTAGCATCATCTTCGAGATTGTTGTACGCTTGATACTCCGGCCCATTGGGCTGGGTAAACCGTTCGACCGCTGTGACCACTGTGTACTCGCTGGGGCTGAATGAAGCGAAAAGGGCGGAGTTGTAACTTGGCGAATTAGTACCTACACGGCGCACATCTTGTTCAAGGAAGTAGGTAGTATTACTTACAATAAATGCAACGGTAATGAGGACGCCCCGAGAAAGAACCACAAGACAGCCCTGGCCGGCCTAATGGAGCCAAGGTTACGCGCGCTTGGAGTTCCGATATCGAGCCACCGCCTCTTCTGATGGGCTCTGTCGACTTCATCTCGGTTCGGAGCCGAGACGCACTGCATGCAGTAGTTGCTAGCGCTGAGCAGGATGGTGCTGAAGGCATTAATGAGAACGTGGCCGACAATGTTGATGATTTTGGTCTTGGAGCAGCTGCCCTCGTAGAGCCTACGGCGATCCCAGTCTCCCGCCGAACTGGTAGAGATAGCCCAGACTGTGACGCTAAGATTGATGATTAGAACTGCGACTGCAAAGAGTACGTTTAGCAGGATGCCCAGTCTCCAGCCTCGAGACAGCCGCTGTGGGTTGGCAACTTGAGCCATGACGAAAGATGCTTCAATTCAATTTGGGGATAAAAGGGCGAACAATTATTCGTCACAGTCCACTTCTTGTAACTGGGTTAAAGTCCAAGAGCTCTTTTACATACCAAGGTGCGTTGCGGGCTGAAGCCCGGAACTTCATACTTCCGCGCGCCTTTTGCATCCGGGGCGCGGGGGTCAAGCCAATGAGTTGGCCCCTTTGCTCTTGGTTGGGATTCTAGACTGCCCAGTAACGTGAGACATGCATTCATTCCCCGAAGGCTGAGTGATCTAGGCGCTAAGATTGAGAAACTTAACGAAGAGGATGCCATAACAGGCTAGCAGCAACTTCTAGCCCATTTAGCCAGTGCGAGCCGTAGTCAACACAAACCATCTACATCAGTCAAAGCGCTTTCGTGCAAACAGCCTAGTTGTATGAGACGAATCTAGGCACTTACGATTACCATTCCCGTTCGTAGTCCTGCTCCGGTGTTCTTGCTACAAGTTAATGGAGTGTCCCAAAAGAACAGGAAACCAGCACTTACGTACCTAAGGTCCTAAGGTATTATACAGGATATAAGTAGCTGGTTTTCTCGTCGTCGATAATGCCCAGATCTTCTCGCGAATCCTGATCAGTATTCGGCCAGAGTTCCTCCTTGAACTGCGGAGTATTTTGGACAAGTTCTCGGCAGGTCGATTGGAATGACGAGAAATTGGCCGGGGGTTAATCCCGCTTGCCTACTGTAGTTATCTCGCTGGACTTATATCCAACGCTTTTATCATCCTCCCGCACCACCCAGCTCTAACTCCTCCGACAGCCCCAGGTCTTACTATTCCTGCCACACCTCCCGCTTATATCTTTGCTTCGTGACGCGAAACGCTCGTCGCGCACGGCTAGCATGCGTCATGGGTCGAGCGCATCAGTCCTATGGTCGCGTACTGCGAGAACCGCGGCAGATCAGGTCGCTGCCTCAACTTAACTATATCTCTGGTGCGGATCTATCCAAGTTGGAATCGGAAGACGAAGAAGGCGATGCTCCGGCTGGTCCACTAGCTTGAATAGTGGAGCTCAAAGTGAAGTTAGTGGGTGCTGCCGGTGATGGGAATGGTTTTAGCGGCGGCGTGCTATCCGACACTGACATACCTACCTTTTCTGGGCACAAACTAAGC
>Ga0247770_1001416_pt1 | contig 18783 bp, 17 predicted proteins | sample UWRJL136409B6_FD_179943 | JGI IMG/M metagenome (GOLD analysis project Ga0247770, IMG submission 179943) | Plant litter microbial communities from Arlington Agricultural Research Station in Wisconsin, United States - UWRJ-L136-409B-6 | ecosystem: Environmental > Terrestrial > Plant litter >... | reverse complement strand
AGTGCAGTTGCAAAGTGACTTGATTTGGTAGAAAAGGGGAGTGCGAAGCACTCCCCAGTTATATACAAATGGAAGCTCCCTGTGTGTGGGGAGAGCACATGATCCAAGGCCCCTGCGCTCCAGCCAAACCTGGAGCGGTAAGGCGCCTGCGCGCCTGAGCGCCAAGAACTGCCGCCGCAGTTCGACAACGGCGTTTTCGCAAACCCAACATTGACAGTCGTGAGGTCATCTACAGTCATGGTCTATGCTGCGCCCGTCAACGGGTTCAATATCGTTCTACGCTAAATTCCGGGGAGCAATAACAATTCCCCAGCAGCAAGAATAACAAAGATAGCAACAACAACCCCACTACCAGAGCCGAGCGAACCGCCAGCCAGTGGGCCAACAGCGGGCACTATTGCAAGGGCTGTTCTGGGAGGTGTTTTTGGGGTCGTGGGCCTTGTACTGCTGGGCTGCCGGGTTCATCGGTTCCGGGGGAAGCGTCGATCCCTGCTCGCTAATGAAGCTGCTTTGCCAGAACTTGCGGCCTGGGGCCCTGGAGGGTGTGATAGGGCGAAGTCTGGGACCATGCATGATGAATTGCCCCCGGAGACTCGGAGGTATGAGCTGGATACTGAGGCGTCGAGAGCATAAGGGGTTTGTGCTCGGGCAAGGTGCGCATCTAGCTATACGGTGATTGCTGGGGGGAACCCGAAGGTGTCACACTGGCCTACCCTCGGCCCACACGGATGAGTGAATCCGAGTGAACTGAAGTAAGCGCCGAATAACAAATGCTCCCGAATGGCAGCTAGCATCCTACCTCCACGAGAAGTTTATGTCGGTAGTCAGTTAGCGAGACGCTGAACGGGCAATCGAGAATGCATGAAGGCTCAGGCCGCCACAAGCCACACAAGGTCTGGAGCTTTGGATTGGTCAAGGAAAGAGCTAAGCCCTTGAATCTTATTCCGGGCGCTATCGGCCATGGCTTGGCTTAGAAGTTCAGTTTCCATGTCTCTCAGTCGTCAGAGCTGGCCGGAAAGTCAGGTTTGTTGTTACTGCAATGCCAGAGACCTCAGTTTAATAGTTATATAGTTGTCACTGTAATGGCAAGAATGGCCAAAGCTTTAGTTCTAGTTTTTCCGGAGCCTTTTCTTTGACAATTATTTGCCCTCGAGCAAACCCCTTCGGTCAGGAGAAGATGGTGCCATAGAGAGGGCTCAGAGGACGTCGGTGTGGCGAGACTCTAGCCGAGGGCCGAAAACCGGTCCCAAGCCAAGTTTAGTTTAGAGCACCCGCCTGGGTGGGCGACCCCGGCCCCCGCTTGTTACCGTTCCTCTCACGTCGAGACACTCGCCCTGGTCGGCAACCCTGGTCGGCAACTTCCGCAAAATGAACCGGCATGATGCGGCGTTCTGCAGGCAGGGCGAAGAGTGCCAAGATTGTAGGGATGCAGCCTCACGAGTTTGCGCCGATGCTCAGGTACCGTCATGCCAGGCGACGCAAAAAACTACAGAAAATAAATAAAAAGTTCCTGTAACGAGCGTCCTCATCTTCCGTCCATTGATGTAGAAAATTGAAGTAGGTATGGGCTCGTTTTTAGCGGCGACGAGAACCCTAATTGGAACCATGTACTCGACGGAGTGAGGGGAACGCCCGTGTGTGAGTCACTGCCGTGAGCCCTGCCCTGCGAGGCTGCTGACCCCTGTTCAATTGCAGGGCTTTGGATATGCTAGCGCGGCGCGAAAACACGCTGCCCCTGGAACGCTTTACGCGTCATGGGGCCTGTTGAGGGTCAGCAAATCCCCATGGAAACGCATGGCGGGCACACTTTCTCCGACTCAAGAAAATGCGAGCCCAGGACAAACTTCGTGGCCGACAAAGATGGTGGACAAGTGTTGAGCAGTAACGGCCCGACACTCGCCACGGCCATGGGACCACGCCAAAAGTCAGCTCCGGACTCGACGGGGAAGCAGCGGAGCATTCTGGGGTTCTTCTCCAAAGCCGCTCCCAGTGTTGCTACCTCTCCATCATCCGCTCTCTCGGCTCCCAGACACGCCTCAAACCCGGACCCGACGGAGAAGGATAAGGCCGTGGCGGCCCTCACAGTCTCGGCAAGAGCAAGCAGCCGCACTCCGACGGTAGCTACCCGCTTCGGTCAACTGTTTCCAGCGCTAGTGCGGTCAACTAATGGCTCTCATCTGCAGAAATATGGCCCTGGCTGCCTCCAGCCGCTGCGCAAGGGCAACCACAATGACAGAGGCGATGATGACGACGGCGACGACGGTGACGAATGCGAAATCGAGAGCAGGGAAGTGGACGGCGATGACAACCGTACGCCGAGCGGTCGTGTATCCCAAGTGCTACGTGGCATGGAAGACGTCGTGGTTTGCGACGATGGCGACGACGCACATCAGAAAGAAGGGAAGAGGAAGCGGCAGTCGGAAGATCACAGCCCACGTAAGCGGTCGAGGGCGCCATCCTCATCGGAAGACCCGAGCGACCAAGGGAACATGGGCAGGTTCATGCACCGGTGGGGGTACGACCCGAACGATGCTCGACCTGCCCAACCCGTCCGACCCCGCCCGGCACCACCACAGGTAGCTCCGAAGAGGCCCCTCCCCCGCACGGCCAACAAGGAAAAGGCCCACGACATTAAGCAGCCGCGGGGGAAGAGCGCGTGGCTGGCCAACGTCATGGACATGGAAAAGAGGGCGCCTGACCATCCCGAATATGACAAGTCGACCCTCTTCATTCCTCCGCATGTGTGGAACAACTTCACCCCTTTTGAGAAGCAGTACTGGGCGGTCAAGCAGAAGTACTGGGATACAGTGGTCTTCTTCCGCAAGGGCAAATTCTACGAGCTGCTCGAGAACGATGCCATCCTCGGCCACCAGCTCTTCGACCTCCGCATCACCGAACGGATCAACATGCCCATGGTTGGCTTCCCCGTGAGCGCCTTTGACACGTGGGCGAACCAGTTCCTCTCCAAAGGCTTCAAAGTGGCAAGGGTGGACGAGATGGAGTCGGCGCTGGGCATGGCGATGCGTGTCAGAGACAGCGCTGCGGCCTCCAAGAAACAGCACAAGATCATTCGGCGCGAACTCGGCTGCGTCTTGACCAGCGGGACCCTCGTGGAGGAGGCCATGCTCCACGATGACATGGCAACCTTTTGCGCCGCCATCAAGGAGTCCACCATCGATGGCCAGCCGGCTTTCGGCATCGCCTTTGTTGACACCGCAACGGCCCAGTTCTACGTCTCCCAGTTTCAAGATGACGCCGACCTGACCAAATTCGAAACGTTTGTGGTCCAGACCTCGCCGCGGGAGCTAGTTCTGGAAAAGTCCAAGTCCGGCCTGTCGACCAAGGCCCTGCGCATCCTCAAGAACAATGCCACGCCAATGACCATCTGGAACCATCTCAAGCCCGGCCCCACCGGCTTTTGGGATGCTGACACGACCCGGTGGGAGCTTGATTCCGGTGGCTATTTTACGTCGGACGAAGGGACAGCATGGCCGGAAACGTTGTCCGCGGTCCGGAACAGCGACCTGCTCCTGTCTACCTTTGGCGCTCTTGTGCACTACCTCCGCACGCTCAAGCTGGAGCATAGTCTCCTCTCCCGGGGTAGCTTCCAGCCCTACAACCCCATCCACCGAAATGGCGGTGCTCTCATACTCGACGGACAGACGCTCATCAACCTAGAGATCTTCGGGAATAGCGTGGATGGGGGTAGCGAAGGGACGCTCTTCAGGATGATGAACCGTTGCATCACGCCATCTGGTAAACGCCTTTTTCGCCAATGGGTCTGCCACCCTCTACGCGACGCCCAAAGTATTAACGAGCGCTTGGACGCGGTGGACCTCCTGCTGGCTGCCGGCTGCGACCTCCGAGAGCAGTTCTCAGCCGGCATGGCTAAGCTTCCAGACCTCGAGAGGCTCGTTTCCCGGATCCACGCGGGCAGCTGTAAACCACAAGACTTTGTGCGCGTCCTGGAAGGCTTTGAGCAGATTGAGCACACTACGATGAACCTGCTGCGTGGTGCATCCAACGGCGGCGACAATAATAAGAAAAGCGGCATCATTCGCCGGCTTCTGGCGTCCATGCCGAACCTGGGCGAACCTCTCGACTATTGGAAGGGCGCCTTCGACCGCGACAAAGCCTCGCAAGAAGGGCTGTTTTGTCCCAGCAGAGGGGTTGACGACGACTTTGACAACGGCGTTGATGCGATCAACCGTATCAAAAGCGAGCTTCAGGCCCTGTTAACAAGGCAAAAGAGGGAGCTCAAGAATCGGAGCATCAAGTTTGCCGACATAAGCAAGGAAATCTACCAGCTCGAGGTCCCCAAGGCCGTCAAGGTCCCCAAGGACTGGCGACAGATATCGGCCACCGCAAATGTTAAGCGGTATTATTTCAAGGAGCTGGACAGCCTCATTCGTGAGCTCCAGGAGACCGAGGAAACCCACTCGCAGACGATTCGTGGTCTTACATCGAGCTTTTACCAACGTTTCGATGCGGATTCGGACGCCTGGCTCCAGAGCATCCACATCGTTGCGCAGCTAGACTGCCTCGTAAGCCTAGCCAACCTGTCGTCTTCCCTGGCTGAGCCACGCTGCCGCCCAGTATTCGTCGAAGAGGAGCGGAGCGTAGTGGAGTTCGAGGAGCTACGCTATCCGTGCGTGCTTGTGGACGACTTCATCCCCAACGACATCAAGCTCGGTGGCGACGAGGCCAAGATCAACCTACTTACCGGCGCTAATGCAGCGGGTAAGTCGACGGTTTTAAGGATGGTACGTGGTTTCTGATCCTCTCTTGTCCTTCCCTCCCTCCTCCTCCTCCCCGCGGACTATACTACAACTACAGTAGGCAGAGTTTCTTTACCAGCGGTTCTGACTATCAGCAGACTTGCACTGCTGTCATCATGGCCCAGCTTGGTTGTTACATACCAGCAGCCTCCGCCCGGCTCACGCCCGTCGACCGGATCATGTCCCGGCTAGGGGCTAACGACAACATCTTCGCCGGGCAGTCCACCTTCTTCATCGAGCTCTCCGAGACGAAGAGAATACTGGCCGAAGCCACCCCCCGCACGCTGGTCATCCTCGATGAGCTTGGCCGAGGCACCTCATCTTACGACGGGCTCGCTGTCGCGCAGGCCGTCTTGCACCACATTGCCAGTAACATCGGCTGCATCGGGTTCTTTGCAACGCATTATCGCTCCCTAGCCACCGCCGAGTTCGCCAAGCACCCCGAGATCCGGTCGCGACGGATGCAGGTGTACGTCGACGATGCGCAGCGGCGCGTCACCTTCCTCTACAAGCTGGAAGACGGCGTTGCCGAGAGCTCCTTCGGCATGCACTGCGCGGCCATGTGCGGCATCCCAGCCAGGGTGGTGGAGCGCGCCGAGGCGGCGGCGCGGGAGTGGGAGCACAGCGGCCGTCTGAAGGCGAGTGTTTTGGAGCGCGCTAACCAGACGGCCTGTTATATCCCCTTGGGGTTTCTAAGCGACGTCGCGAACATGCTGCGAGAGGACGGGGCCGGCATGACCGAGCACGGCATCAACACGCTGCTACAAGCCATCAAGGCGCTTTGAGCACATCTCGCCCATTTCTGCTTCGTTCACTTGAGTTGTGTGCCTGCGGACGGGACCTTCTCCCCGCGTGTAGCAGCGGTGATCTAGTAGTAGGGATAGCAGCAATAAAGGTTAGTAGATCCGCTGCAGGATATCTTAGTTCGTGTAGGTTGGATACGAGCTTGAAAGGGACGAAGACGAGGGGTTTGATGCAGATGGTGGTTGGGGGGATTGGGGCGCGTGAAACCGAGCGGGAGCAGGATTCAGCGGGATGCGGATTAGGTCTGGACGAGCAACATATGAAAACCCCGTGTCTGCTACGCTGGAGTTACAGTGATGTCTTATTGCCCCCATCAAGACGGATACTTCTCACTTACTCTCGCCACCCCGGGTCTGTTCCACCCTCAGTCCATCAGAACATCATAATCGGCACCTACTCGCGCTGTTCACTCACCAATCCGGCTGACAAAACCATAGCCCTGGCGTCTGTGGTCAAAACATTTCGCAAGCACACTGACGACTACCTCGCGGGCCCGTGGGGAGGAAACATGGAATCCTAGCTTTGCTGGCACCCAGCCCTAAAAATTCCCGCTTGGATCACCACGATATCTCGCTTGCGGGACCAGGGTACTCAAGGCCTCTCATCTGTACGTGGACACACCTAACTGTCATTACGCGGACCCACGCGATAGGATCTTCGCTCTCATGGGGTTGGTTTTCGACCATGACGCAGCTTGGTTACTAGTAGATTATTCGCTCTCCACTCAGCAGTTATATACTGGGCTGGCGGCATATTGGGTCCGTCAAGGAAAGCACAAAATAGCACCTACTGTAGGGCTTCAGTTCGAGAGCCCACACTGGAGATTATTCACCAAGGACAGGATTGCTAACTTGCCCACATGGGGTCCGGGACTGGGGAAAACTGTTTGGAGAATGGGATTCAGAGGTGAAGGAATGTGCAATATTACTTCTGAGAGAGCTTGAGGTATTCCGCGGCGAGGCTTTTTGGCAAACGCACCTTGTTCCTACGTCAACCGCACACTCGGACAGCGAATATTTCGCCCGCGACTCGCGAATGCAACTCGGACTCCGACCCTTTGCCACACACACTGACACCGATGACTTCTCCGTCCATTACTGGAAATCCGATACTTGTACGGATGACCGTCACCCTCGTCCCGACTCATCCGAAGGATTACTAGCGGCCAGTGCCTATCCGATCTTCAAGTACCAAAATGGGAGGGTTTTGATACTAGGAAATGGTGGAAATGACCTGGATTCCGCCACGGCCAATGATTGGTTTATCCAAGATGATGACCCAGACCATGAGAGCCAAGCCCTCGAGATTTTCTGGATACCATCGTTCTCCCAAGCATTCATCGCAAGGCGCCATGGGCTCAACTTTATCTCGTTGCAGAATTCCTGCATGATCGCAAACTTCAGATCACTCCGGAACACCTCCAGCATATTTGAGAGGCGGATTACGCTGGTCTACTTTTTCGGCAGAAGATCGGCAGCATCTCTTCAAGCACGGCCACCAAATGGCGAACAGGACGGGTTTCCGGCGGGAATTCACTTCTTTGAGTTTCCAGGCCACAGGTACACAGGCCATCTTCGCGAGTGGGTATGGGACAGCGTACCACGGGATGAAACCCTGTGCACACCTGCCCAAATGGAGGCCCTCGGATGCATGCGGGATGAGGTGATCCATGTTATGGCGCAGGAAGAGCTGCAGCGTCTAGAGCGCTTGAACGAACATTTTCCCGCCGCTCTCCGATGCCGAGACGAGAGGCGTGCTAACTCGAACTATGGCAGCATCTTCAAAAATAGATACATTGACGGTGCTCTAAACGAGTGCAAGACGCATTCCCGGGATATCGACCAGGACTTAAAGGACTGGAGACAAGGAATCATGGCTATGTAAAAAAGATTGTGCGAGCTTGGGCCGCTCTCTGACGCCGTTGAGGCTCTTAGTACCTCGAAGGGTAGCACGCCCCTCAACCCCTCGCGAGGCTGGCAGTATACTTGTCTCGATACTGAGATTTCGGTCTTCTCACCACCGCATCAACAGGATTGTCCTGATATTATTGAGGCGACTTTAGGCACCTTGTCTCCGGCTCCAGTTAGCATCGCCGGCCTGATTTGTCGAGCTTGGGAATTGATGGGTGAAACTCGACTTGATCCTGCACCGCCGCTGGAATGGAACCGACACTAATTCTGGATATGCTTCATGACCTTGGTAATGCTTGCACAGGTGCGGGAGGCGATTCACGTTGATCAATATTGCTCTTATCCAGGGGGACAGGTGTCTGAAGCGAACAAGGAGGATGTTATGATTGTCTGAGTTTCTCCGCTACTTCTGGTGGTGATTTAAGTTGTTGACTATCTACTGTCTTTTGTTATGGGGATGAATATGTTCGCTGAAGATGAGCAAGATCCGGAAGTCCGCAATATCGGCATCGTACTGCTGCGGCATACCTTTAAGCTTGAGTTTCCATCTTTCTTTGAACATTGGGACGCCTTTGTAGTCTATCTAGATAGTCCCTGAAGCGGCTGCTGTGCGGCTGGTCCCAGCTTGATGATGGCGCCGACTGGACTTTTCTTCCTGCAGGGTATGTCGGCATTCCGGCTTCCCTCCGCCGCCATTTTTCTCTTCCAATTGTACAGGAGAAAGGCCACGACGGTTGTGAGAAGAGTTCAACGCGTTGCCGTCAATGTGTCTGTTCGAGGGCTGCCCCGATGGTTATTGTCCCTTCGTGCCTTATTTCGGGAGCATCAGGGACGATATATAGAACAAATAATCCACGCACAAGTTGAAAGTTATTGTATACTTGTATTGAATATATACCTCTTTAGTCACACCCACGACATTTTTGACCAAGCCCGGATTAGTCGCAGAGCCTGAGCCAAGGGTGAGGCGCAGCGAGCACCTCCCTGAGCCGAAGTGAGCTCAGGGAAGCGATCTTTGGCCCGGTGTGGAACACAAAACCAGGGTGTTTTCGGCCGTTTGTTGGCCGTTCAGCAAAAGAGTGATGGAATTGCTTACTCTAGATAAAAAGGAGAGGGAGAGGCAGAGAGCCTTATTATAGTGGTGGAACGTGGGGAGTCACGTGGCCAATCAGGTGACCGTTTGTTTCACACCCGGCTATAGTTACCATAATCTAAAATAGGATCTGGGTTGCGGACCCAGTTTTAGGACACTAGTCCATCGCTAAGTACTACCGTTTTCCTTTATCCATTGTGGAACGTTTTACTGAGGAACGAGGGGCTCAGGAGCAGCGGAAGTGCAGTTGCAATGTGACTTAGTTAGGTAGAAAAGGGGAGTGCGAAGCACTCCCCAGTTATATACAAATGGAAGCTCCCTGTGTGTGGGGAGAGCACATGATCCAAGGACCCTGCGCTCCAGCCAAGCCTGGTTCGGCAGGGCGCCTGGGAGCCTGAGCGCGCCTGGGCGCCTAGCGAGGCGGCTGCAGTTCGACATCCATATAGTAACCGCCGTTAATAGACTCACTGAAATCTCCGGCTGCATTGCACATCGAGTTATTCTCGCACGGCAAGATCGTCTTAACGCTTGCTATTTGGTCTTGGCGTGTCATCCCTCATTTGAAGTACAATAATTTCTATACTAATCTCAAAACTCCTAGCCCGGAAGAGATAAAACGACACCTTGATCCAGGCTATTCGCTCTCCGAAGCACCCAACCATTTCCGAGGGTTATTGCCTCGCCCACTTGTTGGGCCTACGCTACATTTAGATCGACGCAAATTTATTGCTTAGGATACGCTAGAAAATTGGGCGGAGTTTGCTCCGTTGATGGATAGAGTTGCAGCCCACTGAGAGCTCGACCGTTATTTGCTGGTCCACAACACGCATTCCTCCGGTCAGGATGATACGCCCGCTAAGTGACCTTATGACTTTGTGCCGGCGAATCCACTAAACGACGCCTCGATGTGTCATCTGATCCCGCCAGCCGAGTTCTAAGGTTAATAATGAAACGGTCCGATGGTGCTCCCCCTTCACCCTCGCGCAAGGGCTTTCTCACCACTCTCCTTGCGTGGTCCACTGCGCATGGAAGACATGCACGTTCGGCATAATGTGGCACGGCTACCTGGCAGACCGAAAGAGCAAGGGCAGTGTTCATTTTCAGATGTGTGTCCAGGATGTTGGTCATGTAGAAATCGTTGACATCTTGTGCAGTGTTGCCACTCGCTGTCGAGGTAGAAAAGTACCTCCGAAGGTTGTCTGGCCACCTCCCGAGGACTTCATCCATGGTGTAAATTCTCGCACACGAGAGAGGCATCTCGGCGGGCGGGTCCTCGTGTTGGCAGGTGGCGGGAGGAAGCATCCGGATCACGGCGCTCAGAGCATCGCTAGGGTCCACAATTCGCCAGTGGGTTTGTGCTTTGACGCGAAGCAACAGCCGGTAGAATCTGTCGTCCGTCTGGCAGAGAACCACATCGCTGTCCAAGGCCGATTCGTCCTCGTCGAGGCAATGGCGGTGGTCAATTATAGAGGCTGCTTTGGGATGGCCGGAGCAGAAAGCAGTCGTATCTTCGGTGTTTTCTGTTTCGACGATCGCAAAGTTCTCCTCGATGCCTCGAAACTGAGCGTGTTGGTCCTCGCTCTTGGTTACCACTCCGAGTCGGCCTCTCAGCCCAGTCATACCAAAACATCCATGCACGGCAAGCTCTCGAGTCAGGTCTAGCCATGGTGCTTGTGTTGCCAAGTTGCCAAACTGGATCGCTGCGAACGCGGTTCCGCCGAAAGCCGGGTGCAGGGGTGACGTTGGTTTCTCAAAAGGGCAGCCAAGATAGGTGCAAGATGCTACCGCGAACCAGGTATCCCAGCAAACCATGTGTTCCATTACCAGCTCCAAGAGCAGCACCACCATTCCTTCGATGATCGGCGTAGCGTTAAGGACCGACGCCACGTCGCTGACCCCAAATCCATCAGCTATGCCGTGTGCCAGGAGCAGCAACACCTCTTCCAGGGCCGCGCGTTTGAGGCAGCCGACCCTCAGCCTGTCAGACCCCGTCGGCGTATTGTCGCGAATCACTCCAGAGCAGCCCGGGCAAAGGCAATCTGCGGATATCTTCATCACCACATCCGAAAGGACTGGGAGGTACTCGAGGAGGACAAGTAGTTGGCGCTCGATGTCCCAAGCGGCCTCCCCGGGGAGGCGGCTACGGGTAGCAGCATCTGCAAAGACGACTGGAAAAGCAGCAGAGCTGCCCCACTGCAAGCTAACCATTGCCGGGATCTTCTTGAGGATGTGGGAGATTGTTATCTGGCCCGCGGCCGTCGGTTCGCCTTGCAAAGTAGCGGTGAACCCGACCGAAGTGAACCCTTCCTGAGCTGAGAGTCGGACGCCGAGCAGCCACCGCATGGTGAATTGAGCGGCGCATTTCATGTTGATCTGTTGACCCTTGTTCCACATGGCGCTGTCAATAGGATATGGGTGAGGAATGTCGTATAGCTTTTGTCGGATGCCTGGTTGGGACGGCAAGTCGGCAAACTCGGAGAAGGAAGCCCCTGACAAAAGCTCGTCCAGTTTCCCCGAGATGTGGTGCAGAATCTTGTATGACTCTCCCCCATGGTTGCCGCAGCCACCACCATTCTGGGTGCATGTTGATGCGATGTGGACCTCGAGTTCCCGGTGCGGGTTCCCGAAACTGGCTCTGTAGATGATCTGGCCACCAGCGTTGACGACGATAGTCCCGTCATAATGCAAGAGGAGCCAGAGAAAAACATCGCGTAAGAAGTGGTCTGTCCGGAGGATGGCTTTGGATGGACAGCGAGCGTGAATGGTGCTGGTGACGATACCAAAGTCTCCTGGATCGAGATAATGCCCCCGCGGACATAGGTCGAGGAGCTCCTGGGGGAGGGGAACCGTGTCGCAGCCAGCGTTGACGACGTTATACCAGACGCTAGAGACAATCTTCCTCACTACCGCGCGCACCTTGGTCTGTTCAGGATTGTATATGAATACGTCGGTGGCGGACAGCAGTCCTGCTGGCCCTCGAGCGCGATGAGATTCCATGATAAATGCCGTCAGCTTATCAGTAACAAGCCGATCATCCCGATGGTGCTGGAAGAGGCTGGCCGTGGTCGACACCACCCAGCTCAGCTTCGGATCGCCCGCCATCAGCCGGCCCAGGGACCCCGACTGTTGCAGGAACAGTGGCCCAACGGGCCGCGTGTCGAGGCCACCTATAAGTTGGTCGAAAAGCTCGCGGCCATTCTTGTTCGCAAATGCGAGACCCTTAGATTTCTCCATACAGTCCAAGAGCTCGTACTGATTAAGTTTTTCTCGGCCAAGCCACTGTCCAATTTCCCAGGCTCCTTTCAAGACGATACTGGATGATGACGTTGCATGGAGCAGGGCCGAAGTCAGGTCAAGCGCTCGAGCGGCTAGCTCGACCTTCCCGACTTGCATATCTGATGGATTCATTCTCGCGGGTTGGCTTCGGGGAATAGCTGCCGGCGGCGTGGGATCGAAACGTGCTTGGCGGGTGAAAGGGAATGGGATTCATGGGTAAAGGAATTAGCTACTATCTTGGGGCCCGTCCCCGCTCTGGCGGTTGACGCGGGAAAAGATTTCACAGATGCGGCTGTGGTTGGCCGGTCTCGGTGGGGTTGATGGCGCTACAGCTGCATGACTGACCGGATTGCTCCTGTAATCTCTGTGGCTCTCTGGCTTTACCAGAGAGCCTCCGAGATACTACCCCGTACTACGGAGGCTCATAGCTGACATTAGAAGAAAAAACCCCCGATTTTTCCCCATTTTCTCACGACACCCACGCCAGAGGCGTCAGCGCTACCCTCCGCTAATTTGATTCCCTATTTAAAATTCAATCTCCCAGATTCACGCCGAAGGGTCTGTCTGAGGCACGAATGTCGCCAACCCCCGACGAACCGACGAAGGGTTACTGCTCCATACCACGTGACTACCTATATCACTACCCACCCACACCTACCTAGCTTTAAGTTTATATAGCTCTTTTCAAGGGCTATCAATTTGGCATAGATTACGTACCCGTACACGGACTAGAAAGTCGTAGTATAAGGCTACAAAGTAGTGTAATGATGTATTTTCCTACCTATTTATTAATGGCATCTGTTACCATAAGGCCGCCTAGGGCTGGTTGGTGAGTACAGTGAAAACGGCGCATTGTGACGAGGGGCACCTCGAGGGAGGTAAGAGGAATGAAGGAGGCATGCCGGAATGAGGGATCAAAGTTCAGCTGCGGTCATAGTCGGCGCAGGTTGTGATGGTGTGATAGTGGTAGACGCGGGATGAGGAAGGAGAAGAACGCAAAAGTCGAGAGCATAAGACTGGTACGGGGTTTTTATTTATGCTTGGGCGAGATGAGACAGAGCCGTGGAGCGACAAAGGCCCAGCGCTAAACCCGGCCGAGGCGACAACTTGTTCAAATGTATTTGATAAGCGAGTTAGCCACTTCCCACGTGACGCGCCTCTTGTACAAAACACTAAATTCTTCCACAAATAACAATGGCAACAGCTTTGTACGAAGCCCAGATAAACCTGGCCCTTGGAACTCTTTAAAAGGATCCAGAACTTAAAATCCAAGCCGCAGCAGAGATCTACGATGTTAATAAGGATACCCTTCGAAACCGACGGGATGTGTAACAGAACCACACGTTCTTACAGGGATAGCGTATCAGCAAGAGGTATAGCTGTGCCGGGGTGACCACAAGGATAACCTGGAAGGTATGCTGGCTCTGAATGTCTGGGGTGCAATTAACTTTAATAAGTGCTGGCATAGGGATCGCAGCTTTAATCGGTCGCTAAAAAGAAAAGAGCCTCATTTAAAGGCAGTAAGGCTAAAATTACCCTCACTTCACCCTTGGCTCACCTTCGGCTCACCATTGCTCACCCCTAGCTCGCTATACCATAAAATTATTAAATTTACGCGACAATGGACAGGTTTTGGGCCAGATGGCGCTGGCTCATTTCTGGTTCCCCCTAGAAGGAATAACGGTAGTTTTAAAAAATGGACTTTGTAGCCAGCGTATTCACTCTCTGTTTTAAGGTTCTGCGTTGTAGTAGTTATATCTGCCTACTACGCAACTTACCTTTTCCCAGTTGTAAAGAGGCGGTTTAATCTATCCTTTATTACCTAGCGTACGACTCTCATTCCCAGGTTACAGCTAGATAAAGAGATAGTTCGTTCTTTCCTACTACTTACTACGAGTCTTCTGTCTTTTTTATATCCCTTATGTCCGTACTTCTCGGCTCTCCTCCGTTATACCCTCTCACACCTCATCGAACCTCACCCTTCTACCTTTATATTAACGTTAATTTACTCCATACCATACCATACCTACCTTAACAATGCTGAGAAAGAAGAGCGCTATAAAGTTCTTCCGCCGAGGAAAGGTAAAGGGCTTAGAGAACTATACAGAAGTAATAGTGTCACGTTTTAACACAGGTGACTAATGCGGGGTTATAATCGGGGGTTCCCTAGCCAGCGGATAAGCTAGGGGACAGCACACCCACTTGGCAGGCGGCGGCTAAGGACGGAACCGTCACTGAGGGGCTTGGCACGGTGGGTGACTAAGCCGGTGCGCCCCAATCAAGTACCCCCAAAAGCGAGCTACGGCCGACTGGGGGGAGGAGATCTCTGGGACGGAGGCTTATTAGTTGGAGGGAAGCTAATGAGGTCGGACCGGGAGTCACGGCCTAGATAAACTCTTAATCTTACAGGCAGTAAGGTCAATTATACTATTCATTCAGTATGCTTTAACTACTGCAATCCTTATGGTCCACTAAGCACCCTCATCACTACGTTTGCACGCACGCTTCTAGCTATCCCTCTAAGTCAGAGACCCTCACAGGTCACGGGTTACTAGGGTTGTCACAGCGGGCTTAAGATTTACAATATCGCCTCCTCGCCAGTATTGATTAAGCGTTTCCATGCTTCTCACCTTCTGGATATTTAAGTGACAGAAGTAAGATTTCGTTCTAGACGCGGCTCTAAATGATGCGCTTGTGTTATGGTGGTGATGAGCAAAGCTGTTATGGTCCCCGATAGGTTATGGATATAAATTTTTATTTAGCTACAATTTAATCACTTACCTAAAGTAGGTGCTCTTTAAGTTCTTAGGATATGGTAAAACTTGGGACAAAAATACAGCCCCGTACTTACTTTGTTCAGCAGGGTCTAGCAAGGACACAAGCGCTTAGACTAGCAATTATCTAGATACTAGTAATTGAACTGGCTGATTGCTCAACTGTATAAGTCCGCATCGCGTGCCGCGTAGACAATGTTAATATCTTCCCCGACGCCTGCTCGCTGCGCCTCACCCTCGGCTCAGACTCTGCGACTAATCCGGACTTGGTCGGAAAATGTTGTGGGGGGTGACTAAAGAGGTAGGCACTGATGTATGCGATCAACTTGGCCAACTAATTCTTAAGCCCCGGCTTTGCATTAACTATAGTATGCCCGCTTTGATCACTGGATTGGCTGTCGTCTACCTACTAGTCCTCTTCCGTATCCTCATCTTGGCCTCCATCGGCGGCACCCTGACCATGCCATACCATTTGTTCCTCGGCCTGCTCTCCTGGATCTCAAAGTCATAGTTCATCACCACGTGCGCCAAAATGAGTTTCAGCTCATTCGCAGCGAAGAATCTCCCCGGACACGCGTGTTTTCCATGCCCAAAAGCGAGGTACTCCTTGCTCGTGGTCGCAAACTGCTTCCCCGCGCGCTTCACATACCCGACATTCTCGTCGCTGCGCTGCTCCGAGAACCGGAACGGCTTGAACTCGTGCGCATCCGGGTATGTCTCTTCGTCGTGGAGGACTGTGTAGCTCGGGACGGCAACCGTAGTGTTGTACGGGAGTTTGACGCCGGAGGGCGTAGTGACGCCGTCCTTGGCGACGACTCTGCGCGGGATACCGATGGTGACGAAGGAGTTGAGGCGCGCCGACTCGCGTAGCACGCTGTCGAGCTTTTCCATTTTGGCGAGGGCGCGTTTGTTCCACTCGCCGCCATGCTCGGCGAGGACGGATTCGATCTCCTCGCGGAGTTCGTCAATGTACTCTTGCTTCGAGGAGACGAGATCGAGTAGGGCGTGGGTGATGCTGAACGAAGAGGTATGGATGGCAGCAAAGTTGAGGAGCATGATGCGGCCGGAAAGGGTGCTGGTCTTCCACATGTATGGGTCGCCGCTGGTTTTGGCCTGGTGGATGTTCCACTGCAGGAAGTCGTTGCGCTCTGGCTCGGCGGACTTCTTCTCGGGGTCGCGCTGGCGCGCGTCGTAAGTGGAAATACGGGCTTCTATTTCGCTGCGGAGAACGTTCTCGAACTTGCGCGTGGTGATACGAAGCGGGATGGTCAGGAAGAAGGCCACCAGAGGCCGTGCGGGCTCCCATACCGCTCGAAGAATCTGGCCGGTAATGGGAACCTGCCGTGCGTACACCAAACTAAGGCGCAGGAGCTCCGGGTCACGGCATTTGGGCTCGCTCACGAACACGCGATTCGTGACGCCGCTGATGATGCGGGTCATCGTGTCGTAGATGCATATCTCCTTGTAGTCAGGGCCGCTGCCCCAGTGCTTGTCGACGCTCCAGGCGGTCTCGTCGGCGACGTCGGGCACGAGGTTGCCGGTTTGGTTGGTGAGGGTTGTGGTGATGAGGTGGTGATGGACGGGGTTGGTGACCAGGTATGGGTCCACCGACGTGTACTCGAACTGCAACGAATCTAGGACCTCGACGTGCATGCTCAGGATGGATTCGGGCTGGTCGGTAATCCACTGCGTCTCGGAGCGCGGGAGCAGCACCCGATCGCGACCGCTGCCTGCGAGGGGCAAGATTGTTGTCTGGCCCGCGAACTCAGCCTCCGACTGTATAACGGCCGCCTTGAAGTCGAGCGCATTGCGCCACCGCGCCTGCAACAGCGGAAACCAATCGCTCTTCTTTGCGCCGACGATGGGAAGCTTCGGGAGATTCTGCGAGCTGAACAGCGCCAGATAGATGACGTAGCCGACGAGTAGCACCACCGATCCGAGCACCGTCGGCCGTTGTATTATCTCCAGCAGCGCCATTCCGTGCGTTTCCTTCAGCAATGGATGCCTTAGACGTCGTCCGCAAGTAATGTTGTTCTCTGCGTTTTTTGGTGGCGTTCGATTGACTGCAGGAGGTGCAAACGCCGGTCCTCTGGGCGGTCGTTGAGGTAGAGCTTGGGTCTTCGTGCCGCTGCGAATGAGTCGTGCCGAGGAAGGTGCGTCGAAAGCTGGGATGGAATGAGGAAATGAAGTTGGGCTACAGTGAGGGGTTTGCTTTGGGGATCAACTGATATCCGTTTCAGATTGCTCGAGTCGAGCTGCCGCTGCGACTCCTCCAAAGGCGGGCCAGTGGCCAGAACGCGGGCATTGCAGTGAAACACCCATTCCCTGCTCCCGCGTTGGGACAGTGGCAGCCGAGATGTCGTTGGCCGCTCCGTGGCTCGCAGGATGCATCGCAAGCAGTACTAATTCTAGCGGGGCCGATGTGCCATTGTCAGTCATGAATGGGGAAGGCGTGGGTTGCTCTTGGAGCCGGAAGGAGATTAGGTTGGGGAACTTTGGGAACTTTGGAGAGGGGCGAAAGCGGCCGACGCCAATGCCGCCCGCCCCTTCTATGTCGTTTCTTAAAAGTTCCCGCTAGCAGTGTGCAAACAGAGCATCGTTATTGCGCGACGAGATAAAATAACAGGAGCGCCAGATGCCAACCAAGCGGCACGGGACTTTTGGATGCGACGATCCCCGCAGCTGGCTTGGCCGATTCTATTGGTGAGCAGTCTGATCGATCATGATCAAAACGGTTGGTGGCGTCGGCACATCCGCAGCCGAGACTCGGTCCCAAAAAGGCGCGATCCCGATGCGACCCTCTGGTTCACTTCTGCTCCCGTCTCCCACGAACAACGCCAAGCAATGAGATCGAGAATTCCATTGCTTGGCGTTCCTCAATGCCAGCCCTGAGTACAATTGCATCCGCATCCTTGTTAGAAGCTGGAACTGACTCTTTAATTGACAGGATGGAAGAAGTCATGACATTTTCGACCGATCAACGATTCGACATGCCCAGTCCGCATGGTCTCACTACCTACTGCACCGTGACCAACGACCCACTCACGGAACTCGGGTTGCGCAGTTGGTTAGCTCGGATTGCCAGCCACTTTGAGGGTGTGAAAACCCAACTTGAGGTTGCCTTTTGTCCAGTTTTGATCTCGATGACAGCATGAATGGCCCGGGAGCCACATCCGAAAGCCCAAAGTGCATGGGGTGCTGGCTAGAGTACCTGTACCTAGGTGGTGTGGTGAACCAAGTCAAGGAGAACTATCTCTTGACATCACCATGGGCAAACTCTCGGCTCGCGAAGGATTTTTCCTTTCACGCCCTCACATCACAGTCGTCGCGATGCTGATGACACTTGAGATGTTGCGACAGACCGCTAGACTCGGAATCGATACAACTTAATCGCGCAACCCACTCCAACCTGTCAGACTCAGGGACGGTTTCACTCCGTCCCGCTCTTGACCTTTTGGACTCAAGGAAGCCTGTCTCCATTGAAATGGGCCAAGTGGTAACTTGGCGGGTGCCGAGGCCAGGCAAATTGCCGAGCAGCGAACCAAACCGGCTATATCGACGCTGTCAATGCCAAGTGTCTCGGCCATTCAACCAACTCCGTATTGCCCAAGCTAAGGACGTAAAAGCATTGACTGACAAGACTCGGGACGTGTCCTCGCCACAACTCGGCCGCTATATCCTCCGCCCTAGCCGTGGTGGAAGGCAACGTTGAACTAGTTGTCCCGCAACTGTCCAGTGTGTCTTGGCAACATGAAAATCTCACATTTTTGCTAGGTTTGACACTTGCTCGACATTGGTTCGGAACAATTTTATGTCTCAAAGAGTTTGCGGCTTCACAGAAACGATATCAGAGCAGCCAACTGAAGCCAATGTTGCGGCGCAGTGGCACACCTTGAGAGATTGGTTACAGTCAAAACATTCAACACCAGTCTTGGTAGCCGGGTCGCAACACAATAACGGACTCTGTCAAAACCATGGGCCTATCATCCATTCTCCTCACTCTCACCCTCTTACGCCTCCCCTTCTCACAAGCCCTCAAAGCACAATGTGACCTTTTTCCACCCCCCTCCCTCTTCCCGCAACACACCAAACTCCACGGCTCCGCAATAATCGACGACACCACCCCCTTCGACGACCTCAACCTCACC
>Ga0247770_1001415_pt1 | contig 18788 bp, 10 predicted proteins | sample UWRJL136409B6_FD_179943 | JGI IMG/M metagenome (GOLD analysis project Ga0247770, IMG submission 179943) | Plant litter microbial communities from Arlington Agricultural Research Station in Wisconsin, United States - UWRJ-L136-409B-6 | ecosystem: Environmental > Terrestrial > Plant litter >... | reverse complement strand
ACCATGGATGCAGCGGCAGGAGGCACAGAGCCTACACCCCCCTGGACAGAGGCACTTAGAGGCCTCCTTAACGGCCTAGTAGCTCTAGTGCCTACCGGAAGCTAAGGCACAGCACGGGGCCTTGCAAAGGAACTGCAGGCACTGTTTACAGCCCTGGAAAATAAGAGCCACAACCTGGAGGTACTTACGGTAACCCACCTGCAGAAGGTAGTCACGGAAGCGGTTTAAGCCGCTATAAGCCCTGGCTAGAACCTACAGGCCTAATTATAGGTAGCGGTAACTAGTGGAAACCCCGTATCGGCCTAACTAAGCCAAATAACGAAGACCATCCCTTAAAGGATTAACTAGGAGATACTAGTCTGTAAAGCCGACATACCAGCTAACTTAACTAAGCGAACCCTGGCCGAAATCATTTAAGCCATTAACTAAACCTTAGTAAAGAAAGGAGCTATTACAGCCTAGAAGCTATTAAGTGGAGATATAGTGGTTACCTTTAGTAACCCTATTATTAAAGAGTGGTATAATTAGAATAACTAGTGGATCCAGCAAGCCTTTAAGGAGCAGGTTAAGGAAACTTGTAAGACTTTTGCAGTTTTAGTAAAAGGATTAAAGCGAGCTGACTTACAGAACACTACGGAGGAAGCCTTTAGCACTAATATCGGCCTTAAAACTGTTAATAAGGTTAAGTTCCGGCTCTTATATAACTAGGAGTTTATTAAAGCCACTATATTAATTATAATAGAAAGTTAGGAAGAGGCTTAAAGGGCCTGTAAGTAGGGTATAATCTGGAATGTTTAGATATTAGACTGTGAGCCGTACTGGGCCCCCTTAGAGCCGAAGTAGTGCTTTAGGTGCTGGAAATGGGGCTATATATAGAGGTATTACCGTAAGGAAGCCTTATATGGAAGATGTAGTACAGGGGCCCACAGGGAGGGAGGGAGGGCTGGGGAGGCCCTCTGCCTTACCCAGGGGGGCTAAGCACTATGCAGGTGCCTTTATTACGGAAGAGCCCACACAGCCTGGGCTAAGGAGTGCCCAGGAAGGATTAAAGCTAGAAAGGAAGCTAAGGAGGCCTACCAACACCAACCAAGGACTTTCAAACCAGGACTAACAGTAGAGATAATAACTAGAGCAACTGGCCCCCTTTTAAGGCCAGCATTTACCTTTAGAAAAGCCTAGCCACATGAAGATAAAGATAGCTTTTAAAAGGTTAGAATAAAGAGACCCTGGCTACTATAACAGGGCCAGCTAACATTAATTTCAGTAACAGGCAGAGACCCCTCTTAAAGCCGTATCAGCCTCAGCCTAAAGGGACCCACACTAAGCACCAGCTAACCTACCCAGCCTACCTAGCTTACCTAACCTGCCTAAACCCTGAAAACTACTAAGATAGATATTAATAAAGATTAAAATCCTACTTTAGAACACTAAAGGCAATAAAGAGGCACTTAAGGCCCTGTTAGAGGAGGTATAGTACAACCTCCTTACAATACAGGAGCCTTAGATTAACTGGTAAACCAAGTCAACTTACTGCCCTAAAGGCTCGAAATACTACCTTATTCACTCACAAGAGGGCAATACAGCTATATTTATTAATCGAAGGTTCGAAGTTAGGTAGTAAGAGTACGAAGCTACAGGTAACTACTGCAGGATATAGTTCCCGAAGATAAGGGACAGGGGGTTAGAGCTTTAGTCGATCTATAACCCTTAAGAGGATAAGGCTCTTTTACAAGGTCTTTTAAACCGGTAAACCCTAACCTACCTAACAGTACTAACAGGGGACTTCAACCTCCACTATCTACAGTAAGACCGACATAACCAGTATAAAAGGAAGGCTAAAGCCTTATTAGAACTGGCCTTACAGTGGGACTTTAACCTCCGAACCCCAGCCGGCACTATAACTAGAGCACCTTAAGGAGCCCAGCAGGGACAAGTTTTAACTATTAACCACTTCTAAGCAATAACTAGCTTCTAAACAGCTTATTACGGCCTAGAGTATAAGGGGAAGTTAAACTATTACCCACAGGTACTGGAGGTTTATATAAGCAGATTACTATTATAATAAGCTAAGCTAGAGGGATGGAATTAGAAGATGATAAATTAGAGCTGGGTAAAAGTTAAAGCAGCCCTCCTCCCAGCAACGATAAGGCTAGGAGACACAGGGCTATAAGGCCTTCAGGCCTATATTAAGGAGCGAGAGAGCTTAGAAGAGGCCTTCAAACAGCTAATTAGAGAGCTACAGAGGATAACTGAAGCGGCCACCCCCCGGAAGAAAGCTAACAGGGGCTAAGGGTCCCTATAGTGGTCAGTGGCAGTACAGGAGGCCCAGAGGAAGGCTAGGAAAGCCGAAAGGGAGTTCAGAACAGCCCCAACAACATACAACAAAGAGAGGTTACGCTAAAGCCTACAGGCCTTTAAAGCAGCTATTAATAAGGAAAAAATAAAAGCTTAGAAGTTAACATTTCAAAAAGCCACCTATCGCTAAGACTTACTTTAAAGCCTTAAACGGTAGGCCCGCTACAAGAGCTTTAACCCCCCAAACCCCCTAAAACTACTTACCTTTACAGGCCCCCCAGGCTACCTAGACCTCTCTACACACTACGAAAAAGCTAAAGCCCTAGCAGGGAGGTTTTTCCCCTGCCTGGAAGCTGACCTTTCTAACATACAGGACCTAGACTTACTAAAAGAGTAGGAGCCGAAGTTCAGCATAAAGGAAGAGGTTACAGCAAAGGAGATTAAAGCCGTCCTATTAAAGATTAGCCCCTGGAAGGCTTTAAGTGAAGACTACTTACTTACAGGCCTATTAAAGGCCTATAGCCAGCCGTTATTTAAAGTACTAACAGTGCTTGCAGAGGTGTGCTTACGGTTTAGGTGGTTCCTTAAGAGGTTTAAAAGGGTAAAGACAGTGGTTTTGCAAAAGCTAGGAAAAACCCTAGAAACCTACTGGACCCTAGGAGGCTACAGACTAATAACCCTCCTACTTACTGTTAAGAAGGTAATAAAGGCTTTAGTTACTTAGAGGGTTATAAAGGCTGTAGAAGCTTACAGTTTACTACTAGTTAAACAGATGGGTAACAGAGAGTATCGGTTTACTAAACTAGCCGTACGGTTAGTAGTTACATAAGTTTAGGAAGCCTAAAGATAAAAGGTAACAGCCTCCCTCTTATAATTAGATATTGTAAGAGCGTTCGATACCGTTAACTATAAACGGCTGCTATCTACCCTCTAGTAACAGAGCTTCCCACGGTAGATAGTACTGTAGGTACAGGCTTAGTTAAGCAACAGAGTCACGATCCTCCACTTTAACGGTTAGAAAATAGAGGATATTCCGGTAGCCGCAAAGGTACCCTAAGGCTCCCTACTTTCCCCCGTTCTCTTTATCTTTTACATAGCCTTGCTATATAAAGCTTTGAAAGAGGACTACCTATTTATTAGTATAGTAGGCTTTACTAACGACATAAACCTATTAGTGTTTAGAAGAAGCCTTAAAGTTAACATTAAGTAACTAGAGAAAGCCTAAAAAATATACTTACAGTGAGTAAGCACTTACGGGATGGCTTTCGCAGCTTAGAAGTGCGAACTGATCCACTTTAATAAAAGCCAAAGGTAATAGAAGAACCTTATAGCTCTCGCTAACACAGGGGGCCAGGAAGGCTACAGTTTAGTTAAACTAGTAAGCTTAGCCTGGTTCTTAAAGGTCTAGCTAAACTAGAAACTATCGTAGAAAGCCTATTACTAAGCAGTTAAATAGAAGCTAAGGACTTAAGACTTTATATTATTAAGGATCGCAGCTAAAACATAGGGCCTAAGCCTTGCCCGTGTTAGGGAGGTTTATATTAAGTGTATCCGTAACGCTATAGCTTACGGGGCTTCTAGCTTCCACCAGCTAACAGCCCTAGGAGGTACTAGTAAGCTAAAAGGGCTAGTAAAAGCCTTATTAAAAGCCTAGAATAGGAGCTTCTGTATTGTAATTAAAGCTTACTAAACAGCCCTTATAAGGTGTTTAGAAACAGAGGCCTAGGTCTTATTACTAGACCTTTACCTTAATAAACGACTAATTAACTTTAAAGACTGGTTATAGGAAAAAGCCTTATAAACCGGAAAAAGGCCAGAAGCTGAATAAGCTCTAGCAGTACACTTAATTATAGAAGCTTGTAACAGAATTAGCTAGCGGTTTAGAAAGAAAATAAGAAACTGGGGATAAAGGCCTTAGTAAGGACCATAAAGCCTAATACCTACTGAATAGGTTATAGTTACAGTAACCTAGTAGGCCAGCTAGAGGTGGAAAATAGGGGAAAAGAAGGATAAAGAGTTAGAAATAGACAAAATTGTAGAATTAGCCTAGTAGGCCTGGTAGAAGAGTTAGAGAGCTAACCAGCCGGTGAAAAGGCTGGCAGATAAAGACCCCCCTTCCCTTTTGTTTACCAATAAGGCTTTAAAGCGACACGAGAGCCTTATAAAGGCCTAAAGTAACCTCCTTTCCTAAACCCAGATAGGGGATATAGGCCTTAGGGACTACCTGTTTAAGGTAAAGGTTCTAGAGGTCTATACTCCTTACTGTGGATATAAGGAAGGTAGGGAAACAGTAGAGCACTTGGTAGTTTAATACTCTAACCCACTGTTATAAAGGCTGTGGGACTGCCGAGAGATTCGATTACGAAGGGATTTGCAGGCTGTATTACAGGTAGCAAACGCCTAGAGCGGAAGGTTTATTCGGAAGGTCCTTAGCTAGCTGATAGACTTTAGCCGGCTACTAGAGTACAGACTAGCCAGACGGCTAAAGCTGGAAACAGGAGAGGAGGGCTAGTAAGGCCGGAGGCTGATAAAAGCCTCCGTTCGTTTGTAACAAGATGGACTCGCATAGTTAGTGGCTTCGAAGGAGTTGACAAAGGTTTTTATCCGGCCTATACGGCACGGTTTCCTTTATATATAGCAGTAGAAGGACTGGCGCGCCTGCAGGCATATCGGTATAAGAAATAATAATAATATCTATATAAACAACAGGCCGTAGTTACAGTAACCCAGTAGGCCAGCCAGAGGTAGAAAACAGGGGAAAAGAAGGATAAAGAGTTGGAAACAGACAAAGTTGTAGAATTAGCCTGGCAGGCCCGGTAGGAGAGCCAGAGAGCTGGCCAGCCGGTAGAAAGGCTGGCAGACAGAGACCCCCCTTCCCTTTTGTTTACTAATAAGGCCTTAAAGCGACACAAGGGCCTTATAAAGGCCCAGAGTAACTTCCTTTCCTAAGCCCGGATAGGGGATATAGGCCTTAAGGACTACCTGTTTAAAGTAAAGGTTCCAGAGGTCCGTACTCCCTACTGTAGATGTAGGGAAGGTAGGGAAACAGTGGAGCACTTGGTGGTTTGGTACTCTAACCTACCGTTACAGAGGCTGTGGGACTGCTAAGAGATTCGATCACGAAAGGACTTACAGGCTGTATTACAGGTAGCAAACGCCCGGAGCGGAAGGCTTGTTCGGAAGGTCCTTAGCTGGCTGATAGACTCTAGCCGGCTACTGGAGTACAGACTAGCTAGACGGCTAAAGCTGGAAACAGGAGAGGAGGGCTAGTAGGGCTGGAGGCCGACAAGGGCCTCCGTTCGTTTGTAACAAGATGGACTCGCATAGTTAGTGGCTTCGAAGGAGTTGACGAAGGTTTTTATCCGGCCTATACGGCACGGTTTCCTTTGTACATAGCAGTAGAAGGACCGGCGCGCCTGCGGGCATATCAGTGTAGGAAATAATAATAATATCTATATAAACTTATAAATAAAATATAACATTTATTAATAATAACAGGACTTTTAAGTAAGAAGGTTAGTAAAAGGTACCTATAAGCACAAGTGCCTTTTAACAGACTTTTTAAGGTATATGTAGGATTATAAAAAGGAGTGCTTAATACATTTAAATTATAACGAAATTAATTATTAGTTAAAACAGCTGTTAAAAGGTGTAAATAACGTGCTTAAACTAAAAGTAAAGCTTTAATATTAAAAGAAACCGTACGTTTATAACCTAGATAAATAAAAGAAATATATATAACAGGTTTATATATCTTAACTTAAAAGACATATAGGTTAAGTTAAGACTCTTACATAGGCTTAGTAAATGTACGCCTTCTTAGGAATAAAGAAGCTGGTTAAGGAAGTGGTTAATAACTGTAATATCTGCTATTAAAAGCAGAATTAACGTTATAAACCTTATAAATTTCTTAAACCACTCCTTATACCATAAGCGCTATAAAGTTCCATCTTACTTAACTTTATCACTGGGATTTTAAAGTTTAAAGACCCTACTATAAAAGTTACCAATAACTAAATCCTTATAATAGTTAATAGATTAATAAAGTGGGCTTACTTTCTACTTACTTTAAAGGATATAACCACAGAGTAACTTACTTATATCTTTAAGAAAAAGGTAGTTTTATAACACCTTTAGCTAGATAATATTATTATAGATTAAGATAAGCTGATTATATTAAAGTTCTAATAAGGGTTAATATAAAGAATAAGTATAAAAAGTAAGCTTTTAACAGTCTTTTACCTACAGACAGATAATTAAATAAAGTAAGTTAATTAGATACTTATAACGTATCTCTAAGCTTATATTAACTTTAAATAAGATAATTAGCTTAAACTGTTACTAACAGTATAAATAACTTATAATATAACACTAATTAAGTTAACAGGTATGTTACTATTCTTTACTAATTACAGTAAGGAGCTTAAGCTCTGTTAAAGCCCACTTACTAGCGCCCTTAAGCCACAGTCTACGCAAATCGGATATAAAAGCTATATAACTACCTGTAAGTTAAACTTAAGTTTACATATAAACGAATAAAGAAGTTTACTAATAAATATTAAATTAAGTAACCGATATTTAAAAAAAGACTCCATTATAATAATAAATAAGTTAAAGGATTAACTCTTTAAAAGGGGGACTACGTTTACCTTTTTTCATAAAACTTACATTTAAAACGACTTAATAAAAAGCTTAACTTTAAAAGGTACAGACCGTTCTAAATTAAGAAAAAGGTCACCACCTTTAATTACAAATTAGACCTACCTGTTAGTATAAAAGTACAGATTAAGGTTTTTCACATCTCACTTTTAAAACCCGCCCTAAAGGGAGTTCCTCTGGAAAAGAAGATTAAGATTAACGCTGATAAAGATAAGTATAATGTTAAGGAAGTTATAAATTCACAGAAGGGAAAAAACACATTTAAGTATCTTATTAAGTAGCTAAATTACAGCCTTAAAAGTAACTTATAAGAACTAGTTAAAAATCTTAAATGCCTAAACCTAATTATAAAGTTCCACTAAAAGAATCCAGACTGACTAAAACTAATAATAAAAATTAAAAATAAGATAAAATTTACCATTTAAATTACTATATTAAAAAGTAAAACCATTATAAGACTTAAAGCCTAAGAGCGGTAGGAAACTCCTTAGTAAGTATAGAAGGACAGTTATTAAAGTCTTAATTATAAGTTATAAGGACTTTAAACCTAATAAGGAGGCAGAACCTCTAAAACTCCTAGTAAGCTTTATATAAAGTTACACGCGTAATAAAAAAGCACTGTTAAGAAAAGAAGTCAGTAAATAAAATAAAAACAAAAAATCGCCCTAGACCCTCCAGCCCTAAGGAGTGAGGATTTAGAATAATAAAAGACTTTTATAAGACTTAAACCCACAGCCTCTTATTAAAGGAAGTAAGCGCGCTGCTATTATACTAAAAAACCGTTCCGTTTAGTTAAAGGGAAAGAGTTACAAACTAAATTATAAGGTAACCGCATGTGGCGGAGACCCAGCTAGGAAGTTCCCCTAGTTAAAAGACTCCACGTTTTCAGGAGGGGTGTCCAGTTTAGCCTCTTTACCTTCCTAAAACTCTAACAGTTCCGCTTTATAACTAAACGCCTTTACAGCATAATCTTTAAGTTAAGACCGTTACTTATAAATGCGCATTAAACGCACTAATACCTTTTAAAGCTTAGCGGTGGCCTTATATAACTGCTAGGCGGTAGACTTAACTTACGAGTTAAGGTCCTGCTTTTTAACAAAAAGGGCTTTTAACTTCGCTTCACTAACACTAAAGGTGTCACACTGAGAGGGCTAGTGCCTCTCCAGATAATGGTCGTAACTGTCAGACCGGTTTAAAACCCGACAGGTAAGCGGAGGGACGGCAAACTTACAAAAAGAATAAGGGGACATTTCACCACTAAACACGTGTGTGTAGGCTGTAAGGTTTAAACAGTAATTAGTGCTTTTACCCTATTCCTGTTTTAAAATCCGGAAGCTAGACACTTGTTACATAGTGAAATAGTAAAAAGAAAAACTTACCTCTTAAGTTCTTTATAGGAAAAGAACGTTAAAGAGGGGGAATTATATAATAACCTTACAGGCCGTCACTTAAGCTAGGGCGGCCTAACGAATCCTCTGTAGAAGGAGCAGTGTGGGAGGATAGTATACACTATCTAGAACGTATTAGGCTAGGGGTGTAAAGACTTAAAGCCCTTATAACTAATAAGGTGCTGCTTATAACATACTAAGTGCTTGTATTGCGAGCAGGAGAAACCTCATAAGCAGAACGCTTGCGTAGTGTAAGGTGCTCGCATAACAAGCACTTGCGACGCCATAAGTAAGGTACAAAGTACCCCCTAGTTAGTTAATATAGATAGCTATGGTTATGCCCACAACCACCGTGAGGGACTCTAATTCCTCATGTTAGTATTCAATTATTCATTTATATCCTACTGTTCAGACTTATCTCTATATATTATAATAACAACAACCTACAGTGACATTAAACCCCCGTCTAGGAGTGCTAACTTAACAAACCGTCTTCGGAACGCCCCCTACCTGTTAGCGTCCTGCCATACGTTCTGTCTTAACCCGCACCAGTCCTCTCAAGGCCTGTGTCGGGTGCAGGTCGTAATAAGGGAGTTAACTAAGCATCACTTTAGCCTTCGTAAGCCAACACTAGATCCGGGGGCTTGTAATCCTTAAATTAAACCGTTAATAACACTGCGCACAGGCCTCTCTGTGGCCTTACCAGCACTTATATAGTTCTCTTTATCTGTGGTTTTTCTTTATGGTTATTCAGTCTTAGCCTTAAGGCCTTATTGCCTTGCCTCTTGGCGAAGACTGGGGGGTGTGTGATACAATATGGTCACCTGGTTGGCTACGTAACTTGCCACCTTCCACCACTATATTACTAGCTCTCTGCCACCCTCTCCTTTTTATCTAAAATAAGCAATTGCATCACTCTTTTGCCGAACGGCTAGAAAACCGCTCTGTTTTGTGTTCCACAAGTATTACTGCGGCAGAAATCCAGTACTGACATTCAGTTACAGATTGAGTTTCCCTTAGGCTGGGGCCTAGAATTTATAAGGACTGTAAAGGAGTGCTAATCTTATAATTTTGATAGTAAGTGATGGGGCCGGTGCTAAACGACCATGACATATCCTCACACGTGTCGCCAGGTCAGGTACTTAAGTGATTTTAGTGAATGATTTTACAGTGGTGAAGGAAGTGACAATGCTACTTCCACGGACTGTATCGCGCACGTTTAAGAGGAACTCCTAATGTGTTTAGCTCCTTCATCCAAATTCCAAGTCCGTCTCAATTGACACCAAACTTGCACCGCGAAAGCCCTCCAGCACTCACGCCACCAGCTCCTCCAAGTCGGTCAACAATAAATGGCAGAAGGCGGTAATAGCAGGAATCGCCGGATAACAGCAGGCGTTCCAGGCTGACCACGCGTACTCGCGAGGCAGTTGTGTCTGATTACTAATCCCACATGGGCGCAGCCGCTTGAAACTGGGTGACGAGGGGGACGAGGGGGACGAGGGGGACGAGATTACTCCGTACCGTCTCCTGCTTTGTTGTGTAGGTTGGCTGGCAACATTTGTTTGGAGTATTCTGCGCCTCCTTCAGAATATGGAGTTCGCCTTTGACCCGGCATGTCGGACAGTTGGACGGTTAGCAGTCTTCTCACAGTCGCTACAGATCAGGTGGCCTATGGCGAGTTCTGTCGCCGTCAAAGTTATGTCTTGGGCCGTCATCTTTGTGTGTGTTTGATGTTCGAGTTGACGATCTTTTGTATTACCTAAACACGTTATCTCTGATTTTACAATGGGCCTTGAAACTTTATACGGTTAATCGGCATCCTGATTCATAATTTCTAATCGGATTTTCAACTTCACTTCATGAGTGCGCACGATTTCTGGTCATGCTGGGGTGGTGTCATTTGTGAGAAGTGGTCGCCCCAGATGCGATTGCAGGAATTCTGTGCAACATACAGTGTGCAAAGTTAATAAGACCGTGAGCCCTCGGGGACCTGCATACCTTCTGCATAGTTTAACAGGCAGGCCCCTAACATCGCCCGCGCGGAATCGCGGATGAAGTCTTGGCTTCGGCTGCATTTTTGGACCCGTTCGAGGTTGATTTGTTTTGGCGTTACGATCAATTGAGATTGGGTTGCTGACAATAGGGAAGACCGCATTTGGTCATCAATGCCACCGTCTTGACGCAGTACACATGCATGCATGCAAGAGCGAAGGATGGAACCCCGCACCCGAGCACGTGTTCCAGGCGATCGTCACTCCAATCACTCCTCGCAAACGAAACACCGAAAACGGCTCTGAAATTGCGAACTGAATATTTCTGCTCTTTACTATTCTGCTCTGCCATCATGTCGTCCTCAACGCTGACCAGCCTTCCGGCGGAAATCCTGACGCGCATCTGTGAGTGCGTCGAGCACCTGCCCAGCCTGGCTGCTCTCGCCTCGACGAGCAAGCACATGCACTCCATCGCCAACCCCCTCCTCTTCCACGACGTCCATTTTACTTTAGTGGACAGAACCCGCCTTGAATTCTCGGGTACAAGCCTTCCCAGCTTTACGCGCCAAGTACAAGATTGCCGCGCCCTGCTACAGCGCCGTGCGGCCTTTCGCCGAGTCCGCCGGCTGTTCGTCGACGAACGAACGCCCGGCGACCCAGAACAGGTTCGCGCTGAGTGCTTGCTTCGGAACTCGACCCCTTCATTTACCGGGGATCCTCTTCCCACCCTCGATGTGTTAGACATGTTCTCGGAAGCCGCTCTGCCAAAGGCAATCCACTGCATTCTGAGGAGGCCCGTCACCAACGATTTCGATACGACAGAAGACACCTACATCGGCGACTCTGCTTGGCAACCGCTGGCCCGACTCCTCGGCGAACTCACAGGCCTGAGGGAACTACATTTTTCTTGCCGCGGCCAGTTTCCCCCGTGCCTCCTGCAAGCCCTGCATCGCGACCACCTGCAGCCGCGGTGCAAACTGTTCCTGAACGCCTTCAGACTCCGAAGCCTGCTCTCTCCAACGCCAGATCCCCACGAACTTCAGCTTGTGACGTCCCCCTGCCTGCACCGCATCCGGATGGCCTGCTGGCATCGACAAGACAAGGTTGTCAGCGCAGCCCGGCCTGATGATGCCGACGTCGTCAGATATCTGGTAGGGATGGCGCCAAACCTGAAGGAAGTCCTCCTCGACCACAACCTCCCGAAGCATTTCCATCGCCGAAACGACGCACTTGGGCCGGAATCCCTACCCTGGGTTGCCACCACAGCTCCTCATCCGACCAGGACCTCGCTGGAAACACTCTTGCTATCTGGAAACGGGTTCCATATTCTGCCAAAGAATGAATTAGAGCAGTGGATGGCCTCGACCGACTTCTCTAGGCTGCGAATGCTCGGCCTCAGCTACCGCACAGGTGTCAGCCTCGAAATGTTGCAGCTACTGGCGACAGACTCCCGCCTTTCATCTCTGACGACATTGGTGCTTTCGCTCGGATACCACGAGCCGTCCTACCATCATGCGGCAGAGCGCGTCATTGGTAGCCTACCGCGTTTATCGACTCTTCATATCTTGTACTTTGGACAGCGGACACCGGCTCTGCTTCGTCTTGCCCCCGGGCTGCGCACTTTCAGCATGCGAGGCCATTCTATCAATACGAGAGATATCTGTCAGCTGGGAGAGGATTGTCCATTACTCGAAGAACTTGGTATCACGCTGAACCGCTCTATGGGAAACAAGACAGAGACCGGGTGGTACAAAATGCTTGGAAAGTCCCTGCCCCGGTTGAAGAAACTTGCTCTCAGTCTCGACGTACAGCTTCCCTTGGCAGCGGACGCGGACCCTTCGTTTGACGAGTTCGACCGGGAGCGCTACCCTGGGACGGACTACTTGAATGGCCACCTGCGCGACTGGTTCATCAGCAATGCCATGGACGAAGCGCTCGCACGAGCTATCTTCCAGACGATTTCGTCGGGCAAGGTTTCGCCCAATTCTCACGGACACGTACCGCTGGAGGTTCTGAAGATCCAGTTTCTCGGCGGATGGGCGAGATACCTGCAAATCCCAGGTCTTCCCCGTCTAGAGCCGATCCTGAGTCAATTACGCAACCCTTGGCTGCTCACCCGGAGCATAAGAGACGACCGAAACGACATTGTTGCGACGACCAGCGCGAAGACTAGTCGGCCCAAGTCGCTGGGAACGGGACACGCCGAAGGCCCCCTGTCTGGGCCCTACCTTATCCTAGACAGGATATGGCCGAGCCATGGAGAGACTTGGCCTTGGAAGTGGAAGAGTAGGCCGCTTGAGGAGTCATCGCCGTGATCGCATCAGCAACTTTCCTCGCGTGCCGGTGGTTACTCACTGGTCGGGACCTTGGCCCGCAGACGCCCAGGACCGGAGGCAGATTTGGGCGAGGCAATCGTGAAACGCGGAGGATGCGGAGGATAATAGGTACAGAATCAATTTCCGATGGGAGTTCACGAGCTCAGGATAGGTGCCTTACTTAGGACTAGCTTATCGTCAAAACTCGGAGGTGTTGGTGATTGGACAACTCAGAAGAATCACGACTCCACCGACAACAGTCAAAGGCAAGGCTACCAATCAAAGTTGTCCGATTTGGGGGTTTCGAAAACGCCTGCTTTGCTAGGTAGCCGCCGACTTGGCCGGGGCTTGCAGTGATCGGTGCCAATCACGAGGTCACACATATCTCTCGGATGGCGTTTGATGCAGCCACAGCTCAATATGACGAGGTCCATTTGCGGGGCGAGTTGCCCTTATCGCGCACTCTTATTAACCTGCTTCCTGTTCAGCTTTCCTTTGTGTCCTTCTCCCTTCCTCTTGCACCGTGAACAAACAGCTCAAACAGCTCAAGCATGCCCCCTGGATCCCCTTCGTGGCTCAAGAGGAAGCTCAGCCAGGCCTTCCGGAAGGACAACAGCACCGGGTTTCCGCCAAACCAAGTCCCGACATGGAGCCCGGTCGATGTAGAATTACAGAACCTTTTACCCCCACACACGGAGCGCCAGGGCAAGGCAGCCGCTCAACATCCGCTTCAGCGACCGCGGAGCGATTTCAACACAGCACGGCCACCAGCGCGCGCACTCCCTCCCTCTCAGTTCTGGCAACCACCACCAACCGACTCATTCTGGACACCGGTTCGGCCCGACAGTAAGGACCCCCCTTTTTGTGCCGAGCTTCAGTTTCCTAATATTGTCATTTTCCAGGAGGCCCTTTTGCAAGTGGTGCGCTTCCAATCACTTCTAGGATACCCAACCCCGACATCATCCATGCGCCAGATGTTACACCGGTTTCCATCAACCGTCAAGCCCCGAGACCTTGCAGCTACATCACCGAAGTCCATCAGCACCAACGTCCACCACACAACTCACCCCATGGACATCGGATACCCCATGTGCTAGTGAACATCGTGGAGGAGAGAGACTGCATCATCTGCGCGGAAACCAAACCCTCAACCGACTTCCCTCTCCTCTCCGCCAGCCGGAACTGCAGTCACTCACCACAGACGTGTCTAAGCTGCCTCCAGCGACACATCAAGACAGCAATTGCCGACAAGGCGTGGCACCCCCGTGTTGCCACCTGCCCAGAATGCAGTTGCGTGATGGATTACGATGAGGTGCGCATGCACGCCGACAGAGCGACATTCGAAACCTTCGACGCTCGCATGCTTAACGACGCCATCACTCAACAAAGTAACTGGTTCAGCTGTCCTGGTGTCGGGTGCGGCTCAGGCCAGATACACGACGCCGGTGATCGCGCTCCGATTGTCACCTGCGCTGTGTGCCGTCGCAAGTATTGCTTCCGGCACCGCGTGGCGTGGCATGAGACGATGAGCTGTGCTGAATACGATCGCTTCTTGGCCGATCCAGTGAACTTCCGAAGCACATTTGAGGTCGAGAACGAGCGAGTCGAGCGCGAGAGGGAAGCGAATGAGCGCTGTCGTCGTGAGCTGGAAGCCGCAGACTTCCGCTTTGCGCAGAGCTTGGCCGAGGACGAGGAAGCTCGGATTCAGGCGGAGGCAAGAGCCCAGAAGGAGGAGGCAGCAAGGGTTGAAGCCGAACGGAAAGAGGCGGAGAGAAAGGCCGCCGAACAGAAAGCCCAGGCGGCGGCGAAGGCGAAAGCTGCTGAGGATTTGAAGAGAAGAGCGAAGGAAGATGCGGCGAGTGAGGTGACTGTGAAGCGAACAACGAAGAAATGCCCTGGATGCAGCTGGCCAATTGAAAAGAACCATGGATGGTATGTGTTTCCAAATTTCTTGTTGAGCCAATACTGACTTGGTGTTTAGTGCGCATATGACGTGTAAGAGCCCAATTTCTTCCCCCCTGAATCTAGATGCCTATCTCGTTGTCTTGTTACTACCGCTCCAGGGAGGATACTCTCAGAACGTTTTGTGTTTCCATTCTGAAAGTGCCCTAACGTTGAACTGCATCTGTCTATCTCCCCTTCTCGCTCGGATTAAACACCGCGTTTCATGCTCCTTTCCCAAACACAAGGCTCAAGCTTTCCCTGTCCATAGGTACCAAGTGCTCGCACGAATTCTGCTGGAAATGCCTGGGGAACTGGACCAGCGGCCATGGATGCCGTTGGAAGTGATCGAGAACATCCTTTTAGAGCAGCACAGCATCACGAGAGCGCACAGCCCCGAGACGAAGCAACTGAGATGATACCAACACTCGTTTTCGTATAGGCATCCTTTGCAAGTTTAGCTTCTGCTACGATTGTCTCGCCAACCACAACACCATCATCAAGCGCGATAACAGTGCGCACAAAAAGACTTGCCGATGGCATCCGAATAACTTGGCAGAATGAGACCGAGGGTGGCAGCGTTGCTGATGGCGGTATGTCAAATACGCCTTGATAGAATCACTCAATGAGCTTGCGCCAAGACGTTAAACGCCTCCCACTCCTGCTCCGTGACCTCCTCACCGTCTGCGTCCTCGTCATCGCCCACATCCTCGCTACCATTCACGTTCTCGCCGTCGTGCTGGCCCTCGCAGCCTAAAAATTCGTCACCGTTCACGACCTCGCCGTCGCCCTAGCCCTCCTCCGTCGCCTCAGCTCCAAAACCAATCTTCTCCAGCTCCTTCGCAAGCAACTCCCAGCTCTTCAACAAAGTCCGCACCTCCACCAGACCATCCACCAACTGTACAGCCTTATGCAACGACAGATCCTCCGCAACATTCGTGTCCACCGCACCCAAATCAACCCCTGCCACAGCCACACTCACACCCTCCGGAATCTCACCGCCCCTCTTGACCATCTCATCCCAGCTCTTCTTCACCTCGGCCTTGAGAGCGTTCCACTCGCCCCTCTCCTTCACAAGAATAGCAATCTTGTTCTGCTTCGTCATGCGCTGCAGATGGTTGCGGCATGTGGTCGTCAACAGGCTATTGGGAAAATCCTTGTCGCCGGGGAGGTAGACACCGTGGACTGCCTGGCGGTGCGTGCGGTGGTGGGCCTCAGAACGGAAGCGGACGGAGCATGGGATAGTGGGGTTGTTGACGCTAGACTGGGCGCAGGCGATAGGGTGGGACTCGGGCGTCCATTGGCTGTGACTGAAGGGGGGTTAGTACGGCGAGGGAAGGTTACGCGCGAGAGGGTGAGACGGTGATGAAGATTGCGCGTGAGAAGGCGAGCAAGGATGGCGCGTGTGAGATGTGAAAAGAACTGTGAAGAGGGAAGAGGGAATTACTTACCTTTTTGTCTTGCGGCCGACGCCAGAGCCAGAAGCGGCGGCCTTGCGCGTGGTCTGCCTCCTAGAGCTGTCAGTCAATGTGAACTTGAACAATAATTGAATGCGCAAGGGGTAGCTTACTCTGCCCGGGGCATGGTCTCAGCAACGATCTCGGTGATCGAAACCTGATGGTTGGTTGCGTAAATCACGTAGTGTTTTGGGTTGTGTACGTGGATGCTTGCCGTGGTTGTGTTTCGTGGACGACGAGAAGATTACAATCCCGCACTTGAGTAAATAGAGAATAATACTGCACAACAGCTCCACTGACCGCCTTGTAGATAAAATCCTTCAGGAATTCGTCCGATCATCACACGTGATTTCGAGCCCTAGGTTCTTCATGTCCGTCTGATGACTTGGCAGAAGGATAGCGAGCTGGAAGTTATGAGAGACATGACGAAATCATCAACCCATTGCTACAATCCTTACCTATTCCAGCGAACTCATATGACCAAACATCCACCGATAACCAAGCATCCACCGATGGCTCTTGAGTAGTACACCAATGATTCGCTACACATCCTCCTGTACTGGACCCGAACGACCTGTAAATATACTCGACAGCCGGCTTTTGGTCCTCCTCCTCGATGCGGACAAGTTCACCGTTGCGGACCTTTCAGCGCTTTTGAGTGCTAGACTCGCTCGAGAGCTGTCGCCTGCCTCAGATGCAACGAGAGTCGAAGAGCTTGGTGTTAGAGATATTACAGATCTCCCGCCGGAACGATACTCTTCTGGTAACCACCGCCGTGTCGACAGGGTCGTCACACGAGGAGTTTGTTGGCCAATATCCAGAACATGTGAGACTGAGTCGGAAGAGCTAGCGTAAGTGCCCCAAGTCGGAGAGACGTCCCTAAAGTTGTCGGCCGGATTCATTCTCTCATCCCACCCAGGTTCCAGAAGGCTACCCAACAGCATCTTGTACGCATCGCCATTCGATGGCTCCACGTCAATGAGGTCACTGGGGATAGCAGTCAGCACATACTCGCTCGGACAACGACTAACCGGGTCGGTACACTTACGGGAGGCCATTGTCATTTAGCAGATTATCCAGCCTTTTCAATCTGTTCTTCCCTTGCCTGCTGTGACCAAACGAGATGAAATGAAAAGTTATCGGTCGCGACTCCTGAAACTTGTTCTGCCACACCTTTTCGGTCGAGTCGCGCGTTGAAAGTTGCAGGGTGTTGGGGTTTAGATCAGCAAGCTCGCAGACAGCCTGTTTGACCCACTCTTCAACGTCCTCTTCATAAGCCATGCCCTCCCAAAGGCCATCTGTGAGGATGAGAACCGTCCTCGGCTTGCCCAAATTCTCATAGTAGCCATTCATAATCTTTGATAGACTCGGGCGCAGTTTGGTCTTGACAGTGGCTGAGCGTGGGAAGGCTGCACGCATCCTTTGAAGGAAACTTTCGACGGTCTGCTTTTTGTTTGGCCCAGCTGATGGTTCGGTTTCGGGATTGGTGAAAAGGAGCTGGATTCCGGCACTATCGTAGCCCAATACGCGCCAGATAAGAACCTCGAGGAGAAACGTGGCTTCATACCAATGACTCTTCATGGTAGAGCCATTGTCGACCAGAAATATCTTCGGGAGCAAGTTAGCAGAGCAAAAGTCCAGAGAACCTATGGAAAGGAAGCCTACAATATCCCGATCTTTGTAATGGGAGAGAAGCATGTCATGATTGAACCCCCCCTTGACCGATTTGCGACGTTCCCTGAATGACTTGATAGAAACAGGATTGCGATCCCGCCCGAGAGCTTCAAGCTGCTCCTTCATCCGGAATATCGTGAAGACTTCGCGTGTTAGCGAATGAGAATCAGGCGCTGGAACAACGGCTGCAGGCCCAGACACAGCAGCATGAAAGTCTTGACTGGATGGTGGCGGTGACACCACGACGATCGGTAGCACTTCCGGGCACTGGTTGTGTCCCTCCAGCAAATCCTTTCGATGCACAGACCGCTGCGCTGTCGGTCTGATCCTGGTGTTGGAAGGTTTAGCCTCGCTCTTGTAACGAGGCCTCGTAGTCGTGCCGGTCTCCGTCTGCTCTTCTTGAAGAAATAGCCTTTTTGCTACATTTGAATCTAAACGATTGACGCTTTTCTTGAATTCTTGGTCCGCTCTGAGATCCAGCTCACGGAGGATTTTCTCAAGGACGTCTGGCACCTCCTCACTGTCGACCCTGAGGCTCCGCAGTAACGTGCCAAAGTGCTCTGAAACCGCTCTAGCTTCCCACCTCTTGTCAGGCGTGACCAGCATGTGGTTGTCGACCATATCGAGAACCGCCCCGGTGAAGCCATCACCCCGACGGGCGGCTATTCGAAGATACTCGTGCCAGTGCTTGATCACGTCCAGGACTTCTCCGTTGGCGTGGAAAATATCTTGGATCAGTCCGGTGTCGAACTTCGCATGTTCATGCCGACGGATGCTGTCATAAAGCATAACACCTTCCTCACCCAATACAACATAGGTAGCTGCGATTGAGAAGACACAACCGAGAGACCAAACGTCACTGTTTTGAAGAATCTTGTCCGGAAGCGTGGCAATATCCCACCCATCCAGCCAACTGGCCTTCTCCGGTGCAGCTTCACGAAATTGTCAATACCAATCTGTTGAAACTTCAGGTGTGGTACCTACCATATGTCCTTGTCCCCCCATAGACTTCAGCTTTGGACAGAAGTTTACCATTCTCGGGGGCAAGCTGTATCCATGAGTCTCCGG
>Ga0247770_1001414_pt1 | contig 18788 bp, 26 predicted proteins | sample UWRJL136409B6_FD_179943 | JGI IMG/M metagenome (GOLD analysis project Ga0247770, IMG submission 179943) | Plant litter microbial communities from Arlington Agricultural Research Station in Wisconsin, United States - UWRJ-L136-409B-6 | ecosystem: Environmental > Terrestrial > Plant litter >... | reverse complement strand
TGTATCTACTCTTGATCTTCTTCTTCATAGAAACCATAATCGATTCAGTCACCAAGTAACGGTATCCACCTTACTCGGCCCCTCACACAAAGGATCCGTACAAATCACAGTAGAAGACGCAAGGGATACCGGCGTTGGGCCGCAAGAGAATTAGCGCGTACGCTAGAGGTATGAAGAACGGGGCGACGGGAGTCTGTACCAAAACATCAGCATTAGTAGCGCTTCCGGTGAACGCAAGGGAGCAAAAGATAGGTACCTCTAGCGATTAGCCTTCTTACTGATAGATGTCAGAAAAACTGTCACAACTGACCCAGAACCAGAAAACGAAATACTCACAGTATCATGATTGACTACAAAAGTCTATGAATTGGTGAGCGGTCATTATACGGTACATGGTAACCCCAAACTCGGGAGCACTCATCACTACATTATTCGGCTTCCAGACAATCAAGGCATCGTCAAACACCTTCCTCAAATCTGCCTTCTCTTCCAACAGCGACACTCTGCTAAAGTTCGACACCAGTTACACGTCAAACAGCGAAATCTCGTATCCCATATACTCGAGATACCGGGCGAGGAACTCCGAATCCTCGCGCCAGTACTCGCCAACCAGGAACCAGTTTGAGTTGACATACTGACGTGTATACCTCACAACGTCCCTCAAAAACGCACAGCTATAGTGCTTGATAGCATCCAATCGCATACCACGGAGCTTCATCTAGCTTGACAGCCACCCAACCCACCGAAATAGATCCTCTCGGACCTGGGGATACTTATGACCAACATTCGCAAACATCCTAGGAATACCATCGTCAGCAGCCGCGATACGTACGTCTTATCAACGCCAGTTGGAAGAATAGAACAGAAGAAACCGGGTCAACCAACAAATAATCATAATTCCCCAACTACTCATCAACGTCCACAGCCCACTCCTTCCCCTCAAACCTCCAAACTTTACCCTCCCGCTTCCTTGCATCATAGTCAATCCCAGTAAAACACTCCCAGTTCTACCTCAAGGGGCTATACACTCCCTTCCGTCCAGGAAACTCATACCCCGTCCAAGCGATAATTCCCTCCTCCCCTGTCCCCCCAATCTCTCTATTCCGATCCTTGGGATCAATCCTCACAGCCTTGACCTCCTCGCTAAAATCCGCCCTAGCCTTATGATTCAGCACGGCATCAAACAGCACCCCGATGCCATACATACCGGCAACCTCCGCAAGTCTCACCAGATCCTCCTTGCTCCCCCATTTCGTCGCTCGCGTCCCTTCCGCTCGAACTCGCCCAGGTCGTACAGGTCGTAAATATCGTACCCGTTCCCCTCCAGTCACGCGGCCTTGCAGGCGGGAGGAATCCACATGCTGGGAACGCCGAGGACGGCCAGGTTGGGGATCATGGTTTCCAGACGGGTCCGGTGCTTGCCGCCATCGACGGGGAGATACCATTCGAAGCCCTGGAAGATGGTTTTGTTCTCTGGGCACGGTAGGGAGGGCGGGACGAAGAGCGGATTTGGCCGGAGGGCGCTGGATGCGCCTTCGTTTGATGAGGATGATGATGGTTGTTATTGTTGTTTGTCATGATGTTCTTGCTGGAATTAATGTTGTTGCTGTGGCTGCTGTTAATTATAGGGACGAGAAGCATCATGAAGGGGATCGGAGGATGCAGTGGTGGTGCGGGCTGGCGGGAGGAAGCCGAGAAAAGCGCTCATTTTGGTAGATCGAGATAAGATGTAGGCCAATCAACGTGTGCTGTATGCCGCCGAGCCAGTCCTGTGTGTAGAAGTCGCTCAGACCGCGATGTAGGTAGTCGAAGAAATGAGAAAATTGTATGTCTGTGCTGCGTAAATGGAGGTTGGTGCCATGTGAGATCGTTATCGTTGTTGTCGTCAGACGCAAAAGCGGGTCCACAAATCGAACGCGAGAGGTCGGCTCCTGATGAAGGTGTCGGGTTGCCGTCGGGTTCCACAGAGGGGTCTGGCACTGCGACAGCGACCGGGTACATCCGTTCACGACAGTGGGGATTGCCCACCAGAGCGCCTCCGCCGACTACGTGGGAGCTGATGGCACGATTTCGATGTCAATATGCACAGACAAATAAAGAACGGAATGGATTTTATTGAGGAATGCATAGTCCATCATTTCCAAGCGAGCGTCCTGAGATAAGTAAATGCCAAGATATCGTAATCCAACACAAAGTCCGCTGAGCTCGGCACCTACATACCAACACAACGATAAAGACAGCTTGGTAGGAGAAAAGTAAAGCGATAAAATAAGTTGTGGCAGGAAACAAGAAAACAGGTAGAAAATCGTCAATTCATGATGGGGCACAAACCAGAGACAACGAAACGAGTGACATGATCCGTCGACAACAGGCGACAACATAGGGCGGAAATCCAGCGGCGACAACTGCCATGCCCCCGGGTCTCACAAGAACCGGGCGGAGGGGACTTTGGAACGACAGCACTTCCATGCCGAAACACCAAACTCGCGCACCCATTATCTATCTGTCGGTCCATTGGGGCATGTGGATTGGTGACGGCTAAGATTGTATGCCGACGGCGATGTGTACCCGCAGCCGGGATAGGGGCAGGCCCTTGAATTGGGAATGATCACACCCCAATATTCACAGGCACCGGCATGGGCCCTTGTCATGTGTCGGTAGAGCTCTTTGTTCTCCGGGAATCTGTATCTGAGCTCTTTACTCGAGCATTCCGGGCATGGAATCGGGCGTGTGTGGTTTCTTTGATGTTTTCTGCATTTACGGCGCAGAGTGGTCAGCTGGGGCGCTCCAACACGACTGTACACGACCTCCCGACCTGGATAAAAAAAACTTTTCTGTGGAAAGAGCCAACGGATACCGAAGCAACGTTCGACTTACGTGAGGTCGCATTCCCTCCCATACGCCTTGTCGCAAGCACCTTTCCTGGGATCGACCCAGCCACAGGCAAACGGCTTTTGGGGATCGGTTGCCGGACCGCGCGGTGCTTCTGGTATTTGTACCTCCCCTGAAGCCTGAAAGCGTTGGATGTATTCGCCGAGACGGGCCGAGGGGGGATCTTCAGAAGCAAACTGGTCAGAAGCAAACTGGCCAGAAGCAAACTGGCCAGAAGCAAACTGGCCAGAAGCAAACTGGCCAGAAGCAAACTGGCCAGAAGCAAATCCGGCAGATGCAAACTGGGAAGAATCTGCAGGAATGAGGGACGGATCGAAAGCGACAGGCACATCCATGGTGGACGAGCCCATAGGCGGGCTGAGGGCTAAGGACAATTCGGACATGTCCGGAAGAGGAAGTTCGGAATATTCAAGGTGATCATCCATACTATGGGGAACGTGTCCTCAGAGACTCGAAGCACGGAAGTCCCCCTGAAGAGTCGAAGATTCCTCTCCTGCGTTCTCCACACCCTCGTAAATACCCGCGGTGTTGTAAGCAACGCCACCTTGGGCAGCGGCGCTGTAGGCCTCGGTGCCGTAGGTCTCAGCCAGATCAAAATCGGGATAGGCCAGCTCGGCAGCTGGCCAAGTTCCCTGGTTTGAATCGGCTGGATACGACCCAGCTGCTGCCTCGTTTCTGGGTGACAAATAATTTTGAAGGAGCTGATCCGCGTTCGCGGTGTAAGTTGCTCCGTATGAAGGGGGAAGGGCGAATTCGGGAAAATTGGCGTCCTCTTCGACGGCGGCGGGCAGCTCCAAAAGTTGCGGGTCGATGTACCCACTCTCTTCCTGTCTGCCACGGCGCGGGCTCGTACGCGATGCCGCTCTATGCGGGCGGCTGCTGCTTGAGGCCCTGGTGGGCCGCTCTGCACGGCGTGGCATAACCCAGTCCTCGGAGCTGGTGGAACTTGGGCTGTCTGGTGTGCATGGGCCGGTTTCGCAGCCGGCAGGTGGAAAATACCCAAAAAAAGGGTCAGACGCAAATGAGGAACTGCCAGTCCTATCTCCGTGAAATGTGGTGTTACTGTGACGTCCGGCCTCTTCACCTCCAGCACCGTCAAACGTCGCGTGGGATAGGGCCAGGGGAATTGGATTTGCTTACCACGAGCTGTACATGGACAGGGATGCAACCGTCGTCACAACCGATTCTCCACGAGTGGAGGCCTGTTGCTGCCGCAAAAGTTTGTCGACCGCGCCGTGCTGTAGGAATGCGCCAAGAGGAATGGGCTTAACGGCCCGCGTCGGGAAGGAGCAACGATGTGTGGATATCACCACTCGGCGGTGTCACGATCTCAAGGAGCAACTAGAAGTCTGGAACGGCAACACCATCAGGTTGGACCACCTTTTCCGTTTTGCGCCTTGGAAGAGAGAGCAAGCGAGCGGAGACGGAGAGGCAAAACCCAGTTCAAATAGGAGCCCTGCCAATTTGTTTTTCCCACAGACTTTCAGATAAAGCAGAGCAGAGACCATTGCACGCTCTCAACATGGATGGCCCACTTTTTCGAGGCCTACCTTCCCGCAAGCTGGCAGGTGGAGGCATTCAGCAAATACCCCCCGACAAAATGCAGAAGGGAGAAAGCAGAACAGTGGAGCCGGTTCTGGGATGAGGTCCACAATGAGGCCCACGACGATGAGGCCCACGACGTCGAGGCCCACGATCGCGAGGCCCACGGCAGGAAGTTGCTACCAGTTAAAGTCCGGATTCTGCCCGCAAGTGCCTATTGGCGAATGAGCCGTCAGCCAAGCCCGCGCGACCAACCAAACAGCGACGGTGATGTGTTCGTCATCAGGCGCATACCCAGACCGAAAAGCGCAAGCACCCACGATTACGGAGGTTGTAGGAAAGATGTCCGTCTGGTTGGCGAGGTTTGTCTCCCTCACTTTCAGTGGTCGCCTTGGGACCCAAATGGCGAGGCATTCAGAGGCACCACGTTTGCTGCCTGGTTGTCTTCGATGTGCCTCAGTAGTCTGTGTAACATGTCATTGCATGGAGGCATACATGTCCACAGGAGCCTCATCATCGAACACGATGAAGAAAACAGCAATAAGGACTGGGTTTGTGCTGGCTCTCGCAAGGCGCCTGCGCTGACAGGGAGGTGTATTAGACAAAGACGACGAGTCTCGACAGAACTGTCCTCCCCTCAAAGATTGATTCCTAATTACCGGTCAACCATCTCCCTCTTCCCATTATTTTCGCTGCAATCTGTGTCTCTACCATTCCAACGAATGCTTTTCCTCTTCGCCTTTCGCTATGCCGGGAACACTCGATCCTTTAAACCGCGTCGTGCCCTTAACGGCGGGCATGCGCAAAAGGCTCTATGAGCCCGTCATCATGCTCTATTGCCTGATTATGGCTTACGTCAAGGGCAGTACTATCAAAGCGCCAGGGACTGAGTCTGAGACGAGCATGCCCAAGACTCGCGCTCAGACGTTCTACTGCTTCGTTGACAAGCTCGGCCACATCTGCGACTCTCGCAAGGGAGGAAAAACAGTCACCGCGTTTGCTATCTTGCAGACCGGTCGCATTGAGTACCGATTCACATCAAACCGTCGTACGGCAAACGAATTGGCGGCAGTTCGTCATTATATCACTGGAATTCTCACATCCCTTGGCGATGCAGCAGCAGAGGATATCAAGGATGCACTGAAGAGGCGCGGATCCCCATTGTTTACCCAGATTTTGGGCAAAATCATCAGATTCAACCGTCCCCGCGTCGAGTATTACGCCCGCACAGCCCGCACCCAGCTTGGCTTCTGTGCCGATGAGGTCGAGCTTGACAACTCAGAAGAAGGTAACAGCTCCGCTAACGGCTTGCAATTGTAGGGTTGCTAACGAAGGTGCTCTCAACAAGCCCAGGGTATCATCACCCATCTTGAAGCCCTGGAACCCCTGGTGGAAGCCATCGCTCCACGACAAGTCGAGGTGAATGAGGATTCAGACACGGACGACGATGAATACGAGGTCAAAGCTTCGCAGCTTGCCAATACGCCTGAGATGACTGATGATGATTGTAAGCGTTCAGAGAACGAAACCCCTCCACGTAATCGTGCTCAGTGATACTCATATGCCACAGTTGTCTCACACGCCGAAGATCTCGTGATGGCCATCGACGGATGCTACCGTGACAGCTTCGAAGACTTCGTCCGAGGCAAGTGCGAAACCAGTGGCGAAAACGATGGGCATTGGCGTGACCTGCACCACGCTCTTTGTCGCTTGCAGTCGTACTTTGTTGATGTTACGGTCCTGGCATCGGCCTGCAGGCATTGGCCGCAGCTCTTCGCGAATTTCACCGTTGTTGCTGTACCTTCGGGCAGTCAAGATCGTAAGCCCCCCGAGATCAGGAAAACTGCGGGCAAAATGCTTGTTCGGATGACAAGCGACACCGAAATCATCAACACTTTCCGGAGAAACGAGGCGCAGCTGAAGGCATGGGGTCTTGACGCAAGGATCAAGGAGATTGCTGAATCGGATTCTTTCAAGCCATGTGTGCATGCCGAGGTACAGCTGCATAGCAACATCTCCCGCGAGGAGCGGAATAGAGAGGCAAGAGGAGACGAGCCCCTGCGTGTTTTCGGAGAGGGCGATTTCGGCCGTTACATCGGCTCCAGCAAACCGACATGTCGCCTGTGCTCCCTTTACTTCGCTCCGAGCCCAGGTGGCTGGCGAGCACGCCCTTCGTCTAACAACTTCTATCACACCTGGCGCGCGCCCGACATCTACGTCAGGGATGGCCGCAAGGTGGAGCTCCAGCGTAACGCAATTATTGAACGAATTATCGAAACCGTGCGGGAAGAGACATTTGCCGCCATCCGGACCAAGTCGGAGACTCACCGACCCCACGATTCCAACGACACCCCTTCGAGTGTACCGCTGCCGCGGAACTCGGACCGCTCCTCATCGGTCGCTGGAAGGGGCGACGATCTTGTGTCGAGGATGAGCGGCCTCCGTCTGCAGACGATCCGAGAATCTTCCCCAGGGTCTCTGCAGCAAGAAGTCACGGCTTCCACGAGTTCAACGCCAAAGACCGAGGTTGCCAACGGCACCACGCCCGCAAATGGCACTCCCACTCCTAAGACGAGGTTGAAGGGCCGTACTCCAGCCTACCTCGATGCTCAGATTGGAAGTGCGCCAACTACCCGCCAGCAGCACGCCAGCGGTGACGAAGACGGAGATGAAGACGGCGGTGTGGCGCTGTAAGATGGCCTTCAAACAAGACTTTGTCGCGCCTTCTTCGGCTGCCTAGGTAGACATGCGACACTCCCTGTGGTGAAGTCATTTTGCGCGATTTGGATACGATTTGAGATTGAGATGTTTACCTAAGTAGCTTGATTTATTCAATTTGGCTTCCTTTCCTCCCTTCCTAGCAGCGAATATACACAATGTTGCCGCGCCGTCCAGCCCCTGAATGCCAAGCCCTTGTTTCACCCTTGTCCATCCTGGAAACCTCCTTCGACAACTACTGATCACTTCCCTGCTTGACCTGGCTGGCCCTGATCTTGGCCCTGCTTCGTCGTGTCTTTCGTAGACTGCGCTTTGGCGGCCCTGTCCTTGGCCATTTGCTTCTTGTGCGGACAAATGTGAGCGTTCACGAACGCGGGTTGAAGGTTGAAGCGCTACTGGTAGTCGGGCGCGATGTGGACCAGGGGCGAGAGAGATGAGCGGGGCAGAGGGATGAGCGGGGCAGAGGACTTCGGGACTTGCTCCTTGTCTCTAATCCACTGATTCTCCAGCGCCTTTTCGCGATCTGCGAGGGGGTTGGAGTTCATATTACCTCGAGATGTCTTCTGGGCGTGTGGCTTGTGTTTAGTTGTGATTTGTATGTACTGTCGGATGTTTGCGATTGCGAAGGGAGTTGGTTGTTGACGTTGGAGTTTGTGCTTCATGGATGGCGTGGGTAGGTGATGGTTGTCATTGGCTGGGGTTTGGCGACGTCCGCCACTCCTTGGAAATGTCCATCCGACCTCCATCATGTCACTTTAATTGAGACACCAAGAAAGTTGTCACAACCACCACTCAACCGTCGAGCAAAATGAGCATTCCAAAGTAACAGGATGTATTAAAGATACAATTTTCAATCTTTTGTAATTATAATTGACTTTCTACCTCGTTATTTAATCAAGTTATTTGTGATTCAGTTAGGCGGTTGGTGCTTCAGTGTCTCAATTAGTTCGTCAGCCACTCACTGCATTTTTAGCGTCGCCCGAGGGGCCCTTTCCAAGCCAGCTCTGCATATCATGTGACTAAGGGGATGACGAGATCTCGCACCAGACCATCATCTGGTCGAGCCTTCCTCTCGTCTGCTGCATCAGCAATCGGCAGCGGCTTCTTCCCGCAAAACCACTCACCCTGCCCCGAACGAGGCTGATATGCCTACCTACCGTTGCCACACATGTCGGAAAATGGACCTGCTTACCAAATCGTTGAAAGAAAGCACAAACCGCAGGGATCTCTAGACGAGAGCCTTGAACTCGTGCGCGACTTGTCGGTTTTTCTTGTCTTCTGTTACCTTTGCGAAGCTGTTGGCGATTGAGCCCCTGAAATCTTACGAAGTAGCGGCGCTCGTACTCGTCGATAATGTCGCGACTACAGACCCTGCCTCAACTCAGCCTCTCAGTGTTAAGAGAGCTCCAGTCCCCTGGCCCTTGATCATGGCCTCACGGCCGGATCTGTTAAGAATCACACATTTCTATGTACCGAAATGGCCCTGCCCTACAACGAACCAGCTGCCTGGAGTTTCAAGTCATTTCCCAAGCCTATTGTCAGAAACACTGCATCCTGGAATCCGTGGAATTGATGGGGGTTGCAACTGCTTGATTGAATTGCTTGTGGGAGTTCTGGCCATAGGCCAGAACCCCCTTTTTTATAGACCTCTCTGTAGAATTCAGTCTTCGTAACTGTGGTGGCTCAGGCTCACTGGCGCTCTGGCAGTGCCAGGCATCCGGTCAGCTTCGCTGACGAGATGCCCGGGGCCCCTGAATCTCCTTCTTTCTGACACAATCCAATCAAGCAGTTGCAACCCCTATCAATTCCACCAAATTCCAGGAGTGCAGTGTTTCTGACACCTTTGCTTGCACGGGACCATTTTTGGGCCTTTCGGTTAAAACTGCACGTTCTCGGAAGGCTGTGCTGTTCAATGGGCAGATATTAGCCGAAGCTGAGCCGGGGATGATCTGGACTGATCAAACGTGACTACAAGCATGTGTGGTTGTCGATTTTAGGGTGATGAAACACTCGATTCCCGTGCTGGAGCCACTCAATGAAGTTGTCGCAGGTCTCTTGAACGAGAGAATCCAGATCTCCTTCTTCTTGGCCTCTGATGCGAACGGGCAGAAGATGACATACCTCGTCATGCTCGACAGCAACAGATCAAGCTACTGGCGGCATCGACACAGTTTTTGCTGCAGCATCTTCTTGTCATCTTTCTTCCGCAAATCGCGCCAAGCGGCACGAATGATAGAGCGTTTGGAGCCTGGCTTGGTAGACTTCAGGTCGTTGAGCAGCACGAGTAACTCGTCCGATGTGCCCTTGCACTCGTCGGCCAGCTCAATAAGTGCGATCTCATGCTGACTTGCTGCGTTCTCAGCTGTCCTAGACTGGAGCTCGGACACTGTTGCGTTAAAGCAGACGGCCATAGAAGCAAGGCTTTCGTTGTCTTCGGTTGCACCCGACTCCGCATTGCGAATTTTTGCGGGCTTTGTTCAGCACTTTGAGCCCGACATCGACGAAAGTAACAATAGTCCCGGCAAGGCCGATCGCGGTAAACGGGTCCATTTTCAGTTTTTGGTGTCGAATTTCATCTGAAAGGAACGTCAACACTGAAACACGTCCTGTTCCGTGTGGAAGGTGAGAGCTTCTGGCGCGGTTCACGTTCATCAGCGCGTGTATTTTGGGCATGTCTGCCTGAATGTCACGTGCTCGACCTCTTTTCAGACCCGGCTACCCAAAGAGGAGCGAAGGAACAGCTAATAGAATTTGTGCGGTTACAACAACACAGGGCAAAAGTTCTGTGCAGAATAGCTCTCGATTTTCTCAATCTGTGGAAAAAGACCTTGGTTGTCAACTGGAGAACTAGACAGGGAGTTTGCCACTCGTCGTCCAGTACACATTGTAATTAAACCCCTGCGCGTCGTAAAATGGCTGAAGTTTCACGGTTTTCGAGTCCGCCGTTGCTGTGAACTCGATCTTGTCGCCGCTCACCCTACGCAATGTGTCAAGCGCGAGACTCGGCGTCGTCGACAGCGTTGAGTCTCCATAGTTTCCTGCTAATACGACCGGGCCGTATGCAAGGGCTGCAACACTTGGCTTATCGTTGGCCGCTACAGTCCGCAGACGCATGGGAAGACGGACAGTGACTTTATCGCCGGACTTCCAATCTCGCCGGACAGAGGAATATGTCCCAGGGACAGTTGCGGCCCCTGCCACTTTCTCGCCATTGACTCGAATCTCAGCCTCCGTCGTTGTCCAAGATGGGATTCGGATGCGCAGAGTCCAAGTCCCAGCACCGCTCGCTTGCGTGCTGTTGATCAACAAGGTGCTGGTATCATCCACAGGGAAGCCGGTGACCTGTGTGACGGTGACACCCTGTTCGGCCCAGTTCAGAACCGAGGGCGTAAAAAGATTCACATACAACACCTTTGAGCTTTGCTCATCCTTCGCAAAGTAAATCGAGTCCATCAGCTTGGTGTTCGTCTCGATTCCAGTACCCTGGCAGCACCAAAATGAGCTGTGATCAGTGCTCCAAGTACCTCCGCCCCACGCCGGGCCGACACCTCGCCTTCCGCCCGGGTTGAGGGAAGTAAAGTAGGTGATGTGCCCGTGACTATCCCGGGGGTTCTGTTGACCCAGCATATGGTTTATGAGCGCCCTCTCATAAAAGTCAAAGTGATCTGTCGAGTTGCCAGTGCTTGAGTCGCTCATCCAGATCTCGCGCGTCAGCTTGAGCATGTTGTAGGTGTTGCATCCTTCGGCGGTGTCTTTGTTCAGAAACGTGGAAATCTTATTCGGGGCTCGGAAGTGCTCAGCTTGGCTGTTGCCACCGATTGCGTATGAATGAGCGTTGACCGTTATGTTCCAGGCGTTCTTCGCAATAGCGAGATACTTGGCGGCTCCCGTGCCCGTGTAAGTCTTAACGGCGCCGATCCACTTGGGGACCTGGGTGTTGGCGTGCAATCCGTCCAAGCGGTCCTGGTTTGAGGCCAACGGATCAAAAACTGAGGCGTGGTCGAACCGCTGCGCGACAGTGAGCCAACGTTTGTCGCCGGTGTGGTGGTAAATGTCGGCCAACACGTCGTTCATGCCGCCAAACTCAGTCCCCAGCATGGCTTGCATCTGCGCGTAGCTGAGCTTGGCAGTCCGATTATCGACCCAGCCGGCTAGCTTTAGCAAAACGTCTCGGGCTGTGGAGTCGTTGAAATACTGCCACACATCCAGTAGGCCGGCCATGGTCTTGTGCACGGCGTAGTATGGGACATTGCCGTTTGTGAGACGTCTGCCCTCAACCAGGTCGAAATCAGACTCGGGGAAGCCAGAAAGATAGCCATTGCTAGCCTGGCACTTGGCTAGCTCGGCGACAAAGTACAGGGCTCGGTCGCGACAGACGTTATCTCCAAGCGAAGCATAACAGTAGGACCATGCAGTGAGGAAGTGACCTTGCATATGGGTGCGGAAGGGAAAGTCGGGGGCATCCCAGCCGCCGTTAGCCACAGACCCCTTGGTTGACTGCCGGTGATTCGCTCTTTGACAGACATCAGCCAATATTCCCCGTTTGTGGTATTTCTTCATGTCTGAGAAGGAGAGATTGTCTCAGGGCTCCCAAGACAAGAGAAAAGGATAAAACGGCAAGGAAACCTCTCTCACCGAGTACTCACCGGAAGTTGTAGAGCAGGCGGTCGACATCTATGAACTTGAGATACGCGACGGTGCGGTTTTGGTTGTCCGTCCATCGGCTATTGGTCAGCCTGACTTGGTTCAGGTTGAAGGGGCGGATCGATGGAGTGACCTGACACCATGCGAGCTGGGAGAAAAGAATGATCGCAGTCGCAATCAGGCGAGCCACGCCACGCATGCATGCAAAACTTGAAGCCATTGCAGAGATGGTGAGCCTCAGATACAATGCGAACGGATGCAATGGTGACTGAAGTGTTGTTCCGGGGAAGTGACTGAAGTTCGGTCATGATATACATCTCCAACCATCATCGAGGATTGGGTTCTTCCTGTTGGTGGGTTTTCCATCAACTACAAGGCCGGCGGTGTCGTAAGAACTACCGTGACGCAGCGACATTTCACCGCGGTCTCCTCGCCACAGCGGGACCCCCCGCCGCGTCGTGAGGGATTCTAGGATGAACACGATTAGCCGAGTGGACGGAGATTCTGCTTTCCTGGCCGCGGTGCAACGGTCCTCCCCGCTGGGTAAGCGCGCCAATCCCAAGTCGCTCTGAGTTCCTTATAGCCGGTTTAACTCACATGCTGGCCCGGTTCCCCCGAAAACTTCATCCGATCCGAAAACATAATGTTCTTGCGAAGTGTGATGCTGCCTCAAAAGCAGGGGCGATTGCTTTGTTGCGCGCGCGCGCAAGACTCCAGAAACCATAACGGACAGAGAACAGCTTGGTGCGTGCACCCTTGTATGATCGGATGGAAGGGATACCGGCCCTACTTGCGATGGAAACTGTGAAATCTGTTGCTGCCTCAAAAGCAGGGGTCACGGTAGTAGCGGGACTTCGGAAACCGTCACGACCAGAGAATAGCTCCGTGAATGGTTGTGTATCGGACCTGGATCTCGATTTGTTAGTTTCCTCATGGTGAAGATTCGGGGACAAGGATTGGCACATCTTTTTTCTGAAGCGCGACGGTTCTTCGACCTGGGGTTTGCTAGTGTTTCTTGAGCCCATCTCGCCCCTTGTCAAAAGCGAGTCGGTTTTCCAGGTCCAACTGTTGCGTGAAGCTGGAGTTGAGAGCCGAGCTGTTCCGCGCGCTGGTTGTTGGACGAGATGTCGGGCTGAGACCTGCTTCTGGAAAATCCCGGAAGAGGCTGGAATGTGCGAAGATGGGGACTGAGAATTCCTTGGGGAGCCTGAGGAGACAATCGATAATGGTCGCTGGAGGATGCGCAGGTTTGGAGGCAGGAACGATCCTGGGCTTGAGCTGAACATCTGCCCGAGCATTTCGACGAGCGAGCCGCCCACATTGTGCTGCTCCAGTTCAATGTACTACCATGGTAAACAAAGGCGGTCAGTGCCGGCGCCGGCGCCAGCTGGCTTCCTGCTCTTGCCACTCGGGCTTCGGCGTGATGCTCAGCTCGCCTTCAGCATTTCACGTCAAAGCCCCGCCATGATGGCTCCGCGACCTAACCCACAAGCAAGACAAGGAGAATTAGACCGGAATTGATCATGGGGTCCGTCTACTTCCTTGATGCCGTTGCCGACCAAAGAAGCGGCCATACATGGCTCTGCTTCCCAGCAGACACCAGCCCTCCCGAGATTCACAGCATTCTGCGCCACGCGTCCAACAAGACCAAGCCTCTCGGACTCCAGCTGCGATCGGCCGCCTACGGCACGCTAAAGCCGGAGGAAAGGCACTTCCGAACTCTCACAGTCCGGACCGCATCGGCAAGCGAGACACCCTTTGAGTTCGACATAGAAGGCCAAAGAGAGTACGAGCTGCATTTCGATCCTTCGTCCGACACCCTGTGCCTTAATTTCAAGCTGAGCCATGATCATCAATTTGTGTCTGACCCCAACTTCTCAGATACGGCAAGCAGCATTATCTCATCAAAGACCAGTAAGTCAAAAAGCCGGATCGAAGAACTGGACCAGCACCAAGTCTATTGCCGATACCGTTGGCATCTCCGATCTTTTCAATCCAATCTGGGCCTACAAGTCGGAATTCATACCACTGACACCGACCGTAGTGGGGCCCGAACCAAGCTCACAGTCGTCGCAGACACTGCGTGTGTCACAGAACATTTCAAGAAGCCCGTCGCCAGCCATGTCGCAGGCTCCGTCACGTCAGCGGGCCCGTTCGCGCCGTCGCAGTTCCCGTTCCATGTCAGCATTCAACACGAATCACTCATTATCAGCGGCCCCCTCCTCTGCAACCAATTCCGGAAGAGTCTCCTCGCACTCCTCTGACGTCAAAACCCCCATACAAGATATCCTAGGCGACCTTCGTCACGTCGCCATCCGTTGGGATCCTTCGGTATTTTCGGCTTACGAGTGCACCCAATGCCTTCATTCATACAACACCAACGCCTCCGAGTCGGCTGAGGAAGAGGAGGAAGACGATGGAAAGATTCCAGCCATCTGCTGGCGTGGTGGAACTGACCCCTGGCCCTCGCATGACTTCAAGCCTGTCGTCCCAAGAGACATTCTCGAGTACTGGCCTGTTCAATTCCCGAATGTGGAGAGGGTGTTCATCATTGTGGAGGATAACGATGGCTCTGCGATGGCACGTGTTCGAAGCGGAGGAGCGGAGATGTTCGACGGTGCGCTGGAAAAATTCTATGTGATAAACGAGCCAACTCTGGGGAGAAGATGGGATGTTCCAGCGAGTTTCGCGAAAGAGATGGAGAAGAACTTTTCGGAGATGGCGGTGGCACATGGGACCTTCCAGCCCCCTCCTCGATGCTCTGTTCTGGCGAGAGTTGGGTACGCTGCTTGAGGCTCTCAACTGGAGGGAGGGTATCTCATCATGATCTTGGGCTACTGTACGGCCGGGTGGAGAAGGCCAGGTCTTGATATTCTACCTAGATGTGTCGGTCTGGAGGTCTGGCGTCATCTTGCTGGATGTCATTTGATGTAGGATATGTTTCGCATTTCATGGTGGTATCAGACCTTTGAATCAAGAGGATCTGTAGGTTATCCGAAGTCGACACAGGTGGCTTGTGATGGCTAACACGATGTATGATAGGAGAATGAGTTGTTGACCGAGATTACTATCACAGGTGACCACAGCGGCCATTTGAGATGACACACCGTGCACTTCTATCCATTGTGACATGTGAAAGTGAACAGCCCTACTGTGAGCATATAAAACCACCTCCCGCCGCTTTCGTTGGAAGATTCCCAGCCCACACACACTTGACCATACCTACAACACAAGGCCTGATAGCCACCACTCACACTGACCAAACTCACGACATCATCTGTCCACAACGTCATTGTCAACGGAGCCACCCTGATTCTATATCTACAACCATTAACCCTCGGCATCCCGATTACTTCTCCGAGTTCAAACGGCACCACCTGGCTGAGTACCGCTCGCATTTAAATTCCCTATACGCACCGAGCGTTTCCATACCCACAGCACTTTTCCGTAAGTCTTGCTTTCACCCCTCCTCGCCAGAGATCGGAACTAACAAAGCAGAAGAAAGTCAATATACTAGTCACTAGTCACAATGGCACCCCCCCAAAGAAAGTGGGACAAAGGGCAGCTCTAGCAGTTCTAGCAGTTCCTCAGGAGGTGGCTACACGACCACTTTGGATGGCACGGACAACCCCTTCGCCCTTGATCCACCGTATAAATAGTCGGCCTATCGATAAAGATCTTAGTTGTAGGGCGGGGGAGCTATCTGCATCATGAAGTCACGAATCGCAGCAATGGCGGGCAACTTATCACGGATGTGTGGAGCTGGACAACAAGGGTTTGCGGTTTGGGGATAAGGCCTGCATGCGCCAACTTCCCGGTGTAAGTCCATTATTTTCCCGCATTCATTTGGAAGCGCAGTCCATACCCAAACAATGAAACTGTTTTGCTTTGCGTGTCCACCCATCCAGTGCATTGTGGATCCATTTGGGATCCATGGGGTGCCTACGGGTGCCTACGTAGCAAACTGCCTGGGAGCGGGAGGTGCTCTTCCCATCAATTACCCGCATTTACCCACGTCTCGCAAAGTGTCCCTCTTGGCGGTTCCTTCTGCCACCAGCGCCTGCCTAGAATGCCATTGTTCAGAAATGCAACGTCATTTTGATTTCCCATCGCGTACCTCGAATATGTCCGAATAGTGTCCCCCCCAGCTACAGACCATGCTGCTCAGCACCCGCATCGTTGCCGTCGCTCTCACCTTCCTCATCGCCGTCTTCCTGCTGCTGAGGCCGGCGAAGCTGCGGCAGCTGTCGCCACTGCAGTACCTCAAAGCCTCCGGGAAGGGGTCTCCAGAGATCCTCAATGGCACGCTCGGGGTGCGTCGGGTCCTCTACCTCTCCACGTTATCTGCGTGCGCTGACGGAATTTTTGCAGTTCCAGGAGGTGCTCGTCCTCAACCTCCCCGAGAGGACCGACCGTCGCGATGCCATGACCCTCGCCGCAGCGCTCACCGGAATTGATGTCACTTGGGTGGACGGCGTCGCGGGGAAGGACGTCCCAGACAAGGTCATGCCGGGCGACAGCTTCGACAAGGGCATCACCCTCGGCAACAAGGGGTCGTGGCGGGCACACATGAATGCGCTTCGGCTTGTGGTAGAGAAGAACATGACAAGCGCACTCATCCTGGAGGACGACGCCGACTGGGATGTGCGCCTGAAGTCCCAGCTCCAGGTCTTCGCACAAGCTGCTCGGCCCTTTACCCAGTCCTCGAGCGGGGTTTCGGGTTCGACGATGTCAGACCTCTGGAAGCCGAATTATGTTCAGGACCCCGAGCACACCGACATCGCTCTTGCCGACGTGCCCTCCTACCTCCGGCCGACGTTGTCACCGTACGGAGACACCTGGGACGTCCTCTGGCTCGGCCACTGCGGGACAGAGTTTCCGAAGGCCCCCGCTATTCCAGAGGTCGACCCCGAGAAGGGAATTCCGATGCATCATCGGCCGTCGCTCCTCAAAGTTACGATACCAAGCGATCCGACGGTCCCAGCACCGGAGCACCTCAAGCCTCACCCATTTGCCCTGCAGGACGCACTAGGAGAGAAATATCCCCCGCACACGCGGATCGTACACGCATCGAGCGCCACGACATGCACGCAAGCGTATGCCGTCAGCCAAAAGGGCGCACAGAAGCTTCTCTGGCAATTTGGGCTGCAGACTCTGACGAATGGCTGGGACTTCATGTTGAAGGACTGGTGTGATGGGGCCTACGTCAACACTCACGACTTGGATGGCAGTGATGACAAGCCTATTGTATTGGTGAGGGGTCCGATGTGCGTTACTGTACAGCCGCCGCTCTTTAGTCATCACTACGGTAAGGGAGCGGCGTCGGATATCACGGCGCCTGGAGGAGGGTTTATCAACAAGGACAAGGAGATGTCGCCGTACATACGCCTGAGCGTCAGGCTGAACATGGGGAGATTGGTGAAGGGGGCTAGCTTTGTAAATCTGGTGGATCAGTGGGCTGAGTAACAGAGGGCGAGGGCTTCGTTGCTGGAACAGTTTTTTTGGTATCGGTCGCGAATATCCATGTGTTGTACAGTTTTGGGAGTTATTAGGTGTCTAGTTACCGGTATCAAGAGGATTTACCTCCATTCATCAAGTCTTCTTTAGAACAGTCTCACAGTCACGGAGAACACACAGACCGAGAGAAATGTAAGTTGCAACCATAGTATTCGGCCAGCTGAGCCCGAGGAGACTTTGTCTTCGAGACTCTCGTGAAACTGGTGGTACTAGCTAGGTATGTCTTCCGCGCGATGCAGTGCCGAGACTGATCAAATATATCTACATGTAGGTAACATTTCCTCCCGCGCCGGTGGCGCCGTCTGCGAACGATGGGTGGCGCCAGTGGAGAGAGCCATGGCGAATAAACCCCGGGAGTCTTGAGCGAGTACATGTGCTCCTGCCTGCCGTGAATTATGGCGATGCGGGGAGCAAGACGAGTGAAAAGAAAATGGAAGGAAATTAAAGCGAAAATAACGAGAAAGAAATCGAGAAAGCGGTGTGCGGGTCCTACCCGTCTGAAGCGAATTCGTCTGCGCCGTTCCTAATGGAGAACCCAGAGCCATGCTAGAACTAAGCCAAGCCATGTCGTGTCATGCCGGGACGCAATCCGCAAAGTCCTCGGCGTCGAGAAGAAGTCCTGTCCGTCATCAAACAAATACGGCTTCACCGTTCCTGAAAGAGATCCCAGAGATCCCAGAATTAAGCCATGCCGTGATGCAACCCGAAAATTCCTTGGCGTCAAGAAGAAATCCTGTGAGTTCTATCCGTCCTAAAACAAGGTCCGTCCGCGTGGTTCCTGTTGAAAGAGATCCCAGAAATCCCAGAGCCAAGCCATGCCGTACCGAATGCGATCCTCAAAACGCGGAGAGAAGATCAAGCGAAAGCCAGCCGAAAGAAAAGGAAAGAAAACTAATGAAGAAGGAAAGCGAGAAAAGGTTCCATGAGTTCATCTTGTCCGTCCCAAAAAAGTCCTGCGTGTCGTTGCCTGATCGAAATCAAGAAATACCAGAACCATGTCATACTGTGGTGCAACCCACAAAGTTGTCGGCGTCGAGAAAACGTCCTATGAGCCCGAGTCCCGTGCGACCTGAGCAAATCCGTCCGTACCGCTCAACGCTCCGGCGCGACCAACTTCTCGCGAAATCTCCACGACCACATCCGCACCCCGCCACACGGATACGCCTGGAAAAGCTCAATCGCCTTCCGCCAGCCACCCAACTCCCACACATACAGCTTCGCATAGCGCTTTCCGTCCAGTGAGGTATGGAACTCGACGTTCATGAGGGAGCTGATGTGCTTCATCTTCTCCTCGAACCAGTACTTCGGCTCAGCGCGCCAGTCCTCATACGCGACGTCGGAGATGGGGCCGACGAGGACAGACATGGGATCGTACGTGACGTTGGGGTCGTTGTCTGGGTCACCGCGGAAGGGGGGAATGTTCTCGTTGGTGCGGGTGGTGAGAGAGAGGTACGTGAAGGGGGGATAAGCGGGGC
>Ga0247770_1001413_pt1 | contig 18792 bp, 4 predicted proteins | sample UWRJL136409B6_FD_179943 | JGI IMG/M metagenome (GOLD analysis project Ga0247770, IMG submission 179943) | Plant litter microbial communities from Arlington Agricultural Research Station in Wisconsin, United States - UWRJ-L136-409B-6 | ecosystem: Environmental > Terrestrial > Plant litter >... | reverse complement strand
ACCTCTTTTTTACTAATATATTAACCTCTGGAAAAGGAAAGGAGATTAAAGAAGCGTAAGCTTAGCTTTAGCTCCTTACTATTAATAAGTTAACTATACGTTTTAAAGACTTAAACCTTAATTAGTAGGGACTGGTTAAAGAGTTTAATAAGGCTTTCCTTAAGGATACTAAAAGCTATATCAGTCTTATTGAAAAACTTTAGGCTTAACTTAACATTATTAAGCTAAAGAATAATAACCTTAAGGGCTTATAAAAGAAATAAGTAAAACTCCCCTTACTTTTACGCTTTAAGGGAGACTTTACGCAGTTAGAATCTTAAATAGCCCAGCTTTAAAGTTATATTACCTATTATAATAAGCAGTTTTTTAAAGAAGAAAGAAAGGTTAGGTTTACTAAAGCCTTACTAGACAGAGTAACTACTCGCTAATATAAACCCTATATAAAGACAATTAATAACCTTTTTATAAATAAAGTGTGAAAAGAAGCCCTTAAGACTTAAGCTCTTTTCGATAATTTTAACGTTTTTATTAACTAACTCTAAACTAAGTTTAAAGAACTAAACGCCTTTAAACAGGTTAAGCAACACCTTATAACCTTAAGGCAGACGTCCTTAATCCTTAACTTCTCTACATATTTTAAATTAAAAGTAGTAAAAACTAAGCTTAGCTAAGAGGCCTTAATAATGCTGTTCTAAAGCGGCCTAAAGGAGCACGTTACTGGAGACCTTTATTAAGAGGATCGACTAGATCACCTTTAAGAACTGGTCGAAATGGTTATTAAAGCTAATAATCAATACTATAATTACTATTATAAGAAGAACTTTTAGAAAGAACAGACTCCTTACTAATTAAGTAAACTTAAAAAGGGGAACTAATTAACTGTAACAGGTTATTACCCTAAGTTAATAGATATTAATATAATAAACTGTTAAAATTAACTTAATTACAATAAACTTTAATAATAATAACAGTAAAAGTAATTTAAAGACTTATTATAAGTTTAGTATTTTAATTGTAATAAAAAAAGATATATAATATAGTAATACTTATTACTAAAACAAGTTAGTTAAAAGCCCATTTTAGAAGGAGGAAAGCACATTAAGTTTAACTTAAAAGACATTTATATTAGGATAGTAAGTAATAAAAAAGACTGCACTTAGATAGATAAGTGTAATTTAAGAGATAAAGAAAAAGAAGAAAAACCTTAAGATATGGTGTATCCAGTCCTTAAGGGTGTCTTAAAAAAGTCAGCTATAAAGGTGCAAGTTATAGAAAACCGACTTTAAGGTAGAAACTTAGAATTATTAAAAGTGTAAGTTACAGAAGACTAACTTTAGGAAAAGATGTTTTAGTTAGTTATTATAAGCTTTAAAAACCTTACCCTGTAAGCCTAAGAATTAAAGAAGTTTAAGAAAAACCTTAACTTAAACCTTACTAAAATAGTAAAAGGAGTTAAAGAACTAGCCCTCTAGGCTATTTAAGCGGTAAGATAAGCTTTAAAAGGTGAAAAAGAATAAATTAAGAGAATTAAACTAGAGAAACAGAAGTTCTTCTTAACAGTACCCCTTAAGACTTTTAAGCACTTTAAGCACGTTAAGTAGATTAATACCCTTACCTCCCTAAAAGAGGGACAGTTTAAGTAACTACCCCGTATTAAAGCCGGTATACCTTAGACTAATACCTTAAAGGTTCCTTAAAAAGGTATAAAATAAACATACTAGTAAAGGGTTTAAGAGTTAAAGGAGAAATATTAAAAGTTAATAAACGAAATAAAAGACCTATAAGTTAAAGGCTTTACTGTAACGTTAAAGGACAGAGTGGTGGAAATTAGGCTGTAACTTTATAATAAGGTTTGCTTTATAAATCAGCTTAAACATTACCTTATTAAAGAAGACCACTTTATAGAAGAATAAGCTAGGTTATTACTACCTAAGTTTTAAGAAAAGGTTTAAGAGAAATAACATATATAAAGGTAAATAAAAGAAGAGAAAAAATAAAGCGCTACTTCCCCTATTCTATACTTTATAACCATAGCACCTATAATTAACATTAACTACCCTAATTACAGAAATATATTATAGATTAATTACGTGTATAATAACTACACCCTTAACTAGTATTATAAGCTTAAAGCCCTTTATAACTATTTCCTTAACATATAAAGACAGGATTACATTATTATAAAAGTAAAGTTAGAATTAACTTATTACTAAATTTCCTACTCCTTAATAAGAGAATTTAGTAATAAGCAGAAAGTTACTGTAGTTAACTAAGCTCCTGTTACATACTAGTAAGGAAGAGTACTTAATAACTACTTAGTCATAATATACTTATTATATCTTAATAGAAAAATTAAAGAATAGTAAAAGTAGGAAGATTACTAACAGATTTAAGAGTAAAAAGACATTATTATAATTTAAGCCTATAAAGCGTATTATTAACTTATTAAGGACTTTAGGAACATCGTACTGTTTAAAGTCGACTAGACGTTACAGTGTAAAAACTTAAGAAAGGTTAATCGCTAGATTTACTAAAGCTACCTGTTTTTCTAAAAGGAATTAAGAAAAGGCTACAGGCCTTTTAGAAGGGCTGGAAACTAGTAATTTACTAGTTAGTAAAAACCTTAAGAAGAAGGAGAGGTATTTAAAGGTTAAGCTAAATAAGACCTTAAGGACAGACAATTATTATAACTTAAATAATAAAAAAGTATAAGTATTATTCCATTAATATCGATATAATAAACAGAAGAGGGAGGTTATTTAAAGTAAAAGTAGTAATTAATAACAGAAGTACTTTTAACCTAATACACCTCTTATTAGTTAATTAAAGGAAACTCCTTAATAAAGAGTATAAAAAGGCTATTCCCATTTAAAATAAAGAAGGAGGGTTATATTAGTATAATAATAGTAAAGTCACTTACCACTTGCTACTCCTAATTAAAGTGGACAGAGACGAATAATAAGTGGACTTTAACGTTACACTAATAGTAAGGTATAATATAATCCTAAGTCTACCCTAGCTGGAAAAGTATAACCCTATAATTAACTAAAGGAGTAGCCACTTTACTTTTAGCAAGTCCCCTAGCTGTAATTACTATTTAGAGAAAGCTAAAAAGGCACTAAACCGTTCTAAAGATATATAAAGCACTTAAAAACACATTAAACCCTTAGAACTAAGTATAGTTTAAGTTAGGTTTACTAAAACAGTTAAAGGATTAAAAGGTCTACTATATTACTTAAGTAACGATTTAAAAAATAGAAAGAAGTTAAAAGCTAATTTACAGACAAGTAAAGAAGTTAACTTATCTAAAGTACTTACGGAGTATAAAAAGTTTACCCTATTTTAAAAAAAGATACTGTAATTACTAGATTACAGATTATAAAATTATAAAATTAAGTTAAAACCAGAAGTGAAACTCCACAGCTTCCAGCCTTACTACTTAAACCCCTAGCAAGCTAAGGCCTTAAAAGAGTACGTTAATAAGAACTTAAAAAACAGGTTTATTATAAAGTCCTAGTTATTAGTAAGGTACTTAATACTGTTTATCTTAAAAAAGGGAGATAGTAAATTACATATAGTTATTAATTACTAAATGTTAAATAAGGATATAATTAAGAATCGCTACTTATTACTACTTATTATGGAAATGTGAGAACAGATTACTAAAGTAAATTAGTTCTCTAGCCTCGATTTCCCTATAGGATTTAACTACATTAAAGTAAAGGAAAAGGACAAATATAAAACAGCCTTTCAGACTTACAACAGGCATTACTAATACTGTATTATACTAATAAGATTAACAAACGCCCTTACGACTTTCTAAAGCTTTATTAACAGTGTTCTCTACCCCTTCCTTAATAAGTTTATCTTTATATATTTAAACGACATTCTAATTTATTCTAAAACTTTAAAAGAACATTAAAAGTATATATAATAAGTTTTAACAGCTTTTAAAAAAGTAAAGCTAATAGTAAACTTAAAGAAAAGCCATTTCCACGTTTAGGAACTAAACTATTTAAGGTTTAGAGTAACCCCTAAAAGACTTAAAATGTAATTAGAGAAGATAGAGGTAATTAAGGATTAGCTTACTTTAAAGAATTAAAAAGAATTATAAGCTTTTATTAGCTTTATAAACTTTTATTACTATTTTATTAAGTACTTTATAAAGATTATAAAACTATTATATAAGCTTATAAGAGAAGGTAAACTGTTTAAGTGGATTAATAAATAGTAGAAGGCGTTTAAGGACCTTAAGCACACTTTTATCATAACGCTAGTCTTAACCCTCCCTGATTTCTCAAAACCTTTCTAAGTTAAAACAGACTCCTTAGAGTTCGTAATCGGTAGAGAACTTAGCTAAGTCTAAGATAATAAGAAACGCTACTTAGTTACCTTTTTATTAAAAGGAATCTACAGCTTAGCTTTATAATATCTAATTTATAATAAGGAACTAATAACGATTATTTAGTACTTTACTAAGTAGGCACTGTACTTAAGCGGTATAAAGGAACTAGTTTAAGTCTTTTCAGATTATAATAACCTTTAATACTTTTTAATAAAGGAACTTAATTTATAGTAAGTATAATAAGTAGAGTTAATAACTCTGTTCCACTTTTAAATTCACTATGTTAAAGGAAAAGATAATAAATAAGCTAATGCTCTTAATTGGAAGCAGGACTATAAGGATACTAATCTAGTCTTAATCCCTGTTACTATATTTAATAAAGCTAAAAACGGCATATTAAAGCATACGTTATAAGTGTTAAATAACTAAACATTAAAATAAACTATTAACGTTTATATAAACTTATAAATAAAGTATAATATTTATTAATAATAATAGGACTTTTAAGTAAAAAAGTTAACGGAAGGCTCTTATAAGCATAAGTGCCCTTTAGAAGACTTCTTAAGGTACGTGTAAAACTATAATAAGGAGTACTTAATACATTTAAATTATAACAAAACCGGTTATTAGCTAGAATAGCTGTTAAAAGGCGTAAATAACACGCCTAAACTAGGAGTAAGGCTTTAATATTAAAAGAAATTATATATTTATAACCTAGATAAATGGAAAGAGTATATTTAGCAGGTTTATAAGTCTTAACTTAAGGGATATATAAGCTAAGCTAAAACTCTCGTATAAACTTAATAAGTGTACGCCTTCCCAGGAATAAAAAAATTAGTTAAAGAAGTGGTTAATAACTGTAATATCTGTTATAAGAAGCAGAATTAACACTATAAGCTTTATAAACTTCTTAAACTACTCCCCATACTACAGGTGCTATAAAGTTTAATCTCACTTAACTTCATTACTAGGATCTTAAAGTCTAAGGACCTTATTATAAGAGTTATCTATAACTAAATCCTTATAGTAATTAACAGATTAACGAAATAAGCTTACTTTTTACTAACTTTAAAGGACATAACAGTAAAATAACTTATTTATATCTTCGAGAAAAAGGTAATTTCATAACACCTTTAGCTAAATAACATTATTACGGATTAAGATAAGCTAATTATATTAAAGTTTTAATAAAGACTAATATAGAGAATAGGTGTAAAGAGTAAGCTTTTAATAGCATTTTACCTATAGATAGATAGCTAAACAGAGCGAGTTAACTAGATATTTATAACGTATCTCTAAACTTACATTAACTTTAAACAAAATAATTAACTTAAGTTATTACTAACAGTGTAGATAGCTTATAATATAACGTTAGTTAAGTTAATAAGTATGTCACTATTCTTCACTAATTATAGTAAAGAGCTTAAGCTCCGTTAAAACCCGCCTACTAGCACCTTTTAAGCTACAGTCTACGTAGACTAAATGTAAGAACTATATAATTACTTATAAGCTAAACTTAAGTTCACATGTGAACGAATAAAGAAATTTACTAATAAACACTAAACTAAGTAACCAGTACTTAAGAAAGGACTTTACTACGATGGCAAACAAGTTAAGGGACTAACTTTTTAAAAGGGGGATTACATTTACCTTTTTTCATAAAACTTACATTTAAAACAACTTAATAAAAAGCTTAACTTTAAAAGGTACAGATTATTCTAAATTAAGAAAAAGGTTACTATTTTTAATTATAAACTAAACCTACTTATTAATATAAAGGTGCGGATTAAGGTTTTTTATATCTCACTTTTAAAACTTACCTTAAAAGGAGTTCCCTTAGAAAAGAAGATTAAGATTAACATTAATAAGGATAAGTATAACGTTAAGGAAGTTATAGATTTATAAAGGGGAGGAAACACGTTTAAATATCTTGTTAAGTAGTTAGATTATGGCCTTAAGAGTAACTTATAAGAGCTAGTTAAAAATCTTAAGTACCTAAACTTAATTACGGAGTTCCATTAAAAGAATCTAAACTAACTAAAATTAATAATAAAAACTAGAAATAAGATAAGATCTGATATTTAAACTATTATATTAAAGAGTAAGACTATTATGGGACTTAAAGCTTAAAAAGCGGTAAGAAACTCCCTAATAAATATAAAAAGACATTTATTAGAACTTTAACTAAGGTTATAAAGACCTTAAACTTAGTAAGGAAGATAAGCCTTTAAAGCCTTTAATAAGCTTTACATGAAAAATAAGTATTAATAGGGAAAGAAGTTAGTAAAAGGAAAAGTTATTAAAAACTCTTATGGGAAGTTAAGCCTATAACCTCTTACTAAAGAAGACAGTTATAAATTAAGTTATAAAGCAGCTACCCGTTATAAAGACTTTATTAGAAAGTTCCCTTAATTAAAAGACTTTACGTTGTTAAGAGGGGCGTTTAGTTTAGCCTCCTTACTTTCTTAGAACTTTAACAACTTTACTTTATAACTAAACGCTTTTACAGCCTGGTCCTTAAGGCGGGACCGTTACTTATAAAGGCATGCTAAGCGTGTTAACGCCTTTTAAAGCTTAGTAGTGGTTTTATGGAGCTATTAAACAGTAAACTTAACTTATAAGTTAAAACTCTACTTTTTAATAAGAAAAGCCTTTAACTTTACCTTATTAACATTAAAAGCGTTACATTAAGAAGGTTAGTGCCTCTTTAAATAATAATTATAACTATCAGACTGGTTTAAAACCCGACAGATAAGTGGAGGGTTGGTAAACTTATAAAAAAAACAAGGGGACATTTCACTATTAAACATGTATGTATAGGCTGTAAGGTTTAGACGGCAGTTAGTGCTTTTACCCTATTCCTGTTTTAAGACCCAGGAGCTGGACACTTATTATATAGTGAAATGGTAAAAGGAGAAGCTTACCTTTTAAATTCTTTATAGGAAAAGAACGTTAAAGAGGGGGAATTGTGTAATAACCCTATAAGCTGGGGTGGCCCGATAAATCCCCTGTAGAAGGAACAGTGCGAAGAGACGGTGTACACTACCCAGGCGTATTAGGCTAGGGGTGTAAAGACCTAAAGCCCTTACGACTAGTGAGGTGCTGCTTACAGTATATTAAGTGCTTACATTGTAAGCAGGAGAAACTTTATAAGCAGAACGCTTACGTAGTGCAGAGTGCTTATATAATAAGCGCTTGCGATATTATAATTAAGGTACGAAGTACCTTTTAACTAATTAGTATAGATAGCTATAGTTATGTTTATAACTACCGTAAGGGACTTTAGTTCCTTACGCTAATATTTAATTGTTTATTTATATCCTACTGTTCAGACTTCCCTTTATGCATTATAGTAACAACGACCTACAGTGACATTAAACCCCCCGTCTAAAAGTGCTAGCTTAATAAGCCGTCTTCAGAACGCCCCTTACTTATTAGCGTCCTGCTATACGTTCTGTCTTAACCCGCGCCAGTCCTCTTAAGGCCTGTGTTAGGTGCAGGTCGTAATAGGCATTTGTTAATCCTATTAGCATAATACGGTACTAGTAATGCCTGTTACAAGTTTGAAAAGCTGTTTTATACTTATCCTTTTCCTTCACTCTAATATAATTAAATCCTATAGGGAAATTAAGGCTAGAGAACTAATTTACCTTAGTAATCTGCTTTTATATCTCTATAATAAGTGGTAATAAGTAGTGATTTTTAATTATATCCTTATTTAATATTTAGTAATTAATAACTATATATAGCTTACTGTCTCCCTTTTTTAAGATAAATAGCATTAGGTACCTTACTGGGGACTGGGACTTTATAATAAACCCGTTTTTTAAATTCTTATTAACGTACTCCCTTAAGGCCTTAGCCTGTTAAGGGTTTAGATGGTAAGGTTAGAAGCTGTAAAGCTTTACTCTTAGTTTTAGCTTGATTTTATAATCTTATAGTCTGTAATCTAGTAATTATGGTATCTTTTTTTAAAACAGGGTGAACTTCCTGTATTCTACAGGTACCTTAGATAAGTTAACTTCTTTACTTATCTATAGGTTAGCTTCTCGCTTCTTCCTACTTTTTAAATTATTATTTAAGTAATACAGTAGACTCTTTAATCTTTTAACTATCTTAGTAAACTTAACTTAAACCGTACTTAATTTTAAGGGTTTAGCGTGCTTTTAAATGCTTTATGCATCTTTAAAGCGGTTTAATGCCTTTTTAGTTTTCTTTAAATAGTAATCACACTTAGGGGATTTATTAAAGGTAAGGTAGCTACTCCTTTAATTAATTACAGGGTTATACTTTTCCAGTTAGGGTAGACTTAAGATTATGTTATATCCTATAACTAATATAATATTAAAGTCCACTTATTATTTATCCCTATCCACTTTAATTAGGAGTGGTAAATAGTAAGTAACTTTACTATTATTATACTAGTACAGGCCTCCTTCTCCATTTTAAATAGGAATAGCCTTTTTATACTCTTTATTAGGGAGTTTCCTTTAGTTAATTAGTAAAGGGTGTACTAGGTTAAAAGCACTCCCGTTATTAATTACTGCTTTTACTTTAAATAGCCTCTTTTTTCTATTTATTATATTAACATTAACGGAATAATACTTATACTCTTTTAACATTTAAGTTATAATAATCACTTATCCTTAAGGTCTTATCTAACTTAACCTTTAAATACCTCTTCGTCTTCTTAAGGTTTTTACTAACTAATAAACTATTAATTTCCAGCCCTTTTAAAGGGCTTATAGCCTTTTCCTAATTCCTTTTAGAAAAATAGGCAGCTTTAGTAAACCTAGTAATTAACCTTCTTTAGGTTCTCCCGCCTTAATGTCCAGTCGACTTTAAACGGTATAATATTTTAAAAGTCTTTAATAAGACGATAATACGCTTTATAAAACTAGATTATAATAATATCTTTTTACTCTTAGATCTGCTAGTAGTCTTTTTACTTTTACCATTCTCTAACTTTTCCATTAAGGTGTAATAAGCACGTTATAACTGGGTAATTATTAAATACTCCTCTTTACTAACACATTACTGGAGCCTGATTAACCACAGTAACCTTTTACTTATTACTAGATTCTCTTATTAAGGAGTAGGAGACTTAGTAGTAATCCGGTTCTAATTTTACCCTTATAACAGTGTAATCCTATCTTTATATGCTTAAGAAGTGGTTATAAAGGGCCTTAAGCCTATAATACCGGTTAAAAGCGTAGTTATTATACACGTAATTAATCCACAGTATATCCCTGTAACTAGGATAGTTAATGTTAACTATTAGTGTTACAGTTATAAAGTATAAAATGGGGGAAGTGGCGCCTTATTCTTTCTCTTCTTCCACTTACCTTTATATATATTATTTTTCCTAAACCTTTTTTTAAAACTTAAGTAGTAATAACCCAGCTTATTCTTTTACAAAATGGTCTTTTTTAATAAAGTGGTGTTTAAGCTAATTAGTAAAGCGAACTCTATTATAGAGTTACAGCCTAATTTCCACTACTCTATCCTTAAATATTACAGTAAGACCCTTAACTTACAGATCCTCTATTTTATCTACTAACTTTTAGTGTTTTTCTTTTAGCTCTTAAACCCTCCGTTAATATACTTATTTTATACCTTCTTAAAGGACCTTTAAGGTACTAGTCTAAGGTATACCGGCTTTAATACAGAGTAACTATCTAAGCTGTCCTTCCTTTAAGGAGGTAAGGGTGCTAATTTACTTAGCGTGCTTAAAGTGTTTAAAAATCTTAGGGGGTACTGTTAAGAAGAACTTCCGTTTCTTTAATTTAATTCTTTTAATTTATTCCCTTTTACCTTTTAAGGCTTACTTTACTATTTAGGTGGCCTGGAGGGCTAGTTTTTTAACTCCTTCCACTATTTTAATGATTTTTAAGTCAGGGTCCTTCTTAAACTTCCTTAATTCCTAGGCTTATAAGGTGAGGTTTTTAAAACCTGTAATAGCTAACTGGAACATCTTTTCCTAAAGTTAGTCTTTTATAACCTACACTTTTAGTGGTTTTAAGTTTCCACCTTAAAGTTAGTCTGTAACGACCTGCACCTTTATAGTTAACTCTTTTAAGACACCTTTAAGGACTAGATACACTATATCCTGGGGTTTTTTTTCTCCTTCCTTATCTCCCAGGTTACACTCGTCTATTTAAATATAGTCTTCTTTATTACCTACTATCTTAATATAGACGTCTTTAAAGTTAAACCTAACGTGCTTTCCTCCTTCCAGAACGGGTTTCCAGCTAACTTACTTTAGTGACAGGCATTACTATATTATATGTCCTTTTTTATCACAGTTAAAGTACTAAACCTGTAACAGGTCCTTAAGCTGCTTTTACTACTATTATTATTAAGGTTTATTACAGTTAGGCCAATTCTAACAGTTTACTATACTAATATTTATTAGTCTAGGATAGTGACCCGTTACAGTTAACTAGTTCCCCTTCTTAAGTTTACTTTACTAGTAAGAGGTCCGTTCCTTTTAAAAGTTCTTTTAATAATAGTAATTATAATACTAGTTATTAGCCTTAATAGTTATCTTAACTAGTTTTTACAGACGGTCCGGTTAGTCTTCTTAATAAAGGTCTTTAGTGACGTGCTCCTTTAAACCACTCTAGAACAGCATTACTAAGGCTTTTTAACTAAGTTTAATCTTTACTGCTTCTAATTTAAAGCGTGTGGAGAACTTAAAGATTAAGGACGTCTGTCTCAGGGCTATAAGGCGTTACTTAGCCCGCCTTAAAGTGTCTAGTTCCTTAAACTCGGTCCGGAGTTAGTTAATAAAGACGTTAAAGTTGTTAAAGAGAGCCTAAATCTCAGGGGCCTTTTTACACACTTTATTTATAAAGAGGTTATTAATTATCTTTATATAGGGTTTATACTAGCATACAGTTACTTTATCTAATAGGGCTTTAACGAACCTAACCTTTCTTTCTTCTTTGAAGAACTACTTGTTATAATAGGTAATATAACTCTAAAGCTAGGTTATCCAGGACTCTAGTTATATAGAATCTCCCTTAAAACGCGACGGTAGGGGGAGCTTTACTCGTTTCTTTTATAAGCCTTTAAGGTTATTATTCTCTAACTTAATAGCGTTTAGTTAAGTTTAGAGTTTTTTAATAAGACTAATACGGCTTTTAATATCTCCAGGGAAGGCTTTATTAAGTTCCTTAACCAGTCCTTACTGGTTAAGGTTTAAGTTTTTAAGGTATATAACTAATTCGTTAATAATAAGGAGTTAAGGTTAAGCTTACACCTCTTTAATCTCCTTACCTTTTCTAAAAGCTGATATGTTAGTGGGAGGAGGGAGGTGGTGTCTGGGAGTTTAATAAACAGCGTTTAAAACTGAGACGTTAATATCGTATTACAACCTACACCTAATATAGGCCTTAAGAGGACTAACGTAGGTTAAGATAGAACGTATAGCAGGACGTTAACAGATAAGGGGTGTTCTGAAGACGGCTTATTAAGTTAACACTTTTAAACGGGGGGGTTAATATTATTATAGGTTGCTGTTATTATAATGCACAGAGGTGAGTCTGAATAGTAGGATATAAATGAATAATTAAATACTAGCGTGAGGAACTAGAGTCCCTCACGGTGGTTATGGGCATAACTATGACTATCTATACTTAACCGGCCAGAGGTACCTTATACCTTACTTAGTGGCCTGTTACTTAATGAGAGATTAAGTAACCTGCTACTAAGCACCTTTGCTTAAAGGTCTCACAGATGCTCAGTAGGTGAGCACTTTTGCCAAGACTGAGCAACTGCTGGTTGGTCGTAGGGGCTTTGGGTCTTTGCACCCCCGGCCCAGTGCGTAGTACCGTGCGTACTGTCTTTCCTGCACTGTTCCTTGTGCGGGGGATCCGTCGGGCCGCTCCGGCCCAAGTGACGGCCTGCAGGGTCGTCACAATAGTAATATTATTAAACTAAGTAGTAAAAATAAAATAGAAAATGTTTTTAAGACTTTATAATAGATATATTACTATATATAAGTTTCTAAACATATAGTAATTGTGGTGATACTTTTATTAATTCTTTTATATTTATACCCATATTAAAAAACCAATTATATTAATAATAAAATAACTAGTTTATAAATACTTCTCACTTACATGTTTCTTACTTCTAAATACATTAATTTAATTATAACATTATTCTTCTTCTTAATATTATTTACTTTAATAATCGTATTACTATAAAGTTAATAATTTTTTACGTATTTAAAATTATATAATAAATTATACAATTTAATTATAAAATTATATAATAAATTATACAATTTAATTATAAAATTAAAGAAAGTAACATACTATTCTTTAAGTATTTAAATACTCATTTTCATAAAAAGATTTTACTTTACTTACGTAATACATATAATGCAAGTCTTAACAGATGTTAACTTTGAAGACTTAAAAACTGATATTTCATCATGGAAAAAAATTCTAAAAATCAAAAACTCATGTTTAAAGTTTGAGCTTAATTGACTAAGTAATGGTTGTGTTGTGGGGGTAGGAATTTGTGGGTTTTGTGTGGCGCTATTGTTCCGCTTCAGGTAGTGTTCCGTTTCCGGGTGTTTGAACTTACTGAACATCCTTTTGGGCCACTTCTGGGCCTTGAAACTATTTCTTAACTATAAAACCCACCCTTGGCCTAACGATATCACTTTTACGTCGCTGACCCTAATTTTAGGCCACGGAACCAACTTCTGGGCTACTGATTCCGCTTCTAGAATATACCCGTACATACATTAGGATGGTATGCGATATCCTAGCTCGGAATTTAGAATGGTACATGATAACCAGCACATTAACAGTACCAGCATATGATGATGGGACGTCTCAAAGTATACTAGTACATGCCTTGGGACGGTACACAATACCCTAGCTCGGATTTCAGTCAAGCAACACGATAATTTACAAGGGTAAAAGACGAAACCAATGGACCTCTCACGAGCATCCCACCATCCATCAGCGTCGACACCATCAACACCATGACTTTGTCCCACTACCTCTGAATGAGTGGAACAAAGACAGTAACAGCCCTGGCAAAACACGAATCAAGATGTGTATTCTTCTCGCTTTACGCTAAGAAATCAACGACAATGAACTGCCTTGCATATATCCTAAAACAACAAACCAAATACATCGAATCAATTATCCCAAGAGCAACATAACCCAAAATGGCAATCTATCAAGGCTCCAGCAAGGGTACCAGAAAACAAGAAAGCAGATGCCATGCCGAATCGAGATCCTCGGATCCGACTCTTCGTCCACCGATAGATCAACTTATCCAGCGCTTAGGTGAAGTGATAACGAGCCCTCTGAAAAGAAGACAACAAGAAAAGGCATTCAGGCTAGTGCTCTAGGCACTACTAGAGAGTAGGTAATGGATATGACCCGTCGAGGAGATCTTGAACCAGCTTCTTCAGAACCCTCATAACAGCAGCTTTAGCCAAGTGCACAACAGCGTTCGCGATGTCGCTGGCCGCCTGTTCCAGGTATGCGACAATGGCGGCATCAATCTTGACCACCATCTGGCCAGCGCAGGCGCTCCCGGTCTGCACAATCTGCTTGATCGATTTGGTTCCCACCAGATCCGTATTCACTGTCTTGATAAGCTGCCACCAATCTTCAGGCGGCAGATCGCAGAAGCCGCTATTGACGTAGCATGTCGGGTGGGAGTCGAATGCCGCATCGTTCACCTGGTCGCATGTCGAGTCGCAGTTGATGGCGTCTCGCAACGCCAGCTGCAGGCAGTGCATGGTATTCCAGATGAAGGTTTGGCCTGCTGCCGAGTACTTGTCCAAGTCGGATTGGAACGCAAGACAATTCTTCTGCCCATACCGGAGGGGATAGCCCCCGCCTCCGCAATGCAGGGTAGCTTCGGCGCATTCGGAGTAGAAAGCGCAGCTCCGTAGAGGTGGTTCTTTGCACGTCGCCTGGCACATGGGGTCGCCGGGGCAAGTCTCGCAGCTACCGCACTGGTCGCACGTCAGGTCGCCGATCTTGTCGACGATGACCTGCGAGTCAAGCAAGTTATCGGCTACGTTGGACACACCAATATTGAAGTCGACCCACTCTGTCGACTCTTCGGTCGGGAGGATCAGCGTGTACCAATCCGTGGCGCCGGCGGCGTCGAACGCGCCGAGGCCGAGCTCGTTCATGCTTCGAGAGATGGCGGCGGATGAGCCAGTGTTGGAACGGATGCTAATGATGAAGTAGTCGTTATACTGGGTGCCAAAGTACCCTCCCGGAACCTCGACTGTCTGGAACTTGTATTTGATGAAGACGGACTTGGTAAAGGGGTAGACTTTGGGCTCTGCGTGGGCCATTTGCAGGCCGTACGCACCATTTGTGGCGACGACGAGCGCGAGGTCGCGCTTAGTCACTGGCATGTCTTGGGTCGTCCCGCCTGTCCACCCCGTGATGCCATTTGAGGTGTTGAAGTCGGTGGTGTCGCTTGCCGGCAAGAAGGGGATCAAGTGGATCGTCACAGTGCTGGCTGTGGCCGCGACTCCGTTGACCCCTATCTTGTTGTCTGAAGTCTGTGTAAACAGTCCGATGGTCGTCGGGGCGAGATTGGTAAATGTGACGATGCCTGTGCTGTCCGTCGTGCCGTTTTGGATGATGCCGGGATGCACCGTCGCGTCCGCCTTCACCAGGAGCCCGCTGACGGGGGCGCCTTTCTCGTCTAGAATGAGAACGGGCATCGTAATTGATCCGAATAGCAGAGAAAAGGACTGCAATATGGGAGTTCCGGCGGTGTCGACGGCGGCGAGGGTGATGGACATCTTGCCGGGGCCAAAGCCTGGGATTGTGATGGATTTTTCGGTGGCTGTGGTACCTTCCACGAGCGTTCCGAAGGCTTCGGTACCGGTCTCATCGTTGGCGAAAACAGTGTAGTTTGCTGTGTCCAGCGTACCGCAAGACAAGCTCAGTGAGAAGGGTACGTTCGCGGGGTTGAACGCGTTCTCTGATGCGCCCTCGAGCGAGAAGAGCGGTGCGCATGTCGGCGGTGGGGAGGCGGATATCGTACTGGAAGACTCGATGCTGGACGGTGATGGTGTGAGAGAATTTGATGGGAAAGGCGTAACGGAGGCCGACGCCGTCAGGGAGGAAGTGGACCCGCCCGAGGAGCTGGTTGGATAGCTCCCACCGGACGGGTACGTCTTCATGAAGCGGGTGCACGCTGAGCTAGCGCGAGCAATGGTGTTGCCCTTGCAATGCGAAACGAAATCTGGCAGACCCACTGTTGCTGTCACATCAGCTGTGGTGAAGCCCTGGCAGAATGCGAATGCCTCGCCCTCTCCGCTTCGAAACGCATCGAGGCAGCTGTCACCACCGCATCGAGAGACAGCGACAGAGACAGAAAAGATATAGGAGAAGAGAAAAACTTTGTTCATTGTAAATGTAATATGAAGCTCGATGGGAATTTAGAAAGATCGAAGCCGACGTTGGAAAACAGCCAAGGTCCAGCACCAAGATCGCCAGTGTTGACGCCCAAGTCAGGTTTTGGAGCGACAGCCGGTCAAGTTATACATAGGACTCATGGTTCAGCATGCAGAGTTGAGCCACGCCCGGCCGCATCGGAGCAGCTGAGATGTCGGCGTTGGCTTGAGGCTGCGAATGTTCTCGTGCTACCAGTTGGTTGAACCCGACGAGGCTCTCGCGGAGACCATCGTACCACCAAAACCAATATTAATTTCCGTTCCAACAGCCGCACAGAATATTGCATAGAGGTGCAGCTCTGAGTCCCCAGGTCGGGCGCCTAATTCGGGTCGGTTTTGAAGATTGGACGCCACATTATTTTAGCGCTTTTCTTTCCCACGCTACGGACCCCCCTGGGGCCAAAGTAACTACCCAATCCAGTTTGGCTGAGTCTGTGCGTACAGTGTCAAGTCGATAATCAGTTTCAGTGGATGGCCGCTATACGTTAGCGATAAGCCCGCTGGGATATAGTCAGTGGCGTGCTGAAGCTCAACCCTTGCAGTGGAGGAGCGATACAGTGTGTATCGTGGTTAAAAACTTAATAACACTGTACGCGAAAAGCTTGGCAAGCCGAGGAGGGTATTTACTTTTGGCCACGTGCTCAGTATTTAAATGAGCTGCATCCCTTTTCGCAGTGGATGGTAAAAGTGACTGAGCAAAAGAGATGAGGTGACCTATGCACACAAGCTGTCAGAAAGAAGGGGCTCTAGCCAGGGGCCGGAGCGCGCAGAAGGAAGTGTGGGTATCTGAGCAATGGCTCCGTTTTTGCCATCAGTTGCCAACGTGCATACTAAAACAAGGAGCTCTCTGGCTCTGCCAGAGAGCGCAGAGAAGAACACAAGCAATTCAATCAAGCAGTTGCAACCCCATCAATTCTACAGAATCAAGAGTGCAGTGTTTCCAACACATAGCTCGATTATATACTAATGTTACGGCCTGCTCCAGGTACACCGAGGTGACCCTGGTGAAGACAGATCTTAGGTCAGGACGACCAAAGACGTCAGGGGGTAAGATGACTGAATGAAGGCTAGCACAACTCTCAACGAGGCAGTACACTGTCAAGCAAGTCGTGGACTCAGAGGTTCCAAACAATAAGTCCTAAGTGAACAATGTATTGCTAGCGTGAGGAACCAAGAAGGTCCCTCACCCATCGTGGGCACGTTGATAGTATCTATACTCCGCAGCAGAGTGGGTCCGCGTGTCCCGTCTTTCCCGACAGCTCGGGACGTCTGGGACAATTGTTACAGGTTCCGGACCCCGTGTCTCGAGTCCCATGACTCCGGGACATCGGGACTCCCCTGATTGGTCCTGATCCAAACGATTGGCTATCTGCAAATGGTCCATGCTCCTTTTTGAGGTCATGACCTGGGTCGCGTATTTTCTTCCAAATCCGTAAGTTTTCATGAGTTGGCTGGAATATCGCGTCGGGCGGTAAGGGTTGTTGGTGATACGCTGTAGATTTTAGCTACGCGTTGAAGTTTAAGCTTTAGGTTGTCTTTAATAGCTTTAAAGGCTAGAATAATTCTAGATTCGGCTGGAAGCGAATCCATGGCGAATTGGTGGTAGGATTGGTGAAAGAAGAAGGAAGATCGCGTCACGCTAGAGAAGCGACCACTCGCTTATCATGTACGTTACTTAAGCACTGAGCAGGGGCTGACCTAAGCCTGAGTTAGGGCGAGCAATGTCACGTAAATTTTATGTGCCCTCGCCAGTATTATCAATCACAATGCATTTTCTCAACCTCCTCGCCGTCATCATCCCCGGCTCTGCCACGGTCGTCTCCTTCCCCACAGAGACCACACCAGAAAACTCAATCACTGTCTTGGCCCCAAAACTCCTGGACAAGCGGTATGACTACATCTACCTGTTTGCCTTCGGCGGTTCGGGCTGCCCATCAAACAACTTCCAGTCCTTTACATTATCCTCGGTTCGCGGCTGCCAGGCCGTAACAAACCGGGGGTCTATCGCGTGGACCAGAACCTCGAATGGCCTGTAAGTTTCTGCCAACTCAAGGCAAACTGTTGCCAATTTCGCCGGGCCCCTCACTGACCGCCGGAAAATCAGACCCTGCTCCCTCGAGACATGGAGCGGAAGTAACTGCCAGGGCTCCAGGGCCCCCATCTCGCCCAATGGGTGCGCGTCGTTACCGTATGCCTCGCTTAGCTGGGATTGTTGCGCCGACATCTGGTGCGAAGCAGAGTGAAGACCGTGACTAGAAGGGGACACAATACCACTAGATCAGGTGTCTGAAAGGACTGCCAGAATACAAAGGATGATTTCTTTAATACTCCTTCATTGTGTCTTACAGAGCCGTCGAAGCCACCTTCGTGACTGCGAGGAATGGAGGACCCAAAGGAAACAGTTCGGAGAGGCTGGAGACTTTGTAGGACTCAAGAACCTGCACGGGACTCCGTTGTGAATTAAGCGCTACCTAGGTGGGTAGTAATAGGTAGTTTATCCCAAACAGTCGCCCCCTTCCATATGGGGAGAGCGCAGTGCATGCACCATGGCTTGATCTGCAACTAAAAAAGTAAGTTATCTTCTCACCCGCAATACAACACAAATATACGGATCGAATATTTTCTTTGGGTCTCTTTCGTAGGTGTCTCATTTTCAACGCAAGCATTTGACTAGTTTTAGTCTATCAAAGTCGGGAACTTGAACACCTCAATCTCTCATCATCTCCAACTCTCAAATTAAGCAGTAGCGATTAGTTTTGTTAGTAATATACCTAGGTAGTAGGCAGGTAGTGTCCCCAACCAAAAATGCTCAAATCATCCAACGCGAATGGGCCCTCAACTCCCATTCTTCCCATCATTTCATTCACCCCCTTTCTACCTCACTCGCTCAGTCACTCACCCACTCACTCAGTCCCTCACTCTCACTCACTCACTCACTCCCCCACATTCTCACCCACTCATTTTCTCCCTCCTCTCCCCCTCGCTA
>Ga0247770_1001412_pt1 | contig 18797 bp, 12 predicted proteins | sample UWRJL136409B6_FD_179943 | JGI IMG/M metagenome (GOLD analysis project Ga0247770, IMG submission 179943) | Plant litter microbial communities from Arlington Agricultural Research Station in Wisconsin, United States - UWRJ-L136-409B-6 | ecosystem: Environmental > Terrestrial > Plant litter >... | reverse complement strand
TCCAGATCCCCCGATCCTCCTCACCACTCCCAGTCCGAGTCCCAGTCGTCGTCCATCCCGATGGGCGCGCCGGGGGGCGTGGTGACGGGCTCGCGGCGCTCGCGGGGCTCCCACTCGCGCTCCATCCACCGCGTTACGTCCGCCGCCAGGAGCTGGCGGTGGGCGCGCTCCGCCGGGTCGAGCGATCCCTGACCGCGCAGGTGGTCGCGGAGGGCGGTGAGCTTCATGGTGGCGACGGCGCGCACCTGGGGCATCGGCGCCTCGTCGGCCAGGCGCATCAGCCGCTCGGCGAAGGCGCGCTGCACGGCGCGGCTCAGCTCCGCGTGGTAGGGCGTCGCGGCGGGGCGGTCGAAGACGGCGGCGGAGGCGTGGTCCAGCGTCCACTCCAGCCCGGGGAGCGCCGGATCGAGCGCGTGCTGCTCCACCAGCCGCGCCGCGCGCTCCGGGTGCAGGAGGAGCGCGAAGGTCATGTCCGCCGCCGTGGACGCGGGGGAGACGGCGTCGAAGACCAGCCCCGTGTAGCGGTCGAAGAGCTCGCGGTGGCGGTCGTAGGTGAAGGGGCGCGGCGGGAGCTTCTCCAGGATCGTCCGGGGGAGCGCCAGCTCGGCCGGGGCCACGGTGGCCAGCAGGTCGTCCAGCACGCGGCGCTGCGCCTCCGCCGGGACGGCGCGGAGCGGCGGCTGCGCGTCTCCCCGGAGGGCGTACGAGTACCACTGGCCGCCGATCAGCTTGACCGCGGCCTCCGCCTGGTAGCGGTGGTGCAGGTAGAGCGGGACCAGCGCCTCCTCCAGCGTCGCCAGCGGCCGCCCCTCGGGAACCGTCCGCTCGCCGAAGCGGGCCAGCGCGGCGCGGCGCACCGCCATCACCCGCCGCAGCTCCGCGCCCGCGTCCGCGCCGTTGTCCCACAGGTGCGCCCCCGGGTGCGCGCTCCCCACCGGCCGGGCGTCCTGGTCGGTGAGGAAGGTGATCCCCCGCCCGCGCGCCTCCGCCAGCACCCGGTCCAGCGCCGCGCGCCCGGCCGCGCCCGCCGGCACGTCCCCGTACCCCCACGTCACCGCCACCCGGTCCCACTCGCCGATCCCCTCGCGGTACGCGTCCGAGAGGTCCACCCGCCCGTCCGCCGTCAGCTTCGCCACGGGGTGCGGGTAGTCCATCACCGAGGCGCGGCCCTGCGTGCTGGCCACGTAGTTGTGCGCCAGCCCCAGCGTGTGCCCCACCTCGTGCGCCGAGAGCTGGCGGATGCGCGCCAGCGCCATCGCCCGCGCCTCCGGCGAGGTCTCGCGCCCCGTCTCGTACGGCGAGAGGAGCCCTTCGGCGATGAGGTAGTCCTGCCGCACGCGCAGGCTCCCCAGCGTCACGTGCCCCTTGATGATCTCTCCCGTGCGCGGGTCGGTGATGGACGATCCGTAGCTCCATCCGCGGGTGAAGCGGTGCACCCACTGGATCACGTTGTAGCGCGCGTCCAGCGGGTCCGCGTCCTCGGGGAGGAGCTCCACGCGGAAGGCGTTGCGGTAGCCGGCGGCCTCGAACGCCTGGTTCCACCACCGCGCGCCCTCCAGGAGCGCCGCGCGGATCGGCTCCGGCGCGCCGCGGTCCAGGTAGTAGACGATGGGCTCCACGGGCTCCGAGACCGCCGCGCCGGGGTTGGCCTTGCGCAGCCGGTGCCGGGAGATGAAGCGCCGCACCACCGGCTGGTCGATGGGGGTGGCGTAGTCGTAGAAGGAGATGCCGAAGAAGCCCGCGCGCGGATCGCTCTCGCGCGGCTCGTAGCCGGGCTCGGGGAGCGCCACGAAGGAGTGCCGCTCGCGCACCGTGAGGGCCTCGGGGGTGGGCGCCACGTCGCGCACCCAGGCACCGGGGTTGTCGCCGGTGAAGGTGAGCGTGACCTCGATCTCCGTGTTCTTCGGGAAGGCCTTGGTGTTCGGGAGATACAGGGCGCTCCGCGTGGCGTCCAGCTTGAACTCGCCCTGGCGCGCGCGGCGGAGCGCGGGGACCACGCCGTGCGCGTCGCGGAGGGCGAAGTCGGTGGCGTCCACCAGCACGCGGCCGCCCTCCTCCGCCTCCACCTTGAACCCCCAGAGCACCGACTGCGCGAACGAGGTCTCCACCGCGCGGCGCTCGTACGGGTCGTCGGTGGTGGCGCGGAAGCCCTGGTTGGGCTGCACCAGCAGCACGCGCGGCCCTGTCCGCTCAAAGCGCACGATGCGCGTCTCCCCCAGCTGCCCGCGGTCCAGGCCGATGTCGTTGGAGCCCACCCCGGCGGGGAGCGAGACCTGGTAGATCATCTCCTCCCCGGCGCGCGGCACCTCCATCCACAGCTTCCCGGCGCCCGCGTCCCAGTAGAGCGGCACGAAGCCGTCCTTCCGCTCCATCCCCCGCGTCTTCTCGGCGATGGAGGGGAGCGCCTGCGCCGCGGCGGGCGGGGCCGCGGCGAAGGAGACCGCGCAGAGGGCGAGCGCCGCGGCGGCGCGGCGGCGGAGTCGGATCATGAAGCCTCCGAAAGGGGAACGGACGACGACGGCGGGAGCCACCACGGAAGGATACGGCGCCAGCCGCATGAGGACAACGTGGACGAAGTGCGTACGCGCGCACTTCGCCACCAGTCGAACATGCCGCACGATCGGCGGCGGATTGGGAACGATCCACCGCCCGCGGACGATGCGGATCGGTGCGTCGCGAATCTCTCATCATCCGCCGATGCCGATCCTGATCCTGGTCTTGATCCCGATCCCGATCCAGGACGATGGACGACCTCCTCCTGGATACGCATCCCCTCGCCCGCTCGATCTCGCCATCATCCGGGTCTCGTGCCTGCCCACGCTACGCCAGCTGCGTCATCGGTGGGATGTGGAGCACGGGGCCGGCCTCCATGCAGATCCTCCCGTTGACGTGGTTTGCGATGCCTGAAGGCGCGGATTCGGCGGATGGACGCGAATGGAGAGGAGGGGGGACCGAAGGGTGCCTCTCGAAAAAAAGATTCGATATTCATCTCCGCCGAGGGTTCCACGGCGGAACGCGGGCTTTCCTCGCCCGGACGCGACCGTGGGCTCGAGCCGGCTCCTCAGCGCGCTTCGTCGCGGATCTGCGTTCGATGGAACGACGAGAGCCCCGGATGCGCGTCCCGGGGCTCTCGGGTCGATCAGCGGCCGGTGGGGGAGGCCGGCGCGGGGGGCGGCGGGGGCGGAGTGGCGGCCGGCTTCTCGTCCCCCTTGCCGGGGCGGAGGCGGAACTGCCAGCCGAGGGAGAACACCCAGCCGCTCAGGTCCAGGTCGCGCGGCCACCCGGCCGGGAGCGTGGAGCCGGCCGCGTCGGGGAACTCCCAGTCCAGGCTCTCGAACTGCCGCCAGCGGTAGGCCCCCTCGATGAACAGCCCGCTGGGCTTGATCAGGTACAGCCCGGCCGAGACGCCGTACTCGATGGTCTCCGCCTCCACCTCGTACTCCAGGCCGTCCGCGTCGTAGCCGCGCGCGTTCCAGAGCATCGCCAGCCCGAAGCTGGCGCCCGCGTACGGCTCCGCGATCCCCATCCCCCACTCCTCCGGGAGCGAGAGGTAGGCGGTCAGCGTGGGAAAGGAGCGCAGGCTCCCGTGCAGGTCCAGCGACGGCTCCGTGGACTCGAAGCCGCGGAGGAAGCTGGTCCCCAGCCCCAGCTCCAGGTCCTGCCCGCCCACCGACGGCAGGTCGATCAGCACCTCCGCCGTCATCCCGCACAGCCCCACGCCCATGCACTCCCCGTCGCGCGAGCGCACCCCGCGCGAGCCGGGAAGGTGCGAGCCCTGCACGGCGATGGTGACGCTGTTGACCTCCTCGAACACCTCGGTGAGAAAGTCGAACTGCGCGTGCGCGGGGCCCGCGCCCAGCGCGGCGGCGCAGGCGGCGGCGAATGCGATTCGCTTCATGGGCGGAAGGGGCGGGGTGGGGGAGGGAAGCTGCGGCGAGAAGCCGGCGGGCGCGCACAAGATTCCGCGCGGCGGGCGCCAAGGCAAGAGAAACGTGCGATCCGCGACGATCCGCCCGCTGTCCCCTGTCCCCTGTCCCCTGTCCCCTTCGGCTCCAGACGCGAAGGAGCCCGCCGGCGATCCATCGCCGGCGGGCTCCCCGTCACCTCGCTGAAGACCTCGGCCTACGACAGGTCTTCCTCGTCGTCCACCACCGGCAGCCCCTCGGGCCAGCCGCGCTGCGGGTGCGCCGACGAAGACGGCGCGAAGCGGTCCGCCGCGTACGAGCCGCTGCGCTCGTAGTTGCGCACCGGACGCGCGGGCGGCGTGAAGTTGCCGTAGTTCTCCTCGTTGACCACCGCCGGCTGGCGCTCCGTCAGCAGGAACTTCTGCAGGATCTCGGGCGTGATCACCGTGCGGTCGTCCACCTCTTCCCACAGGTCGCGGTGCGGCTGCTGCGGGCCGCTGCCGTGGAACAGGTGGATCAGCACCCCCTCGTTCTTGGCCGCGCGGATGGCCGGGAGGAAGTCGCTGTCGCCGGTGATCAGGATGGCCCGGTGGATCCGCTGCTTGGTGGCCAGCATGATGAGGTCGACGCCCAGGTAGATGTCCACCCGCTTCTGCTCGAAGATCGGCCGGCCGCTCTCGCGGTCGGTTCCCCGGTACTCCAGCTTCCCCTCGCGCACCTCGAACCGGTTGAGCCGGTTGAGCGCGCTGAAGAAGCGCTGCTTCCCCGCGTAGCGCTCTTCCTCCTCCTGCGTGGGCACGGGGCTCATGTAGGGGAGGCAGTGATAGTAGTACGTCCTGAGCAGGTCGTCCGGCCTCGACAGCTCGGTCGCCAGCTTGCCGAAGTCGATGCGCGGCGACCCGCAGTCGCGGGAAACCCGGTCGAAGTACCCGCCGTCGACGAAGATCGCGGTCTGACCCATGTGTCTATTGAACCTTCAAAGGGAAAGAACAAACCCGCCCTCAATGCCGAGCGGCGGGATATAATCCGGCGGTACGTTTTCGCCGCCGTACGGCGTCCGCCCGAAAAACCGCACGGACGCGCCCGTCACCGGATGAATTACCACCGTTTCGGGTGCGTTGTCAAGGAAGCCAATGCCGCAGCGCAGGATAGGGACGATTTGCGTCTGCTACTGCAACGCTTTGCGGATGCAGACGCGGCCGTGTCCCGGCGTCCAGTTTCCGGATGTTCCCCGGCCGCGCCCCGGTGTCCGGCGGACCGGCATCGTCCGTGCGTTGGGGCAACGGCACTTACCCGGGGCGGGAACTTCCGGCGGGAGCGGTGCAGATGAACGTGATCGTGGACATCCTGGTACACCCCGCGTTCGTGGGCGCGGCGGGGCTCGTGGGGCTGGCGGCGGTGGCGCTGCTGGTGGACCGCGGCAAGGTGAAGGCGTCGCTGGCCGCGGGCGGCATCACCGCGGTGCTGATGGGGCTGCTGCTGGCCTCGTCGTGGCAGGCGCGCGGGACGCAGCCGGCCATCGGCGCGGCGGCGCAGCCCAACGTGGTGGGGAAGCTGGTGGCGGGCGTGGAGCCGGACGGCGGGTGCGGCGAGGCGGTGGTGCGGCGCGGGTCGGTGTTCCTGTACATGGCGCCCAGCGACAGCGCGCCCAAGATCACCAAGCTGGTGCGCGGCGACCGCGTCCTGATCGCCTGCGCCAACGCCGACCGCGCGGGCGGCGGCGGAATCAAGTGGACGCGCGTGCAGTACGAGATGTGGGAAGGCTGGGTCCCCGAGCGCGTGCAGGGGCAGGAGGGCGGCGCGTCCGAGGTCTACGTGGAGCGCCTCCCCCCTTCCACCCTCCACTCCGCCGAATAACGTTCGCCGGCGGGATCAAGGGATTGGATCGGGGGATTGGGGCGGGGGATCGGAGACAGTGGACTGGAGACGGAGCCGAGGCACGATGGATGTGCCGAGGCTCCGCTTTTTCTGATATGATGCGCGCTTCGCAGGGTCGTCTGATTCGGCGGTGGTGAAACGAGAGAGGGGGGCGCGGCACCGGCCGCGTCCCCCTCGTCTTCTGCTCCCTCCGTCGACCGAGGCCGACGGGCGAAGCTTACTGCCGCATCGCCGGGGTGCACTCCGGGCCGGGCGCGGGCGACGGGGTGCCGTAGGTGGAGCGGATCAGCGCCGGCTGCGTGCTGCCGTCCATCACCAGGACGAACATGTCGGCGTACTGCGAGTCGCAGAGGTCCGCCAGCCGCGGGCCGCCCAGCGCGGCGATGATGGCCGGCACCGTGTTGCTGTGCCCGACGACCAGGACGGTGTGCCCCGCGTGCTTGCGCACCGCCGCGGCCACGTCGGCCACGTGGCTGGCGCCGCCGGCGGCCACCACCTCGGGGGTCAGGTGCAGCGAGTCGGCCAGCGCCTGCGCGGTCATCCGCGTGCGCTTGAACTGCGTGGTGATCACGGCGTCCACGCCGGCCCCGCCGATGGCGGCGGCCAGCGCCCGCGCGCGCGCCTGCCCGGCGGCGTCCAGCCCGGGATCGCGGTCGGCCGGGTCGGCGGTGGACTTCTCGGCGTGGCGGACGACGATGACGGTCGTCGGCGCGGCCGCCTGGGCGTGGGCGTGCTCCTGGGCGGCGCCCGCGACGGGGAACGCCAGCAGCGAGGCGGCGAGCAGCGGAAGACGGAAGCGGCGGATCATGCGGGCGCTCGGTCTGTCGGATGGCGATGGGATGCGCGCGACGGAAGTCGGGCGGGGGACGAGTAGACATGGAGGATACACCTTTTCCGCGCATCCTGACAACCCCCGCGCCGCCACCCCGATGCGCGGCGGCGCGGGACCGCTCTCCACCGGCGCGAGCGGCGCCGGAGCAGGACGCCGATCCAGCATTCGGGATGATGCGATCGAGGGCGCGCGGCTGGTTGCCACGCGCCCTCGATCTTCATCCCTCGATCAGCATCATTCGCGGATCGTCATCATCGCCCGAACCAGCATCATCCGCAGATCGGCGTCATCCACCAATCCGCATCGTGCCGATCGTCATCTCCCGATCACCATCATCTCCCGACCAGCATCATCCGCCGACCCGCACCATCCCGATCGTCATCCTCGCCGATCGTCCATCATCCCCCGATCCGCTGGTGCTACTCCGCCGTGGGGGCGGGGTGGCCGACTTCGCGGAACTCGACGGAGGCGGGGATGGGGCGGGGGCGCGGGGCGTCCCACAGGGCGAAGCGGTCGCGCCAGTAGCTGTTCAGGAAGATGTTGTTGGGGTCGCGCTTCTGGCGGAGCGCCATGAAGTCGTCCCAGCGCGGGTAGAGCGCGCGGAAGAAATCGACCCAGGTGCGGTCGCCGGGCTCGTACACGGGCTGGAACTTGGCCCAGTGCAGTCGGAAGGGGATGCCGTTGTCGCGCAGCAGCTTCCAGAACTGCGGGTAGAAGTCCACCGCCGGGTTCCCCGCGTTCTCCGCGAACCAGTAGAGGTCCACGCGGAAGACGCCGTCCTTCCACTCGTCGTCGCCCGTGGTGTGCGAGGCGTTCATCCAGAAGGGCGTGGGGCAGGCCGTGTACAGCTCCCACGCATAGGTGCCGGTGCGGCGGTACGACTCGTGGGCGTCCGTGGGCTCGGTGAAGTACTGGTTCAGCAGCCGCATGGTCTCGCCGGTGCGGCCCAGGGGGATCCACGCCTCGGTGAACTCGGTGGGGACCAGCACGTCGCTGGCCTGGTTGTCCATCGGCAGCCCCTGCCACGCCCAGTCGCGGAACGACTGCGGCTCGCCCTTCTCCATCCCCTTCTTGGACGAGTCCAGCGGGATGAACAGGTTGAGCACCGCGGGGAAGATCTCGGGAATCGAGCGCTTGATCAGCCCCGCGAAGGGCGTCAGCAGGGTGATGGCCGCGTCCACGCCCAGCTCCAGCGCGGCGGTGAGGAACTTCGCCAGGATCTCGCCCACCTTCCCCAGCCCTCTGGTCACCGCCAGCACCTCGTCCAGCACCTTCTCCAGCTGCTGGAAGGTGGCCTCCAGCTTGGGCTTGGCGGCCGAGAGGTCGTCCAGGTTGCCCAGGATGGTGTAGAAGATGGAGATGAAGACCTCGGCCGCCTCCGGGTGCGCGGTGAACTCCTCGTAGCGCACGGGGATGAAGCCCAGCTGCGGCTTCATCTGCTGGCACTGCCACACCAGGACGCGCTCGCCGCCGCGCTGCGGCCACCACTCCAGCCGCGAGTACTCGGCGTCGCGGAGGAACCGTTCCAGCGACGGCCGGTCGCCCGTCCCGTCGCCGAAGAGGTCGATGGCGCAGTCCTGGACCGTGCTGACCGCCTCCTGCCCGCTGATGTTGAAGGCGGGGACGCACTGGAAGGTGATCTTGGAGACGATCCCCAGCAGCCCCATGTTGGGCGACATGGAGTAGAACAGGTCCGGGTCCGCGTCGTCCTTGCTGACCTGGTAGACCTCGCCGGTGCCGTCGATCACCCGGAAGGCGTGCAGGTTGTCGTTCACCGAGAACTGCACCGATCCGCCGGACGAGCCCGTGGCGGTGAAGCCGCTGACCGTCTGGTGGGTGATGCCGCCGGTGTCGGAGAGCGTCCACCCCTTCTGCGTCCACAGCTGCCAGAGGAGGCTGTTGGCCTCCGTCGACGTCCCCGTGGGGTCGCTGGGGTCGATCCCCAGGTGGATCCCCGCGTCGCACTCCACCAGCCTCCGCGCCTCGTCCACCACCCGCCAGCCGATGTACCGGTCGAACATCACGTTGAGGTTGTCGCCCGGGGGCGGCGTCTGCTGCTCGACGTGGTTGACCAGGGTGGCGAGCGGGTCGGTGTAGATGGCGTGCGAGACGGAGTGCGCGGCGCCGCGCGCGCGAATCTCGCGGCCTTCGTGGTAGGCCTTCTTCACCAGGCACGCCAACTCCTGCTCGCTGGCCGGGTGATAGAAGCCGTCGCTGCCGATGGGGATGCAATCGATCGTCATCAGAAATCGCTCCGAATAAATGGGAGTGGGATGATGAACCTGGCGCATCGCGAGGAACGTCTGATACGCCGGAGCGTCACAGGATATGACGCTCGCCACCATCCGAACCACACCGTTCCCGCCATCACGACGTTTGTCCGGTGGGGTGGGAGCGGCGAGTGGCGGGCGTCGGTCGACGAATGATCGTCGATGGGTCGATGAACGATGAACGATGGCGAGCCCCGCGACGGGCGCGTAAACACGCCCGCGATCCATCCGCGCCCGCACCCCCCGCACCTGCGTCGCACTCACCGCGCGTGCGACGGCGCGCATCCATCCTCCCCCGCCTCGCGAACGCAAAGAGGCGCGCGGCCGATGCCGCGCGCCCCCTCGTGATCCCCATCTCCCGCCCGGCGATCTACCGCACGCGCGGAACCGCGGCGGTCTCGCCGACGCTCTGGTAGAGGGCGTTGAAGAGGAGGGGGAAGGTGGCGTGCGGCTGGGCGCGGAAGGTGATCTCCGGGCCGAAGAGGTAGAGCGTCCCGCGCCCCACCCTGGCCTCCGCCGCCGCCACGCCGCCGTTCAGCCGCTCCTGCCCCCACGCCCACCCGCTCCGCAGCGGCGACGCCGAGTCGAACCACAGGATGCGGCGCACGCCGGCGGCCTCGGCGCCGGGACCCAGGCGCATCACCGGCGACTCGTCGAACATCACGTCCACGTGGTCGCCCATCCCCCACGCGGCCGGGCGGGTGTTGTCCACCGCCACGCGCAGCAGCGAGCCGGGAACGTAGAACTTGTCGCGCGGCAGCTCCTTCTCCGTCCCGTCCGCCCCCCGCTCCACCAGGTGGTTCTCCACCGGGAGCCCCAGGTGCTTCGCCAGGATGGTGGAGCCGCCCACGGTGACGATGGTGCCGCCGTTCTCCAGGAACTCGCGGAGGCGCGGCACCGTGCGGGCCACCGTCACCATCCCCAGCGTGCTGCGGTACTCCGCCGGCACCGACTCCGGCGACGGCATCCCGCCGAACGGGTTGGGCGCGTTGGCCGGCCGGTCGCGCTCCGGGATCCCGTCCGAGACGAAGACGATGACGTCGTACTTGGCGTTCAGGTTCCCCGCGTCCAGCTCCGGCGCGTAGACCACCTGGTAGGGAAAGCGCCACTGGTCGAAGATGAACCGCGTCCACCCTGACGGCATCGACCCGCCGTAGCGGTCCCACAGCGCGATGCGCGGCGCCCGCAGCCGGCGCGCCTCGCGCGGCATTCCGCCGGGGTGCACCGCGTCGAAGGTGACGCCCAGCTCACGGACGATGGAGTCCATCCCCGCGCCCAGCGCCCGGCCCCCTCCGGTGACCAGGAACTCGCCCGCCTTCACGTCCTCCTCGTCCCGCTCCACGCGCCACACCTGGTGCCCCGCCGCCAGCAGCCGGTTGACCGCCGCGAACCCGTCCTTCTGGCGCGGCGAGAGCGTGTACCCGGCCTCGGCCCACCGCGGCGCCATCACCCGCCCCGGAGGAGGCGCGATGTTCCACTCGGTGACCGGCTCCGTGGGCGCCTGGAAGGGCTCCAGGACGCGGTCGAACTCCACGCCCATCTGGTACGCCAGCGTCCACCCCGCGTTGTCGTACGGGGGGATGGGGGGGCCGCCCTCGAACTGGAAGTCGTTGGGATGGTCCTGCGGCTCGAACATGTCCAGCACGTGCGGCCGGAAGGGCTGCGCCGTCCAGATCACGTACGACCCCCGCGGATAGCTCTTCCCCCCCGCGGTGAACCCGCGCGTGGCGCGGTGCACCTCGACGCCCGTCTCGCGCAGCGCGTTGACGAACTTGGTGGCCGTGGGGAAGTCGCTGCTGGCGGAGGAGATCACGTAGCCGCGCGCGTCGCGCCACTCGGGGCGGCGCAGCAGCGACAGGTAGCGCCGCGAGTCCTCCGGGCTCGGCGCCCCGCCGATCAGCCCGCCGGACGACATCACCGGGCTGGCGCCGCCGGCGGCCGCGCGGCTGGCCGAGCGCATGGAGTCGCGCACCTCGTCCAGGCGGCGCGGGAAGGCCGTCCAGCTGTCGCGGCTCCCGCGCTCGATGGAGTTGCGCCCCATCCGCCACATGTTCATCAGCAGCGTCTCGCGGTAGCGCGAGGCCACGTCCAGCACCGCGTAGTTGGCGGTGACCGAGTAGTCGATGGAGGTGCGGAACTTCCAGACCCCCGGCTCCACCGGGAGCGGGAGGTCGGCGCTGGGGATCTGGCGGTTGGCGATGAAGGGGACGCTCATCGGCGTGGGGTTGCCGATGGTCTCCGTCAGCAGCCCGATCATGTTGTGGAAGTACGTCGTCGTCCGCAGCCCGCCGTTCCACCACGTGGAGTAGTTGGCGCCCCGCCGCATGGTGACGCCGCCCTTCTCCTCGGCCACGAAGCGGTTGTGCATGGCCGCGCCCACCAGGTCCAGCCCGGTGACGATCAGCGGATCGTAGACGTAGTTGAAGGGGTCGCGGAAGGGGGGCGCGAACATCACCGTCCCCGTGGGCCCCGTCTGGTGGTGGTTGTAGACGATCTGCGGGAACCAGCGGTGATAGAGCACCCGGTTCATGTTCTCCGTCTCCGGCTGCGTGGAGGCGTAGAAGTCCCGGTTGTTGTCGTGGCCGATGTACTTCTGGTAGAGGCGGGGGATGCCGTTGGTGGACCGCTTCGTCCGGTCGGGCTCGCGCATGTACCAGTTGGAGACCAGGTCCATCCCGTCCGGGTTGGCGTGGACGAAGAGGATGACCACGTCGTCCAGGATGCGCCGCGTCTCCGCGTCGTCGCGGGAGACGAAGTGCCAGAGCGTCTCCATCAGCTGCTGCGCCCCCAGCACCTCGTTGGCGTGCAGCCCCCCGTCGATCCAGACGATGGCCTTCCCCTCGCGCGCCAGCCGCTGCGCCGTCGCCGAGTCCACGCGCGCCCTGGCCAGCTGCTCCGACGTCGTGCGCCACCGCTCCAGCTGCCGGTGGTTCTCGGGCGAGGTGACGATGGCCATCCACTGCGTGCGCCCCTCCGCCGTGCGGCCCATGTCCACCATGGTCATGCGGTCGCTCTGGCCGTCCAGCTTCTGCCAGTAGGCAACGAGCTGCTGGTAGTTGGGGAGCACGTAGTCGGCGCCGATGTCGTGGCCGAACTGCTCGCGCGGCGAGGTGAGGCGCTGCTGGGCGCCGGCGCTGGTGGCCAGCAGCAGGGCCAGCGCGGCCAGGGGCGCCGGCCGGAAGGCTGGGAACGTCGGCATCTTCCTCTTTGCGAGCGGAGGTGAGGAGGCGCGAAAACGTGGGGGTCTTGGACCGGGGTAGAATCGAGCGCGCGCGGCGCGGTGTCAACCCGGACGGGGATTGGGCGAGGTGGCGTGGGCGGGATTTCGTGCGCTTCGGCGGCCCCGCGCCCCCTCCTGACCGCTGGAGCGGTCTGTCCTCCCCCGTTCCGGGGGAAGATGGCGGTGCGAAGATTCTCGTGCGCGCCGAAGTCCGCGACGCGGTAGAAAAGGCTCCCCACCGCGCAGCTACCGCGCAGCGGGGGGAGGGCCGCCGCCGCGGCATGCGACACCACCTGTCGAATCGCCACGAAACCCTCGCCCCCTTTCGTCCGCGCCGAAGTCCGCGACGTGGTAGAAAAAAGCTCCCTCCCCACAGGCGCTCCGCCTGTGGGGGAGGGTTGGGGAGGGGGGCTCGCCGCCGCATGCGACACGGCCCGTCGAACCTCTGCCAACGCAACGAGGCCCCTCTCCACGCCGGAGAAGGGCCTCGCCATCATCCCGATCGATCTACCGAATCCCGATCCCTACGCCCGGAACCCCGCGACGGCGAGGCGAAGCTGCTGCGCCATCCGCGACAGGTTGTGCACGGAGCCGGTGCCCTCGCTGTCCGCCTCCGAGACCGAGCCGATGCGCTGCACGGCGGCGAACACCTCGGCGCTCTGCGCGGCCATCTCCTCGGCCGCGGCGGCGCTCTCCTCCGCCACCCCGGCGACCGACTCCACCAGCTCCGTCACCTGCCCCAGCTGCGTCATCATCCGCCCGGCGCTCTCCGCGATCCCGTCCGCCTGCGCGTCGGTGGCTTCCAGCGACTCCAGGATCCCGCTGAGCGCGCCGCCCGCCTCGCGCGCCAGCGCCGTCCCCGCCTCCACGCTCCGCGTCCCGCTGGCCATGGCCGCCGAGACGGAGGCCGCGCCCGCCTGGAGCTCCGCCACCAGCGCGGCGATCTCGCCCGTGGAGCGCGACGAGATCTCGGCCAGCTTCCCCACCTCGTCGGCCACGATGGCGAAGCCGCGCCCCTCGTGCCCGGCGCGCGCCGCCTCGATGGAGGCGTTCAGCGCCAGCAGGTTGGTCTGCTCGGCGATGTCCTCCACGCGGCGGACGATCTCGGCCACCCGCGCCGCGCGCGCGTCCAGCTCGTGGGCGCGCGCCTCGGCGTCCAGCACCGCGGCGCGGATCTCGTCCATGCTCCCGATGGCCCGCCCGATGGTCTCGCCGCCGGCGCGCGCCACCGACACGCTGCGGTGCGCCGAGGTGGCCACCTCGCGGGCGTCCGTCGCCACCGCCTCGATGGCGCGCGACATCTCGTCCATCACGATCGCCGTGTTCTGCGCCGACTCGGCCTGCTCCTGCGCGCCCATGGTGATCTGGTCGATGGCCACGTTCAGCTGCGTCACCAGCCCCGCCGTCTCCGCCGCCCCCGCCGAGATCTCGGTGCTGCTCTCCGCCAGGCTCCCGCTGAGGGTGCCGATGCGCCCGATGGTCTCGCGCATCCGCGCCGCCATCTCGTTGAGCGAGCGGATCATGGCCGCCACCTCGTCGCGGCCGCGGGGCTCGGCGCGGGCGGTCAGGTCGCCGTCGGCCAGCCGGCGGTTGACGTCCACGGCCTGCGCCAGCGGCCCCACGATGTTGCGCGTCATCAGCGCCGCCAGCACCAGCATGGTCACCAGCGCCGCCACCGTGGCCAGCGCCATCACCAGCGTCGCCAGCCGCGAGGTGGCGCGCGCGCCGTCCTGGGCGCGCGCCGCGCCGCCCTCGATGCGGTCGGTGACGGCGGCCAGCTCGGTGCCCAGGCGCTCGAAGCTCCCCTGGAACTCGTCCACGCGCCCCAGCGCCGCCGCGCGGTCGCGCCCGGCCAGCGCCAGGATGGCCTCGCCCTGCGCCACGTACGCGTCCAGCGCCGCCCCGGCCGACTCCATCTCCGCGCGGGCGCCCGCATCCGGCGCCATCCGCGTCTCGCCGGCCAGCGACTCGCGCATCTGCGCCACGTGCGCGTCGAACTCGGCCCTGGCGGCGGCGGCGCGCTGGGGCTCCACCAGCGCCTGGTAGACGTCGGCGCGGATGGCGTCGTGCATCATGTCCACGTCGCCCTGCAGCCGCAGCCGCGCCGTGTTGGCCGTCAGCTCCTCCGCCGCGTCCCCCGCCTTGCCGATCCCCACGAAGCCGGCCGCGCCCACGATGAGCACCAGGAGCACGCCCACGCCCCCGAAGGCCAGGAGACGCGAGCGGATGGAGAAGTTGCGCATGTACGACAGGAACGACGACGCGCCCGGAGGCGGCCGCTCGGATTCGGGCTGCATGGCGGATAGGAGATGCAAATGGATTGCGACTGATGGGAGATGCACCGGAACGGCGTGCACTCCGTCGCAGAACGGCAGGTGTGTGCGTCCCATGTTACGTCCAGCCGCCCCCGCCCGCCAGTTATACAAACATTCGATACAGGTCGGTTCGACGAGATGGCGATGGATGCACGAAGCCTCGCCGCACGGCACTCGTCGGCTTCACGAGGCGGTGGCGAGGCTTCCCGTTTTTCTAGCCGGTGGGTTCACCCGCTGGCGGTCACGCGACGATCCGTCCCCATCCGCGCCGCATCGTCATCGCGGATCGTTTCCGATGAATTTACCCGGATCTGCCCGGCATCTCCTGGAGCGATCCGAATCACCGCATCTCCCGTCTCGACCCTGATCCCCCGATCTCCGACGTCCCCGTATCGCGATCAGAATCCCCGCTCGCTCCCGATCGCCGCGAGCACCGCATCTCCGTCCTCCGCCTCTTCCGCGGCCGGCGGGGCGACGAGCGGCGCGTCGGGGCGGAAGCGGATCGGCGCCGGCGCGTTCGGATCGATGCGATTCGCGGATTCGGTCGTCGGCGATGGAGCGGGCTCGACCTGGAAGTAGGCGATCAGGTCGCGGAGGGTTTCGGCCTGGGCGGCGAGCTGCTGGGCGGTGGCGGCCAGCTCCTGCGCGGCGGCGGCGTTCTGCTCCGTCACCTGGTCCACGCGGCCCATCGCCCGGCTGATGTCGTCCACGGACGCGGCCTGCTGGTTGGAGGCGGCGGTCACCTCCTGCACCCGCCGCACGGTGCCCTGGATGGAGGGGAGGAGCCCGGCGATCAGCGTGGCCGAGCGCTCGGCCACGGCCATGCTGGTGGTGGCGAGCCCCTCGATCTCCCGCGCCGCCGCGTCGCTCTTCTCCGCCAGCCGCCGCACCTCTTCCGCCACGACCGCGAAGCCGCGCCCGTGCTCGCCGGCGCGCGCCGCCTCGATGGCCGCGTTCAGCGAGAGGAGGTCCGTCCTGCGGGCGATCTCCTGGATCACGTTGATGCGCCGCGTGATGGCTTCCATCGCCGCCTGCGTCTCGCGCACGGAGGCCGCCGCCTCGTCCGCGGCGGCGGCGCCGGCCACCGCCGCGCGCTCCATGTCGCGCGAGTGCCCGGCGGTCTGGGTGATGGCGGCGATCATCTGGTCCAGTCCCGCGTTGGTGTCCATCACCGACGCGCCCTGCTCCGTGGTCCCCTGCGCCAGGTCGCGCGAGGTGGCGGTGAGCTGCGCCGAGGCGGCGGAGACGGCCTCCGCCCCCTGCCGCACCTCGCCGATCACCCCCGCCAGCCGACCGGCCATCTCGTGCATCGCCCCCTGCAGCTCGCCCACCTCGTCGCCGCGGCGCGTCGCCTGCCGCCCGCGCAGGTCGCCGCCGGCGATGGTGCGCGCGTGCTCCACCGCCGTCCGCATGGGCGCCACGATCCCGCGGATGGTCAGCAGCGCCAGGAGCGCGGAGAGGGCGATCCCCAGCGCGAGGGAGGCGACGAAGACGGCGCGCGCGACCCGGTACCGCCGCTCGCCCGCCCCGCCGATGGCCGCCATCCGCGCCTGCGCGTGCCGCTCGATCTCCGCCACGATCCCGTCGAAGCGGTCGGTGGGCGCGCGGTCGATCCCCCGGACCGCCGCGTCCACCGCGCGCGGGCTGAGCGGATCGGCGGGGTCGAAGCGGCGGATGGCCTCGCGGTAGCGCGCGCCGAGCACGGCGTGGCTGGCCAGCAGCGAATCCACCCCCGCCGTCGCCAGCCCCTCGCGCGCCATCATCCCCCGAAGACGGCCGAGACCGGCGCGCACCGCCGCCTCCTCGTCGCCGAAGGAGGCGAAGTACTTGTCGAAATTCTTGGGATCGTGCCCGCGCAGGAGGGTGTTCTTCCACTCCTGCACCTGCTTCTTGAAGTGGACCTGGGCGTTGCGCGCCGTGTCCACCGCGCGGATGTTGCGGTGCGCCGAGTCGATCCCGTCGCGCAGGCGGTCCAGCGAGCTGGCGAGCCCCGCCAGCCCCACCCCGCCGATCATCAGCATCAGCGCCGCGACCACCGCCAGCAGCCCCAGGAGCCGCGTGCGGATGCGCACCCCGTCCAGCCACACCTTGCCCATGCTCCGGCCCGTTTCTCTCGTCCGTCGATCCAGGATCCCTCGGGAGCGGAATCATCGCCCGGCGGTGCACGGATGGTGTGACGACGGCGTAACTTCTTGTCGGAATCGCGGTTTCCGCCGATTCTCCGCCGCGAAGTGAACGGCTCGCACGATACCGCCGTAGATGGGTTGTCCAGGATAGTTTGCCGACGGGAGATCCGCCCGATCCCAAACCTTCGTAGCAGAAGCATCACCCCTCGCACCCGAACGACGACGACGATGGAGCTATCCGCGTGATCCTGGGCCTGGCCCTCGCCGCGCTGCTGCAGGCGCCGCCCGCGCTCCCCGAGCTGCTGGTGGAGCGCCGCCTGGCCGAAGCCGTCCCCCTCTCCGTGGGCGACACGGTACGCGTGCGCGCCCTGGCCGCGCGCGGCGAGCCGAGCCCGTTCATCGTCGCCGGCGTCTTCGAGCGGGAGGCGGACCCCAACCGCATCGCCCGCAACGAGTACGAGATGCGCTTCCATCTCCCCGACGTGGAGGCGCTGACGGGGAAGCGCGACCGGGTGGATCGCTTCGCCGTGGTCCTGCGCCCCGGCGCGTCCGCGGACTCGGCGGCGCGGTGGATCGAGGGGGTGGCGTTCGGGACGCGGGCGTACGGGAGCGCGGAGCTGGCGTCGCAGTCGAGCGCCACCTTCCGCGTCATCTCGCGCTTCCACGACGCCATCGGGATCGTCACCATCCTGGCGAGCGCCATCTTCCTCCTCTGCGTGATGGTGATCCGCGTGGACGAGCGCCGCCGCGACGTCTCCGTCCTGCGCCTGATCGGCATCAGCCGCGGCACCGTCTTCCGCGCCATCGTCGTCGAAGCGATCGCCATCGCCGTGGCGGGGAGCGCGGTGGGGGCGGTGCTGGGGCTGGTGGTGGCGCGGCTGGTGAACGCGTACTACGCCAGCGTCTACGACACCACGCTCAAGTTCGCGCTGGTGACGCCGCGCATCGTCGTCCTGGCCGCCCTTCTCGGCCTCGCGCTGGGGATCGCGGCGGGCGCGCTGGCGGCGTGGCGCGTGGTGACGGTGCCGCCGCAGAAGCTGGGGGAGCGGTGATCGTATCCGCCTCGCTCAAGGCGCTCTTCCGCCGCCGCGGCCGCACCGCGCTGGCGCTTTCCGGCATCGCCATCTCCGCCGCGCTGCTGATCGACATGACCATGCTGGCGTCCGGCCTCACCGTCTCCTTCGGCGAGCTGCTGGGCGTGAGCGGCTACGAGATGCGCGTCACGCCGAAAGGCACGCTCCCGTTCGACAGCGAGGCGGGGATCCCGAACGGGACGGAGGTCGGCAGGCGACTGGCGGCGATGCCCGGCGTGGCGAAGGTGGCGCCGGTGCTGGGCGCGCAGTTCCGCCTGGCGATGGGCGACAGCGCCGGGCCGCCGCTCTTCACGATGGGCGTGGATCCGCGCGCGCAGTTTTTCTACCGCGTCATCGAAGGCCGCGAGCCCGGCCCCGGCGAGCTGGTCGTCAGCGAGCCGCTCGCCCGCGACGGGCGGATCTCCGTGGGCGACAGCGTCTCGCTGGCGAGCGGGCTCGATGCCTCGCTGGGCGCGCGCGAGACGACGCGCCACCGCGTGAGCGGCGTGGGCGACTTCCTCTACGACTACGCCGACCAGCACTCCCTGGCGATGCCGATCGGCGACGTGCAGGCCGCCACCGGCCGCGCCGGCGAGGTCTCGCTCTTCGGCATCGCGACGGAGGAGGGGGTGGACGACGACGCCCTGGCGCGCCGCATCAGCGCCGCGATCCCCGAGGTCTCGACCTACTCCACGCGCGAGCTGATGGTGGAGATGGACCGCCGCCTCCTCTACTTCCGCCAGCTGGCCACCATCCTGGGAAGCGTGGCGATGGTCGTCACCGCGCTCCTGGTGGCCACCATCGTCACCATCGGCGTGCGCGAGCGCTTCGGCGAGATCGCCACGATGCGGGCGATCGGCGTGCGTGGGCGGCGCATCCTCCTCGCCGTCGTCGTGGAGGGACTGGCGCTCGGGGGGATCGGGTGCCTGGTGGGGCTGCCGCTGGGACTGTGGATGGCGCGGCGATTGGACCGCATCCTCCTCTCCTTCCCCGGCATCCCCGCGCGGATGACGTTCTTCGCCTGGGAGGCCGAGCGCGTGCTCCTCGCCATCGGCTTGGTGATCGCCATCGGCGCCATCGCCGGGTGCATCCCGGGGCTGTCGGCCGTGCGCGCGCCGCTGGGGCAGGCGCTGCGGGAAGAGGCGGAGTAGGGCGGGATGCGGTGCGATGGGGATCGG
>Ga0247770_1001411_pt1 | contig 18800 bp, 22 predicted proteins | sample UWRJL136409B6_FD_179943 | JGI IMG/M metagenome (GOLD analysis project Ga0247770, IMG submission 179943) | Plant litter microbial communities from Arlington Agricultural Research Station in Wisconsin, United States - UWRJ-L136-409B-6 | ecosystem: Environmental > Terrestrial > Plant litter >... | reverse complement strand
CTAAGGCCCCAAAGTGGGTCTGGGCTGGGAGCCCAGACCACCGCTCCCATGGAGGCGGGTCTCCGCCTATATAGCTGCGCTCCGCGCAGCTCCTGTATCTACTCTTGATCTTCTTCTTCATAGAAACTATAATCGATTCAGTCACCAAGTAACGGTATCCACCTTACTTGGCCCCTCACACCGGCTGTGCCAATACGTATCGTTCCAATAGGGGCACCGCTCTTCGCGACCCTTCCAAAGTGCCTCAAAGTCGCTGCGGGTGTAGGGCCACGTGTATCTAGCGGTACGTGGATACCCTTTTCCGAAATGTTGAATGTCGAAGTCGCATGCATCCAGAACGGCGTCCCAAAGGTCTCCTCGGTAGGAACTGTCTGGGTCCCGACAGTTCGGAGAGTAAGCAGCATGAGAGACGGACCGTCCCTCGTCGTCTTCTGCGAAAACATCGGCTCCTTTGGCAATAAGAAATTTGAGTGAATCATGCCAATCTTCCTTCAACGGAGGAGAATCCTGACTACCAAGAAAATCATGTAAACAGGTTGCCCCAAAATTATGGTCCAACTCGTCAACAGAGCTTCCATTGTCTAGAAACAGACCAAGGGTCTTGATGTTGTTTTGAGATTCAAAAAGAGGATCCTGTGCGCGCCGAATTCGCATAGCCCTTCTGAATACTTTGAGAAAGGCCGTATCACCCATGTGGTCCCGTTTTTGTGGGTTTATGAATTGAGTAGAATAGGTAAAGATGCAACGCAAAAGATCATATCTCTGGGAAGTTGATAGCGTTGCTGGGTCTGAGGCACAAAATACCAGCCTACTTACTGAATATTCTACTACAGCCACGAAGATAACTGGAACACAACCCCGAATAGCAACCGTGGGGTCAGCTCCAACCCCTAAGAGCTGTTTGAAACTGCGAGATGGAGTGGAGTTGTCCTGTGCAAGTTGTTGGTTAGATTCAACGTAATATTGAGTGAGAGAATCGCCCGCGTGCGGAGAAAGAAGTCAAGCATACTCGGAGCCGCTGCAGCGGAAATTTCTCGCAACTTCATCAACATCTAGACCAATCTTGATCCCGAGCTTGGCAAGCGCCAAATGGTTGTACCGAATGCTATACTAGCCGTACCAAAATGTCAGCCGCTGCAAGATTGAGAACGACGAGCCAACTCCAACGGGCGGTGCTTACATGCAGTAGCGACCAGCCTCTCTCGTCACGATCATGAAGGCTAGCTTGGCCAGCTTCGACAAGTTCTAGGACTTTCCCCATCTTTCTCTCCGCGGCCATGCTGAAGATCGGCGAGTGATTGGGTACGACATTGTGGAGAGATGGCAATCTCGGAATGGACAAGAAGTTGCTGGCAACGATCTAAGCTTGGTTGACGGAGAAGATTAAGCTTAACTTCCTGGCTCGAAGCTGAAAGACAATTGTTGCAATAAAATCCGGTCCAGCTGCGTGGTCGGGATCATCATGATGTCGCTTTGTTTTGCGGTTGTCGTGGAGTGCGGAGGAGTTGCCAACAAACATTTGATCGGCCTTGCGCTTACGAGCTTGGCGCACCATGATCTGGGGCTGGTCTGCTGAGATGGATGGAGTTGATCCTACGGTCGGTTAGAACTAGATCAGGACAACCGCATTATTTGCAAGGAAAGTCGCCGTACCATCTCCGTCAACGGCGAGAAGGGGCGCAGAGGCGATAAGGCTGCGGACCAGCTGAAAGTCTCCGTGCCAAAATACATTGCAACTGGACGGCATCTCTGGTGAGGTGCCGTCCTCTGCGGTCCATCCTATTGCCAAGAGCAGCCCAGGAATGGCGCTGACGATTTGAGAAAGAGCACGACAAACGAAAGGACGCCGAGGCCTGCGCTGGTTCGGATCGCGATTCCGGGCGCCGTTAGTTACAGGCGGAAGAGAATAACGGTCAACTTGAAGGACGAAAAGACTGAAGTGGCTGGAGAAATCACAATCTCCAGCACCGCGATTGGGAGAAACCACAGGCGCCATCACCTAACTGCGGAGGTGCTTGCCCGCGCCCTCCTTTTCCAAAGGCAGGAGCCATCGAGTTGAGTCACAATCAGGATCACTGGCATGACCAGCAAACCATCAAGGCCCACCCGATTCGACAATTTCCTAATGCAACCTGGCGCTGGGAATTCAACGGTCCCATTGAGCTCATTCCCCTACTTTGTCCAACGACTACTATTGTATGCCATGCTTCCATTCTATCGGCCAACAGCGCTGGCGAATACGGCGCATCCCGCCCTGTTCTGCTCGGTCCCGGAGAACTTCTGGCGCAGGGACACATCTTCCAGAGGGACGGTCCGTATGGCTTTACCGTGTGTCCCCACGATCGCCAATTCCAGAGTCTTCGGCATGCCGCTATTCTAGCTAGAGGGAGCAAGGGGGCAAGCGTGGAGGTAATATCGGAGGCAATGGAACCTCGGGGAATGGTGAGCATCTCGCATTCTTGCCATTGACCAAGTTCATCACCATTACCCATCCTCCTCCCCAAGTTAGATTAGAGTCAATGGACAGGGGGTGTTGTTTCGTGAACCTAACGATGTTTTCTTATTCAGCATCCTGCATGCCCAACAGCACCGGGGTCGGCCCGAGTACGACATCGGCTCTCGTTTTCCCGAAGCGGATTCGTACACCGGATGCGGACGCCGCTAGCGTGACATATAAGCCAGCGCTCCGCCAGTCAAATCACCACTGTCGCTTAAAATCTTCCCAAACTCGACAATCCCATCCGCTACAATGTCTTCCCAAGCAAAACAACCCTCCACGCCCCTGCAGCCATTCAACCTCCCGCTCAGTCTCCTCCGCCATGGCTCCGGATTGATCGGCTTCGGCCTCCTTTTCGGTTTCGTCGTCCCATTTACGCCGTACCCACGGCTCGCTTTGACAGCGCACATCCAGTTTGCAGTGGAGGGCACCATGGTTGTCGCCGCCGGCGCTCTTCTGAACTCAAAGCCGTTTCGGACACCCACGGGTGAAGCATCCGACAAGCGAGTGGTTGATTGTCTTGCGCCGTGGCAGCGAAGCATCGTCTACTGGGGTATGACAGGTATTTGGGTGACACTAATGTCGGAGGCGGCGAATGCGTGGTGGGGGACGCAGTGGGTGCTGAAGATTGCGCATGGTGCGGCGGGCTTGACGGGGGACGGTCCAGCCGAGATCTGGATGGAGAGGGTTGTGGCGATTGCACATAAGCCTTTTGCTGCACTGTTGGCTACCGTGGTGGGTCCTATCTTGATCACCCCCTTTTGATGCGGAGTGTGCATGCTGATGAAAACGTGGTGCGCAGTGGCCAGTCATAACCACCGTTTTGTTCACGTCGGATTGAACTCCCAGCGATACGTTACCAGGGTAAGCATCATGCACCCGCGAGCCCCCCTTGATGACCTACCCCGACGAGTCTACGAATACATCATGTTCCTCCGCTAATTTCGAAATCTTCAATTCGGATCCACCTCGCAGTCATTTTTGCCTCTTCAGATATATCGTTATAGCTTTCAAAATGAAATATCCTGATTTTCGCGACGAGGCTGAGTTCAATATCTGCAATCACCCCTGACTCGGGGGCGCGGGTGTATCGCGGGGCCCGAGAATGTCCGGTTTTGTTGAGCTACGTTGTTGAATAAGCGACAGCTCGGCATCCAAACTGCTGGGATACATGTCGCAGACGGCAATCATTGCGAATTACGAATCAGCACCAGTGGTGGTGGCGGGGTAGGTTGGGCAAGTTGCGGCGCCAATAGCATGCTCGCGGACGTTTCACAGCAGGCCGTGACTAGGTTCAGTGAGGGGAAAACCGGTACCGTCCCACCCAAAGCCAATATGACACAGTCGGAGTCAACCTGTGCCCACACGCCCGGTTGCGGCTGTGTAGTATGCAAGTTGCACTCTTGGGCCCGATTCCCATCATGTGCCGGGTGTTTTCGCAACAAATGCCGGGCGGGGAGGATGCCGGCATTGGCATATTAATGTCGACATCGGGACGCGTGTGAAACGGCATGATCCGCCTGAGTTTGGTCTGGGATATATAATTTACCCTCTCGGCAGCCGGACAAGTTCACCACAACATCTCAGCATCCAGTTCGCCGAAACTCCACCCATCACATCACACAAGACCGCTTATCAAGATGTCTGGTCTTGAGAACACGTGGGCCTCGCACATTTGGCTGTATTTTTACGCCGCAGCAGCAATCGTATGACCAAAACCCCTTTACCAGTTCCACTCACTAACACTTCCCAGATCACCATCTACTTCACGTCCACCATCATCTACAACATCTACTTCCACCCCCTGCGCTCCTTTCCCGGTCCCATCTCCCACCGTGCCTCTGTTATCCCTTACATCCTACGCATCGTCTCTGGCCAAGCCGCCTTCCACACGCACAACCTCCACGAGAAATACGGCCCCGTCGTCCGTCTCACCCCAAACCATCTATCCTTCACCGACGTCCGCGCCTGGCGCGACATCTACGGCCACCGCATCCCGCCCCCTCTCTCACCTGACACCCCAAACGAAAAGCACGACACACCGAACTCCCTCGACGAAAACCCCAAGTCCCCTCTGCACTATGGCTTCCTCCCTGAAATCCCGCCCTCCATCCTTGAAGCGCCTCGTGAAGAGCACGCTCTGCTGCGCAAGGCAATGTCGCACGGCTTCTCCGAGAAGGCCCTGCGGTCGCAGGAATCGCGCATCAAGCGCTACGTTGACTTTCTTGTCCTCCGCCTGAGGCAGAACGCGCGCAACGGGACGAAAGCACTTGATATCGCCAAGTATTACAACTGGATCGCGTTTGATATTGTGGGAGATTTAATCTTTGCTGAGCCGTTTGGGTGTTTGGAACGGCAGGAATATCATCCCTTTGTGGAGCTGATTGTCGGGACGATTCAGGGGGGCACGGTGCTAGTGGCGCTGAATTATCTGGGGATGCAGTGGGTGATGCAGCTGATGTGGTATGCTGGGGTTGGGAAGTTGGTGGCGAAGTTGAGGGAGTCGCTTAGGGCGAAGCTGGAGGGGAGAATGGAGGCGAAGGTGGAAGTGGAGGATTTGTTTGAGGGACTGATGAAGCATCGGGCTGAGTGGGTGAGTTTTCTCCTTTTCTGGTTGTTTGTGGTTATGGAAAGCAAGATAGGATGGTGGGCTGACAAGATGACAGGGCCTTGATATGGAGCGGCTGCAGTCGAATGCGGCGGTATTGGTTGGCGCTGGGTCAGAGACAACGGCTACATTGCTGTCGGGGGTGACATATCTCTTACTGTCGAACCCGGAGGCCATGGCGAAGCTGAAAATCGAGATCCGGAACGCGTTTAACAGTGCAGACGACATAACGATTGCATCTGCCAGTCGTCTCCCATACATGCTGGCGTGCTTGAATGAAGCGCTGCGTATGTATCCCCCAGTGACGGGGAGCCTGGTGCGGCAGGTCGCACCCGGTGGAGCTGCGATAGCCGGCCACGTTCTTCCCGGAGGAACTGGGGTTGAGTGCCAGCAGTGGTCCATGAACCACAGCAGCTCGCACTGGCACGAACCATGGACTTTTCGTCCAGAGCGGTTCCTCCACGACAAGGACAACCTTATCAAGACTGACGTGACTGAGGCCTTCCAGCCGTTCAATGTAGGGCCGAGGAATTGCATTGGGCGAAAGTGAGTACCTTATCTGTCCCGTGGTTTTGAGTTCGAATTTTCTGACAACCGTGTAACAGCCTGGCGTACGCAGAGATGCGCCTCATCCTTGCCAATATGATCTACAACTTCGACCTGAGCTTGTCAGAGGAGAGCAAGGGATGGATTGAGGGGCAGCGAGCGTACCCGTTGTGGGGGAGAGGTCCCCTTCATGTGTTTGTAGAGCCGGTGTTTAGTTAAGTTTCTTGTGCCACAAAACAGGGCATGTTGTCTTGCACACAAGCTTCCTGTGCAAAAATGCTGTACCTAAAAAACACTCGGCCAGCCTATCACCCCTTCTCAGGGGCGTGTGCTTTGTTCGTGGCATAGAGAGAATCATAGGTAGTCATTAGACGGTTTTGGTTGATGAACCAAAGAAAAAAGGCAAAGTGACATCCAATAGCGCGACGGTGATGTTCAGGAAACCCCCTGGTTTTCTACAGCAGAAGTCTGGCATCCAAGAATGGACAATTGGCAGCATCGCTCACATCGATCCCATCATCGACACCCATTTCATCGGCCTCACGCCCCTCAATTGTCTTGATGAGGCGCAGCATCGATTTGAGTCAGTGTTCTATTCTTTTCGACAAGAATTCTCACGAATTGATCGGCTTAATGCTCACGGAATATTGACTCATCATTAGCTGCATCGCCATATGCGGACTTGGAGGCCACCCTTTCGGTTCGTGGCAACCCCACGGGGGAGGCAAGGACTACATGTGGATTAGAGACACACTGCCGGCTCGTCTGCCTCATGTGAGATTTTACATCTACGGATACGACACATCCATCGCCGGCAGCACCTCAGCCCAAAATGTCCAGGACATCTCCGGAACGCTTATAAACACTCTGGAAGCCTACAGCTTGGGAACGCCGAATGCAAAGCCGCTGATATTCTTGGCCCACAGTCTGGGCGGAGTAGTGCTCAAGCAGGCACTTGTCCAGGTTGCAAAGGTCGCAGGCAAGGCCTCGGAGCTGCGCTCCGGAATTTTCGACAAGATAAAAGGTGTCATCTTCTTCGGTGTTCCAAGCCGCCCGATGCCATTTGAGTCCCTTTATTCCATCGTCCAGGAGCAGCCAAATGAAGGACTGGTCAGAGATCTGACAAACAAGTCGGAATATCTGGGGGTACTGGAGCACGAGTTCTCCCGGATTCTTTCCCTTGTGACTATGACTATGTTTTGGGCGTATGAGACGAAAATGACGAGGACTGTCATGGTGCGTTTCACACATACCATCGTGCAAAGTTCCACTACTGTGTGTAGTAAGCTAATCATCTAGGTATACAGAAGAAGCCAGATGGGACTCTCTCCAGATCTGGGCCCTTGGCGGTTCTCGTGGACAGAGTTTCGGCTACAAGTCAATCCATCCATTCTAAAAGGACTGCAACGATACAAGTTGACGAGGGCCACTCTGGGATGGTGAAATTCAGACCCAACGATACTACCCTGGAGATCATCATTCACCGGTTGCAAATCATGGTCTCGCAGGAATTTCACTCGGAACACTCAGGGCCCCACGAACATAGACCGAGGCACGGTTTGCAGCCGCCGGGGCCTTCTCGGGAACCCGGTAAAAGGGAAACTTTCAACTGGGATCTCCAAGGTTTGTTCAAGCTTTGCCCAATATTGCCGAGGTGCTCAAGATGCTGACAGGTCGTGCAGCAGTCAGGAATGCGCTGCGGTCATCCGAGCGAGACCTCCGTGAGGAGCAGATCGAGCAAAACTCAGGAGGCACCTTTGGCTGGGTGTATGATGACGATACTACCGGTTTCAGGGAATGGCTCCTGAGTGGTGGGAACATATTTTGGATACGCGGCAAGCCCGGCCCTGGCAAGTCTACCTCGATGAAATACATCTACCACAACAAGCGCACGGCACAGCTTCTCCACGAATGGGGCCCGGCGGGATCAAGAGCGGAGCAGATGCGGATTGGATTCTTTTTCCACCACCGCGGGAGCGATGCTCAGCGGTTGTTCTCGGGGCCTCCTTCGCAGCATCATCACACAAATATTGGAAAGGCATCCCCAGCTACTCGAATGCCTCGGCCCTGCTTTGGAGAATATTTATAGCGAGATTGTGACCGCCCGTGGCCTAGGAGACTTGCAATCCGAAGTGGAGAGCCTATTCGCGGGACTTGGCGCCGAACAGCTACAAGAAGAAGAGCTGACTGCACTTTTATTGTGCCGGCGGACAAGGCCCGATGAGTCGAACGGCAGAATTGCCTTACAAGCGGAACTGCGCCAACTACTGGGGAGACGAAACCCCCCAAGGGGCCCCCTAAAGACGTCCTCGGGCCCATAGACCCGATGGAGAAGATGTTATCGAATGAAACCCGAAGGGAAGAGATCAGACTTAGTTTTCACAAACGTCAAGAGACAGGTGGCTACGCATGGAAACAGCTTAACCTGCAGAGTATTTTGGACGCCCTACTCAACCACGAAACTTTGAACCGGGACATTTGCCTCTTCCTTGATGCGCTTGACGAATATGATGGAGAGCCCGAGTTTATAGCGGGATTTCTCCGACACATACAGAATCGGCGGGAGGACTCACGATGTTGCATTCGCATATGCTTCTCTGGCCGTCCGTGGAATGTATTCCAGCGGCATTTTGGCTCCGATCCGGGTTTTGCGATTCATAAGTACACTAAAGACGACATATCTCGATATTGCTCAAACTCAATTGACGATCGTTTCCCCGGGGATTTGATGCCGCTAAGAAGTCTGGTGCCATTGGCCACAGGCCGCGCTAAAGGGGTGTTTGTTTGGGTCAGACTGGTGCTGCGCGACTTATTTGCAGTTGTGGTTAACTTCCCTGGTGAGTAAAAGGGGCGCCTGGGAACATTGCTGAAAGAATGCCTTGATTCTCTGCCCGATGAGCTGGAGGAGTATTACGAGACGATCATTGATCGAATCGAGGAAACATTTCGGTGGGATGCCTACGTCGTTCTCGAAATCCTATCACGCGCAGAGGAGACGATCCGGGTCAATAGCGTGCTAGAAGCTCTAGCAATCTCGAAGGCCACCACCAGTCGAGACGTTAAAAGGAGACTCAAGAAGCTTGATCTGGCTGACAAGTTGCTGGAAGCCAAGAGCAGCCTCATGGCGTTATCCGGAAGTTTTGATTGAATTTCGGGTAATTCGAACTCAGCAACCCGCTGGAGCCGTCTCTGTAGACGACAGCGATGTTGACAGTAGCGATGAAGGCGACGGCGACTACAGTCCCGAGTACGAAGCTGTTCAGTTAATGCATCAAACAGCGAAGGATTTCGTCCGGGCTCGAGACTTTAAAAGCATCGTCTTTCGCTGAAGGTCAGCACACGTTGCCTCAAATGGGCACACATTCCTGGCCCGGATGTATCTTTTCAGCTCTCAAAGTGTGCTTCAAAGTCGAACTCTCGCACATCAGTTCGCTCGGCAAGCTCGAGCAGCCGAGCAGACACCAAGGAAAGCCAAATTCAACTTTTTCAACACTGCGGGTCGACTTATACGATGGCGAACCTGCTATCTCCCGGTATAACTATTGGCAACACTGAGGCAGGTTTAACTATGGCAGTGTCGTCCGGGCTCATACTGTACCTTGAAGATGCTCGCCAAGAAAACCCCTCAGTCTTCAAGGATAGCCAAATCGACTTCCTACATTTTCTCGTTTTGGCTCTTGAATCTGATGTTGCCGGAGGCCTTCCTTGTCAGTCTGCAAATCTCATTGCAGATTTCTTGATGAAAAACGGATATACTCCCAAGATTTCCGGACGAGGCTTCCAACGGTGCCTGCGTGTGGTCAATTCTCACATCAAGTACAACAACAAGTCGGTGACCACGGACGCCTGTATCCATTTACTTCTCAAAGTTTTGGAACTCCAAGCCTCCTTAGGCTGCAACATTTGGACAGAAACACGCGTGTACGACCTCCCTCCAGAAGCGGAGATGTACGTGCACAACTGGCTGGAAAGTCAACCAGAAATTAGACAAAAAATACAAGAGGAACATGAACAGCTAGAACGGGAGGCAGAGAAGATAAACCCGACGGAACTTGAAGAAGCGAATAGGCCCTCGGTGCTTAACTAACAGAACCTAAGACCCATCTCCCCATACACCTCTCGGCTCTCAGGGAGATAAAAACGGGAAATGCTTCCCACTCGGAATAGACAGACTTTAATCTTTTCGACCTTGCTCAAGGCCTCTTGGTGGTCCATGTTTGCTTTTTTGAACGGTTCATAGAGGGTAGATTGTTATTCCATAGATATGTTTTTAGCAGGTTCTATCCACCTTTTCCATCTTCTAAAGGCATTATTAGGGATTGCAAATGCAGTAGCGGCTGCAATGTGTTTAGTATCGAATGGCTTGTAGAATAGGCCCCCTGCCTTGAACAAGGAAATCCTGAATGCCAACTTCAGGGTCGAATCCGAATGCACGTTCTCATTGGTTTCGCAATTTTTATATACTAGTTAGTACCTCAAGCGCGAGTGAAGTATGTCAGTCATGCTTAGGGACCGGATAGCAGGTCTCAAAACGAAAGAGGTGAGGCATCACCCCTGGTCCGTACGGCCATGTCCCCCCGGGTGGAGGGAACTTGTATTTCGAATTCTGAGACTATGATGACGAAGGTTACAGCTCCAGGTTGTCGCAAAGCCGAAAACTTGCTTTAGCCGAACTAAAACCGCCCTCGGGCTACTCCAGAACAAACGACGTCTCCGTACTCCATTTCAAACCCTCTCCATACATGATCCCATCGATGTAACACTCCCCAATCAACCTCCACTTCTCAGACCCCTCATACCTTCGAATAAGGAACGGAACCCTAGCGCCAGGTATCACGCAAATCGTGTCCCTTTTCCCAGCCCCTGAGGAACGAGGCCGACGAAGCGCCTTTTCGTGGCGCAAAATGCCACCACACCCTGGCCGTCCCCCAGATGCGCGGCGAAGACCCTCGCTGTCTGCCAATATACGTCGACGGCTCTTCGTAGTTGTGCTGAGAAGGTGTCAAGATTTGTTTTCTCCTGTGTGGCCGCCCTGACAACAAGCTCGCCAAAACTCGGTGGCCACAGCATTTGAGGAGGTGTCGTTGTAGTATCGGGGGACGACATTCCCTGGAGCGCAACACGTGTGACAGCGGTGTCAAGGTGCGGTCTGCGCGATTTGCCTATTAGCAACTGCACCAGGTTCTCGGTGAACCTTCTGTCACTTTCCGAGTAGACCATGGCTAGGAATTTCCGAAGCTGGGTCATGACTTGGAAGAACTGGGACACCGCTTCGCTGGCCACAGTAATGGTATCGGTCTCCTGGATAGTGTCTACAATGTAACCCTTGATCTTCAGGTTAAAAGTGGTGCCGTTCTCTTGGGTGGCAAAGTCGGGACTAGCTAGCCTCCCTGCCGCAAATAACCCGTCGTTGGAATCCCATTGAGAGATGGTTCTCGGGAAGTTCCTTGAAGTTAGACGTGGGATCCATGAGTTGAAGCTGTATGACTTCCCTTCGCCAGATCTATAGAGGAGGTCAAGGACGTGGCCTCGATCGAGAAAGCCCTTGGCATAGCTGCGCACCACATCTTCGAGCGTGGAGTCGTAGTCTGGGGCGAAGGCCTGATCTTTGCCATCGTAAGCAAGGCCCAACAGTGCAAACAGTTTGTCAACTTCGATGGTTGCCTTTGTATGGGAGAATAATTCCAGAAGTTCGAGGAGCGAGTATTTGGCATTTTGCTGCATGCTCTGTCGAGTTGTTCCTAGCGCATAAGCGGAGCTGGCGAGTCGGAGCATCTCCTTGAACCTCTGGCTTTGGTCGCGGTGATCGTGCGCTCGGGTGACCAGAGCCTTGAAGAACTTGTCCCACTTGATTTCAAGCTGTGGCCCACACATTAAGATTACTGAAGAGGATAAAACCAGCTCTTGAGCGATCCAGGCGCGATCAAACCATTGGCGCTTGAGAATCTCATTGATGCCGCCCGTTTCTGCTAGGATGCTGCTGTGGTCCTTTTCTCGGCTGAGAAATGAGCGAACTGACAACCTTGCCGGGGTTGGTGGGAGGAGGGATCCTTGTTCCATTAGCTTCAGCGCTGCTCGGTCGCCCTTCTCCTCTTCGCCAAGCCAAGCAACCACCCGCTCAGCTTTACTGAAGATATCGCTCATCTTCCTAATCTGCAGCCCCTTCTCAAGCAAGTCTTGCTAGTTGATACACACCGCATCTGCCCATAGCCGGAGTATTCCCCCTCTTCCTCGTAACACCCTAAGTGCCGCCTCAAGGGACGCTGTGATTTCGATTTTACCTCCAGGGGTATCCACATGGAACTTCTTATCCGGAAGTAAGCTCCCCCAGACATAGGAAATTGCTCGGTACTCGCCAGGGTTGTTAATAGACACGTGGGTGATCTCTCCGGCGATGGGGTCGTCCCACTTTCCTGGGCTTAGTTCCAACACCCTAATCTCATCGGGCTTCAGCGCTCGATATCGTAATGTGCCTGTCCTATCAACATCGTGGGGAGCATCGGCGGTGATAGCATATAGAACAGAGGCGTTCTCACTGAAGCGGCCATGGTATCTTTGCTGAAGGATGAGAACACCATCCAGATGTTGCTGCCAGGGATTGGGAAATAGCGCCACGGAGGGTTCGGCGTCAATGTTTGCCACAAAGGCAAGAATCATGATAGCCACCGTCGAACGGTGGAGACTCTTAGCCTAAAAGAAGTTGTTAGAGATGTGTCTGTGATGGGATAGACACGAAACGCCCTTGCCTTCTGGACCTGGTGTGGCGAGAGATCGAAAGCGGCATTGGCGTCCCCGCGTGCATATGATACTTGCACATGGAACACGGCTTCCTCGCTCAAGTGCAGACCCTTCATCCCCTGCTGTTCCAGGTACAACTTCAGTTCTCCCTTCTTGTCCTTGATAGTAAAAGACGATATGGTGGGGTTGTTGGAGCTGAATGGCTTGTGCCCGTATGTTCTCCTCGCATCACTCGTCCAATGCTCAACAGTGTTATACCGCCCCTCCAGTGCGTTGCGAAAGAAGTTGTTTACCTGGGCGGGACATAAGCATAAGAATCGAGATAGGGCACCCACTGGGGTTCACAAACCACACGTACGAATAGCTCGGCCGTTGCCTGCAGTTCTTCTTCTTCCTTGGTCGCGAATCTAGGTGATCGCGCGGCCTCTTCGACGCGAACAGGTGGAACAAGTCCCAAGATTGACTTTGAAGGACGCCTCAGAATGCCGGTCGTGGAGACAGTCTTCAAGCTATCTATGTAGGTGCCGGCGCTGGTTCGAGCGATCGGTAGGCCAGAATAGATTGTCTCGTAAACTAGAGAGCGCTTATAATGAAGCATGGTGTGCACCATCGAAGGGATTCCTCTAGCAATTACAGCAGCTGAAGCACGATTTCCCAGAAACCGCTGGTTCTCGTTGGAAGAAAAGTAGTGCCCTTCGGTTGTTTTGTTCAAGTTGTTTATGACTTCTTCCACTCGTTCCTGCCCTTCCGTCTGCGTAACTCGATGCCACTGCGAGAACACGGGACGGATGGAGAACTTCCCGCCGTCCGAACCCGCCTCAGGCTGGACGCCGAGGATGTGCTTGATGATGTTGAGAGTTTGGATAACATGGACAGTAAGTCCGTCAGTGACGGGGTGGACGTAGATGACTCCTCGGAAGCTAATGCCGAGTCTCTCCTGGGCCACAAGGATATCAGCAATGTCGCTCACAATGTCAAGGCCGGATCTGGCGGGGTCATCGAAGCTCGGCGTGTCGATGAGGGAGAACTCTGTGCCGTCCAGCCTTATAGGCACCGCCAAGCAGCGCTGTGTGCAAGGCATGCTGGAGTTGCCCTCCCTCACAACGCCATTGCCGGCGAGCATGTTGATGAGCCGGCTCTTCCCCGCACCCGTAATGCCCATCACCAGCACCCCACACCGATACCCATCGCGATTGGAGATGCTGGACGCGACCGACATGATGGAGAGCCGACTTGGAGCCGACTTCTTTAGGTGGGTGGGTTGAAGTCAGGTGGGAATGGGGACACGCCCCAAATTCGCCAACCCCTCAATTCGAAAACGCGGGGCGATGAGTTCTGCGCGTAACATCGTCCAATGAGGCGCTGCAGGCTCAGCCGCCCTGGGCATGCACTAACGAGTTGAAGGCATAAACAGCGGGTTTTTTTCATGGTCGCTGTTTTGAGGATCATGTGGTGAGGAGCCGATTGAAATGGAGGAAGGGTCAAAACTTCGCCAAGATTGCCGCTCTCCCCCGATCGCGGACAGCAGGTGACAAATTTTGACGGCCACCTGCAGCACTGACACCAATGCGGGGGGTTGCTGCGTTGAAACCCAACTCGCGTTTGCCCGATCTGAAATCATAGAATATCTTACAAAGTGCACACTCATGCGCACACCTGGATGTTACGAAACTTTGATGTCATCCCTTGGTAGTGTCTCAGAACCCCGTGTGCAGCTAGGGAGCAAACCTTCCATCTGATGCCAACATCACGGTGACCCGTTTGTGACCTTCAAGTATCAACCAAAGCCCAAGCCATCCCATCCAAACGGCAGAATCGAGTGTTTCGTTTGAACAATATATTTTGAAGTATCTCATAGGTACCTATCAATGCTGACGTTGTGATTAACAGGGTCATCTCTTCCAAACCCTTCAAGTTCACCGTAGGCCCCGGAAAGCGCGAGTTCACCGTTCACTCCGCGCCTGTGTCAGCACAATCCCCCGCTCTCGATCGGCTAGTCAACGACAGTTTCAAGGAGGCAAAAGAGTTCCATGTTAAGCTAGACTCGGTTACCGAAGAGACCTTTATCCTCTTTACGCAGTACGCGTACACCGGAGACTACAAGCTGGATGACTGCGTTTTCGAAGTATTAGATCCTCTTACCGAGGCGAATGATCTTGATCCCAATCGCGCCGCCCGCCATGACGATTCTGAGTCTTCGTCCGCGCCCCCCGCCCTTAGGCCTCAAAGCTCTTGGGGGTTCTCGACCTCGAGCAAAAAGTCCATGAGATTCAAAACGGTCGGCGAGGAACTCAATGAACTCCACAACATTAAGGCCAAGATGAGCAACTCCAAATTATGGAATACCTTCACACAGGCTTGTTCTGCTGTCCCCCAAGCGCTAGATGAACGACTTGGCACCAGACCGCCAACAAGCAACTATCTCCTTCCCCATGCCCGGGTTTACGTCTTTGCCAACTACTATGGCATCGCCAAGCTGGCCGACCTGTCGTTCCACAAGCTGGGGAAGCTCTTGTTAGCCCGCGAAATGAATTATGGGGGTGTGGAAGACGTTTGCCAGCTCCTTGAATACTGCTACAATGAGCCCACCTCGGAAAAACTGAGGTCCCATTTGATTTTGTTCGCCGCCTGCAAGGCCAGCGAGTTGTGGGAGGTGGACGAGTTCTGGGGGCTAGTGACGAGGAACGGCGAGTTGGCTGCTGCACTCCTTAGGTTTGTAATAGAACGGTTGGTTTAGAAAACGGGAGAAGGCGTTTACATTGGTCGGAACTAACAACACTATGCTGTATTTGTACTCTCAGGGGGACGCAGTATTGGAGAGGCTTTTCCGGGTCAGGACTGCTGAATCAAGCTATCCAAAATAGGACAAGAAGGAACTCCAGGTAATAAAAGTTGAGTGTCAGGCGCCCCCCTGAATTTGGACGTGTAGTGGAAGTCGGTTTCCCTCCTGAGCCGACAGTCCCCGTGCTCTTCAGCACCGACGAACTGGTCGTTAACGATGTGGTACTTCTCACATCACCCGACCACATCATGAAACTCGAGATGCTCGCCGCCTGTTTCTTCCCCACAGTAGCACGGCACGGTTCCGGCTTCTCCGTAACCACCGCTGTCTGAACACAAGCGAGTGTAGTGGGTGTCGCCTGGTTGGTCGCTGGATACTCAGTCGTGGCCAAAAAGCTGACCTGCCCGGCAACCGAAGGACAGCTCGTCGAGTCCAACTCCGGCCACGGCGCATCATCGGCAACGGTGATGCGGAAGCTGCCGTTTTTGACTGGCCAAGAGAGCGCCCAGGTCATGGACTGATCGGGTACGAACTCGCACCACGGGCCGACGCTGAATACCCATTCGAAGTGGTAATCGCCCGGCGGCATGGGCTTGCTAACGGGAGTCGTGCCGTTGTCGGACCTGAGGGCATTCGAAATTCCGATGAACGGGTCACCGTCCTGGATTGTCACGGCCGTGTAGAGACCGCCTTGTGGGGTGCTGATTTTGCCCGAGTCGGCGTAGATAGCCTTCCCTACCGCAGACACTGAACTGACTGTCCAGTCAAACCTCCATCCGTGGCTGTCCCCGATTGCTTTGTTCTGCACTGCGACAACGATGGCAAGCAGGCGCCCAGGGTTGACGCGATAAAGGCCGCCCGCAACGGGGGTGATGATGTCGAGCTCCATCGTGTCGCTGGGGGCCGAACATGTTGGCGTTGGGAGAAGTGTTGCTACGAACAGCGCCGAAAGCACGCAGCGCGCCCATTGCGATAACCTCTTCTGTGCCATGACTCTTGCTTTAATGAGAGAGTCATTTTGAGATTTTCGATGCGTTGATGATGAAGGCAAGTACGATCCTTATATGTGGGTCCGGAAATTATGTCGCTCGGCTGGTGTCTACCAATTCGTGCCTTCGAGCCGAGACACTCCACAATACGAGGGTGTACTGATCATCCATGAAACAGTGATCACTCCTAACCCCGTCATACTCGTGTTGTACTGATCAAGACATAAAGCTTGAACCGTGGATGGCCACCGCCAAGACAATTCGAGGTAACGTCTTCTCGAAGCTGTTGAAGTTTCGGTCGATGTTGCCGCAATCCTTGTCCCCGGAAAATTTTCTCTGACTAGCTCAAAGCAGGTGATGCCTGGATGGTCACCTACCTAGGAACCTAATCATTCACAACCAAACCGCCGGATTAGGTCTGCCATTCACGCATGACAGATCGAATCGAAGCTCTATTATTCCAGTCATTCCCCCCAACTCGAAGCTCAGTCCCAAAAAGGGTGACATCCAACCAGCCAATAGCGCACGCGATAACTGAATAACCCGATGACTCAGATTTACCTCAAAGCACTGGAAGTAGGCCTCAACGGTGGCGTCACATTAGTGAACAGCACGAATACTAGTTGCGGGTGGAAATCCCGCCCCACCCATCTCACTGGCTATTCTGCATCGAGGAAAACGAGCACAACCAACAAGCGCACTCCAGGTCAGCCGCCTCGCCATTTCCAGGCCAGTTGAGGGGTGCCAACAATGTTGGCTCAAAACACTTCCATTGGCCCCCTCACTCCGATCCCGTGGCGAAATTTCCACGTCGCTGGTAAATCACGCTCATTGTGAAAATGTATTATCCATCCGATTACGCAAGTTTGCTCTTTTGCAGGGAGCCTTGCCCCTGAAAATGGCCGTGTGGCTTGGCGCGGGCGTTGTTGGCGATGCTGTTGCCCGGGCTTGGTGCGTACGACGGCCTATCGGCTGTTGTCGGCTGCAGATCGGGTCGTTCGCACCAGACGGGTAAGGCGAACTCGCAGGCTTTTGAGGCAGCCAAAGTCGCAAAAACTGACCGAGAAACGAAGGCTTGGGCTGCAATTTCTTCCGTAGGGCGCCAAATAGGGGTTTTGGCTTTTATGAGGGGTGGGCTGCCCCGTGACTGGGGGTCGTTTCGATAATCCGTATGCGCCGGTGGGTTCTACCGCATTCACATCACAAGGTTTGGGTACTTTTATCTCATAGTTCACTTGCTCCACGCGAACTCTTTCTTATTCACTTCTTCGTTTCTCTACGGAAACCTTTTTAAAGTAGGTTTTCTACGTTTTCTGTCTTCTCGGAATTTCCCTAATGATACTAGCCAGCCAAGATATCAACAACCCAAGATGATCATAACTCCCAGGATATACAAAAGGGGCGAAAGCCCAAATTCCCTCAAGAGTACGCCATACGTTATTCCACAGTGCCACACTTCACCCGAGGCATGGATGGCCCTCCGTGACCATAACCAGCAAGAACAAACCAAACCATGCAGATGGGGCGAGAACTGCCCTCATAACCAAGACGGAAACTGCTTCTTCTACCATCCTCCGGAGCATCAGAATGCTCGACCCAACCAAGCCAAGGGCGGGCTTGACCACCTAGAGACAATCGACCTGCACACCTTAGTTGGAGACCGAGACGTCCGCATCGAAGATGATGTCGACCTCGCCAGCTTCAACAAGCTCGCAGATGGTGAAATCATCGTCCCCGGTAAGCACAGCTCACCCTCCTCCACGAGAGTCAACCACTAACCTCAAGAAGGGGCACCTCCGAAATTCTTCCCCATCACGGGCCGTACAGACATCACGCTAGACGCCCGCAACCACAAGCTGGCAACGCACTTCCCGCAATACCAGTACAGCTTCGAGCCCCTGCTTCGCTCCGTTGAAATCATGGACCCCTATTTCGACTTCTTCGCCAAGACCACCCTCGTCACCAACGCCAGCAACCTCCGCAAGCTGTACCACTTCTTCTACAACCGGCACCGCGTCGTCGAGCGCTTCGACATGGAATTCCGACGCAAGACCCTCTTCATCTCCAAGTGGAACGGCGACCCCTCGCTCAGCTCCAGTATGGGCCACGGCGCCGGCTTCGAGAGGAAAACCTGTCGCTACCCGTACGACGACAACGACGTCATGCTTCGCGTCAGCGCCAGCCACCACCGCGTTCTGCGCTACCGCTTTTCCGGGCTCGACTGCGTCGTCCAGTCCGAAGTCGACGCCTACTACTGCGACTGCGATCACTCTCCTCCCGCCGTGTCCCGCGCGGTAGCAACTCCCCTCTCACGGACTCCGACGTCCCCTCTCGAGAACGACGCCGGGACCTGGACGACCGCCACCCGCCGCCGGCGCCGCTCCTCGACAGCTTCTTTCCGGGCCCCCTCCTCCCCGCCCCTCTCCTCACCCTCCTCCTCCTCCTCCTCCCGCTCCCCCCGCCTCCGCCACAAAGCCGCCCCTTCCCCAAGCACAAGCCCAACCTCCATCTTCAAATTCTCCTCCCTCCCGCTCGACGACCCCGGCCACAGCCCAAGCTACACCTCCTCCCATTCCCACCACCCCTCCCCCCCCCCAAATTCCAGCAGCAGCAGCACCCCCACCCCCCCCATCCAACACC
>Ga0247770_1001409_pt1 | contig 18850 bp, 23 predicted proteins | sample UWRJL136409B6_FD_179943 | JGI IMG/M metagenome (GOLD analysis project Ga0247770, IMG submission 179943) | Plant litter microbial communities from Arlington Agricultural Research Station in Wisconsin, United States - UWRJ-L136-409B-6 | ecosystem: Environmental > Terrestrial > Plant litter >... | reverse complement strand
TTATGGTGGCAATGAATGGGTTGGGCGTGGCCTGGATGCGAGATAATCTGGGCCATACATAACCCTAACCCTTCAGGGGTATGAGTGCGCGAATAGCCAAACGATGAGTGCGCGACTAGCTGGGCCCATTCTGAGAGGTATTCAACAGCTCTTGAGCTTTGTCGCGAGGGGTTGTCCGCACCACGCTCTCAATCTTAACATGGTCCGTGACTTTCTCGCCCGTGGTCTTGTCAAGTTCTGGCTGTTGTTTGACCTCTACAGATGCAATCGATGCCATGGCTCAACGGAGTGCATAACCGAGGGCATCAAAACGAAACATTGGTGAAGGATGCAAAAGAAAAAGAATATGGAGAGGTGCTCCTCGTAGCATTGCATCGCCGCCGCTGCACCGCGTGATCGGGTTCGGCTCAGCTATCGCCGATCTGCTGCAGTGCGGCCCTGGTCTGGACCAGTTGATTTCCAATTGGGGGCCAGTGGCTGAAAGCCATCGTTCGGTGAGGGACGACATCGGCTCAATATTGGCCAGTCAGACGAAGGAGCTGCGGCACTGCGGACGTCAAATGCATGCGGTTAGGCAACATCCAGCACCTGTTCAGCCTGCCTAAAAATACCCGTCAAAGATCGTAGCGCAAAGCACGAAGTGGAGGATACCAGCTGGTGAAATCATGTTCCACCACCAAACGTTCAGACGGAATCATCCGAAACTGAGAGCTTTTCCGTTCGTGACGTCCTTCCATCAGTCGAATTCTGATTCAGAAGACCCGTACTTGAGTCCGTAAAAAGGTTGTTTGCAGAGAGTGGGTGAGAGGGAAGCAGCAGGCGCGGGCGGGAGAACGGGTTCCGACTTGTCTCCAAAGGAATTCATCGGGGAGAGGACAGAAAAGTCAAATTTGCTGTCAAGCCACTGCCAAAAGACCGATGAGCACAGGCGATGCAATACGGGCGATGGGATTCTGGTCAACCTCCCTCACAGTTGCAGAGATCCCTCTCTACCAAGTCTACCTGAGCCCGCTCGTGAGCCCAGCGCCGAACGAAGCGAAGCCAGCCCTTTGAGGCCCAGTTCTCGTCCCTTGTGCCAAGTTTTAGTCCGAAAGAGTTCCGACGGGCGAGTAGCCGTAGTCACCGCCTACGAAGACGACGTGTCGGCTCGTAGTCGGGGGGACGGACGCAACTAAAGACCTCTCTACCATATCAAGTATAAACCCCCTCACAAACGGGTGACCGGAGGAAACTCAACGTGAAACGCGTGAAACTCTTCCGAGGCCTGTCGTATAGCAATGGGGGCGGATTGTAATTGCTCAGTGCCGGTTGGGGAGTAGAGTCGAGTTGAGGTCGTTGTCGAAATAGGCGGGAAGACGGGGAGGTCTGAGACGGCGAGCGGTGCGAAGGGCTGCGGGCCGCGTTGCGACGTGACGGCATCACAAGAGGGGTGGACGGTGCGATAGCGACTTCTTGATTATAGAGAGTAAGTAACAATTACATGTGGGAAAATTAATAGCTCATTTTCGCATCCTCCTTTTTGCCCTTCCATTGCCTCGCCCTTTGTTTTACATCCTTCTCTTTACCCTTTCTCTTGCCATCCTCTTATGTTTTCTCTTCTCTTGCTGTGCGAGCTTTGCTACTCTCTTGTGCGGAGCAGGGGGCAGAATGGTAGCGCGGTCAAAATCAATCACCATAACACGCTGGCGCTCCTCATTCCAAAGCAGGTTAGGCCAACGCAGATCGTTATGAGAGACACCCATACGCACAATCTCCTTGGTCGAGCGTCCTATTTGTGCATCCCAGTCCAGCGCTCCATCGCAGTCTTCACCCGCCCACGAGAGAAGCAACATGTGAGAGATGTCTGCTCCGCCAGGGAGAGCATAGCCGCCTCGGGGGTCCCTGACGTCAACGAGACCGAGATATACCGGGATAACTTTCCTCTGGAGCTGCTCGAGCTGCTTATACACGCGCTCCTCGTGCAGTAGACGGCTGCGGTGGCCGGACTGGACCCCTTTGGCCACAAAGGTGTAGCCGTGAGAGGTCAGCTCGAGCTTGAAAAGCGCGCCGATCGCCCCAATCTTACCGCCTTCTCCATAGGGATCGACGGCTTTATCTTCACAGCCAGGGCACTTGCCACCGCCGTCATCACCCAGCTGTTCTCCTATATGATCGGCGAAGGTATCCAGTACAGCTAGAGTCCCGAGTATTCGAAAACGTGCTACCACCATATCCTAGACAACAGCGCGATATCATTGGCATTTCTTGGTACTTGCGTGTGTCAGAGTCTGGGGAGAGTCCGGGGTTTGTCTAGATCTCGATTGTCAACCTGGTCAATTTTTTGCTCTTTCTCAGCGCGGCATTGACATTGCGCGCTCTCCTGGTAGTCCCAATACGCTTATTCTCGGTGAAGTACACGGCCCTGTTAGAAAGGATGCGCTCTTGATAGATCCAGGCTCGGTCCATGATGGGAAGGGAGGCTTTCTCTTCAGAGTCTTCGAAGTAATGTGGCATGCCGCGCCGGACAAAGAGGCGCCCCAATATGATTTCTTGATGTTGGTAGACATAGTTGGCAGAACTGAACAACTGCTTCGAGGGCCAAGCGGCTATCACCGTCAGGAGTGCTGCTTCGTACATCAAGTTCATTGTCGTGATATATTTCGCCTTGTCTCCATCGTCATCATCGTCGTCTTGAATGATGTTCAAGATTGGGCCGCAAGAGACGCACGTTTGGCGTCTCCGGCCATCGGTAGCTGAGACATATGTACTCCGCATCCTCGCCAAGAGATACGTAAAAGCGGATTGAATTCTGTGGCTCCGAAGAATGGGCTGATATCAACGACTGCGCCGCGGAAGACCGCTGCGTTTGAGTTTGCAGGTGGAAATGTTTGTCGATACAATTGGCGAGCCATATTTGCAGCTTCAGCAGGTGTGCCTCAGACCCAGTGCTTGATGGGAGGGTGTCTCCGGAACCAGGACCGGCCCAAGTCTGCTTAGGCATTGGGGATTCTGGTGAATTGGTAAGATAGCTGAGTGAGTGACAGGAATTGAGGGCAACGTCTACCTCTAGCGACCCTAAAGAACTCAACCCACCGCCCTGTTTTCTCCGTACCCACAACGCACAAGCGGAGAGGCCCGGTATCTTTGATCAATGTTGGCGTTGTGGTCTCATTCCGGTGACTGTTGCTCTTACGGAAGCCTTTCGCTATAGCGGAACGCCCAACGCAACCGCTGGCGGCTGACTTCTCCAGCTTGCTGGCCCTGATTGCAGCTGAGACCTGACGTCGTGCGCGAGTTCGAAGCAATGAAGTTTCTTCATGTCGCCAGAGGTGCGCGTGTGTTCCAAGTTGGGGGACACGGACGAGTCAGTGCCGGGCTCTGGGCAGGCAGTGTGGCCAGCACTGGTGCATTATCCCTGGCCCCAAGTATTACAACTGTCATTCAAGGCCAAGTGCAGTGACTAATATTGTCGGGAATGAGCAAAATATTCGGCTGGGATTCAATACTTATCATCTAGGACGGAACACCCCCAAGTATGGATAGATCCAAGAATTGTACAAAAAGAAATAGCGATGACTGTCAAGGTGGTAAAAGCAAAGACATCTTTCAAGCTGCCCAAGTCCGTCGTCTTTGATCCATCCAAAACTAGAGGCGGCCCGAATCCACATCACAAATGAAGCCCGATCCCTCGCGCCAATTGTTCACAACGGCCTGATGGTACGAGAAGTAGGCGTCCTTGCCATTGGAACCGATGAAAACGCTGATGTCGATGGCCCCTGACCTATCGTCAACAAGCCAGCACTCCACGCTGGTGACCCTCCCTAGATACTCCCAGTCGCTTGTAAGCCCTATTGTCCCGTCAAGTTAGCGGCGTTTATGTTGTAATTCATAGGTGTTGAGCTGAGAGGACAGGCCACTCTCCAGACCCTCACATACCTTTGGCAATGGTGCAATATCTGTTGAGCATGTCATATGGGGTAGTGAAGCCTGCCCGAGGACCGCTGCCCTCAGCGTTGAACCACACCCGGTATCTGTCGTGTGCCCCGGCTCTCCACCAGCTATCGTAGCCAAGGTGGATGGCACACGGGGCGCGCTTCTCAAGTCCAGGAGATGTCGAGCTGACCGTGTCTCGCTCGGTAACTGACAGTTCCGCGTCCGGAATGGCCGCGGCGCCGACGAGAGGGGCGGCCAGAACCTGCATGAGGGTGAAAGCGATGGAGGCGAGCTTCATGTTGGGCAATGCTGATCGGGAATGTGTTGTAGTGTGATAAATGGGGAATAAGTGAGGAGGTAGCTTGAGTGACTGAGAGCTGTATTCAACATTTTTCTCATGGGGACAGCAGCCCAGGCTTTTATGCCCAACCCAACACATGCACAATCACCGGGCGCTCAGTGACGGTGCACCCTAATCATCTCCTGTTAAATCTATTCCAAGGCTCTCTCCGAGCTCCCCAAGGCTGAATTCCATTCTTTGTGAAATTAAACGACCATCTAGGTAGGCTTTTGCTCCTTCGAGCGGAGGTTACACCGAGAATGCCGCTTCTTTAGGGGTCGTGCGGCGTAGATCAGCGATGTGACGCACGGGGACATCTAGACGCGTGGCCAACAGCCAGATGCCTATCTACTAGCACGTCGCGGTAAACTCGACGGCAAGAACGACATTACTTGTTTCCACCTCACTCAAAATATGCTGATTTCTCCCCGCCGTTACGTCTTCGTACTAGCTTCCCCGAAGTAAGAAGGCTTGTCTCTTGTTTTTCTCCCGCGCGCTGATAACAACCCATGTTCAAAAAAACGATTATGCTGACGCGAAACAGACTTGCTTAGAGTTGTGGCTGGGTAGGTCACTTCAATCTTGCTGCAGTATTCCTGGCACTTTGAGGTAAAATTCCCATCACAGGACCTGCCTGTCCAATCTGCCAGGAAGGCCGCTATTGGAAGAATTCTGCCAAGGAGGGAAGCTGCTGCAAAGAGTCCGGGGGCGAGGTTCAGTCCTATGGCTCTGCATTGCAGCTATGACATGGCGCAGTTGAATGTGCCTCTTTGCTAACCTGGTTCTAATTCTCTCGGCTCTGGGGTTTTGACTCTGCTGCTATTTACATGCCAAGCACTAAGTTACTCCGAACTCCGATTACCTCTCTCTTGGGCCCATCTTGAAACACTACCTAGTTAGCGTCTGGTGTCATAACACGGACAAAATCCACTATCAGTGCTGCTCTCTGCCAGTCTTCAAAGCAAGGCAGCTTAGCTAAACGGCCACTAGTTCGCAGCACAAACCAGCCCGCTTGCCATCCCTAAATGTATTTCTCTGCTTGTGGTCTACTCCGTTGCGCTCTTGTCCTCGCCAGCCAATACGATCACGGAATTAACCAGTGATTCCTCCTCACGCTGGAGCTGAACGACCTCGGTCGCAATAGTCTCGAAGCCAAGGTGCTTGTAGAGCAGCTGTCCCATCGGACTCGCACACAGGGTGGCCGGCCATCCTTTTTCCTCGGCTCGCTTGATGCCCCAGCTCACCAGCATTGTGCCGCCGCCGCGGCGTCGGAAGTCGGGCTGGACAATAAGGGCTGAGAGATTAACTTGGTCTGCACCCCATTTGGCGAAATAGGTCTTGAAGCGCTCTCCGGACTTCTCCATGAATGCTTCCAGTCGCTTGCGGTTGAAGTCCCGTCGTTGGTCGAGTCCGGGGTCTGCCAGGAGTCCATCGTTAGTGAATGGAGGTGAGAGTTGCGTGTTAGACTTCAGGAGGGAGGGAGAGGGCCATACTCCCGATAGCTTCGCTGAGCACAGCAAGATTCCACACCGCGACTCCGACCGGTCGATCGCGGGCAGGCTCGGGGTTGGCGCCAGCCCCAGTGCCGGAAGACAGAGACACAAGAACATGGACAAGGTATTTCTCGGGCTGCTCCAAGTAGTCGAAATATTCCCCCTTCATCCATTCCCAGTGATCCTCGGGGTACTGGTGTCGCTTGGGGTAGCATTGATGCACCTGGGGCTCCTCGGTGAAGCCCTCGATGTGGACACGAGTGATGTCGGCGAGGTCTGCCTCTGTGGCGACGCGGATGGCAAATCCCGTCGTCTGGGGGGAGGGAACGGGAACACTGGCCATGTCGAGATTCAGGGCGGCTTGATTGATGGCGTTGGTAACAGAAGGAGCCGTAAGGTTGTCGACAGCGTTGTGGGAGATTTTGGGCCGCGCAAGCTGGGAAACGCGGCGAAATGTTTACGAGCTAACTGGGGCAGGGCACGAGAAGAGGGCCGGTTGGGAAACAAAAGAGAGGTGGAGCTGGCTCCACTGCGTCACAAGATGCTCCTTCTTCACCTTCCATTTCCCAAATGTTGAGCCGCTCTTCGGGTGAAATTCAGCGAGGAGTCACGATGGGGCACTGCACCCTTCGTACACAACGCGGTTGGTCCCTATCCCGCCTGACGTAAGAAAAAGAAACACCGCGCGCAAGCCGCAAACCTCAGTTCTCACAGCCCTCGTCTTCTGGCTAGCCCAAGTCAAACGGATATCCGACAGTTCTTCCTCATGTGCCCGTTCAACAACGTTATCGACTCTTCGCAGCATGACGCCTCACAAAAGTACATAGTATCACTACAGGGAACAACCTAGTGCCTTATGATCCCTAAATTTCGCAGTGAGTTAATTAACTCTTTATCCTACCCTTGACATACTTCTCTAACCCCACTAACTCCATTCCTTGTTGATGATTCCACGTCTTCTCCACATCCCACTCGGTCCCCCTCCCAGAAGCAAACACACTCCTGTACTTCACCATCCCACTCTCCGGCCAACTATTCACCTCCTCCCTGACCCTCTCTATATACAACAAATCTCTCTCCCACCTCCCCTAAACCACCCTCTCCAACACATCCGCCACCTCCCGATACATGACCGTATCCCCCGCCACAAACACCAACTGGGGGGAACATCCGTTATGGAAAGAGACTCTCATTCAGGATATACAGGAACATTCAAAACATCGGGTGCGACCGTATATATGGTCATGGGGCTATGTGACCGTGTGGCCGTACGGGTCTGGAGCACTTCGGATACAGGAACTTATTTAGGAATATGGTGTTTAATGACGTGAATTAATTGTTAATTGGCTTACTTAAGTAGATCCTATTCTTCGCACCGTCATCTCCACCTGTTCCTGAAAATCTTCTCTGTTCTTGACCGGATGGGTTTGCTCGGTAAATTCTTTGCTACTGGCTCAACAACCTATAAGCGTACCGGCACAAAACAAAAGCAAGGAGATAGTGGTCTCCGACTTGATCCACCTCGCTGGGCTGGTAATCATTATCCCACCTTGGTTATCGAGGCAGGTAACACCGAGTCGTTCCCGCAGCTCCACAAGGACAGAGATTGGTGGTTCGATAACTCGCCTCCAAATCTACCGCAGGGTGACGTCAAGATGGTTTTTCTTATCATGGCGTTCGACGTTGTAATGGGGAGTCCTTTGAGGGGTTCAAACCACACTTCACCACCACTTGTTTCAACCCGCCGGACGCGCCAACATCAAACAGCGCAACTAGCCCGTTGTCGCCCCAAGCCAATACTCGGTTGAAGCGTAATTTCGAGAGGTGATCCTTCAGCAGCTCCGACACCGCTCCGGCTAACCGCTGTGCATGAAGCCATCCCCCTCGTGGCTTTGAACCTCCCTCCGGAGGGAATACTCGCTCGACTTGAACGGGTTTCTGTCCGTAATATCAGCTAGATTGCCAACAATATGTGGGCAGGAAAGCGACAGACACCCAGCGCCATCAGCCCCTGCTTCAAATCTCGACCCAGATCCACTAGATTCTTCAGGATCGTGGGATGCACGCTAACAGGGCTAGCGCTCGTGATGTCTGCATTACCCTCTCGATAGAGCTCGAAGAACTGGGAAAACCAGCTTCGGATGCCTTTCCATCTTTGTTCCCCCTCCCGCAAGCGCGCTTCCTCCGTCAGCCGGGTTCGCTTCTGGCTTCATCTTGTGGGGCTTGCTGGTACTGGGTTGCATTCCCACTCGAGGATGCTATGTGATGCTTTCGACGTCATCGACGGACCTTTCGTAACGGGTTGCATGGGGGCGCCGTGGGCGTCTGTTGCTTGCTATGTTGGCGGAGGTAGTGAAGACGCGGCAGAGGCTGTTGTTCCATCGTAGCTGTCCTGGGCGGGAGGTTCCAGGGGCCATATAACTAGCACAGCAGCATCTAGGGCTGCGTCCGGCCCAAAAAGAGAAGGCGTTGCCCGTGGCTGCGACATCTCAAGATAGACGACACCCATGGCGAAGGCTCTTGGGACTTCGCTGCATCGCCAACTTCTCGTGCCTTCGTTAGTCTCAAATGCAGCTGCCCCTGAATGTCATGCACTGATGATGAGGTAATTCGTCATTCATACACATTTTGCCTTGGAACTCAACGGAAAGAAACGGGAGGTGTGGTGCCAGTGGCCCTGCGGAGTGCGCCGTTGGTAGGAAATTGACGGCAATTTCCCGTGATTGCAAGCAGGTTTCGAACCTGCCAGACTCTTCCAGGGAGTACTTTCCTGCTAACAATTTTGGAGGCGGTCAGTTCCGGTGGTGCGATCGTGCCAGTCAGCCGGTACTGGTGGGTCAATACCCCTGCTCGACCCATCAGCCCATTTTCATGCGGGCAAGATGGCAATTGTCCGAGGCTTCACAGTTCTCCATGGAAAGCAAACAACATTCTTCCGCGTGGTGATTTGGATCGCGACCGCACGTCAACTTCACGTCTTAAAACCTGTCTCTCCTTGCTCGAGAAATTTACCGCCGCAGCCCGCGAAAACGCATGAAGACGGCCGGATGCTTGACGCAAAAGCCGTCAGGCATCATCGCCCCCGCAGCGCCCGCCATTGAGAGCTGATTGAGCTCGCCGGTTTGACTTGGGAATGAAATCGCTCGCTTTGTGGGTGTTCAAGCGAACTCCCATTGATGCGGAGCGCATGCACCAAGGCCGCGATTGGTTGCCATGTCAGCCGCCCCATCCCGTATCTCCTTGTGGAACTGTGATGGTGATAAAGTCAATTGCTGAAGGTGCTTGCGCACATCTCGCGCAGGTGCTGCAATCGAGCACCCTTTGTGCCTATAGATGAGTCTAGAAACCCCCCAACGGGAGGCTCCGAGCCGATGCGGATCAACTTGTGGCCCATCGCTGTCGCAGAACTGCTGGAAAGACTCGGAGACGGGTGGACGGTACCGCGGCTCTCACACCCTTGTCCGAATACGCCCCTCTTTCAATCCCGTGGGGCCAGACCAGGCCCATTCGCCCAGCGCTGGGCTCGTACGACAGGCGAAAATGATGGCCAGTTTTGGTCAGTTTGCACGCCCATCTTGCTGCAAAAACCACCAATGAGACCACCATCGGCGATGCATCCTCACGCATCCGTATGCATCCGCAACTTGCCCCAATGGGGCTCCCGGGTGCATCCAGACGATAACCCGCCCGCGGCAACATTTCTCGATGTCAAATAGCCCCAGACTCCCTTTCTGAAGGAAATTACCGTCATCACCAACAACTTCCCAAAAAGCGAACTGACCACCGTCATCCAATTCAGCACCACTAGAACCGGCCCCACCTCCGGTCACACTTCAGTCACCTAACAACACCACACCATCTGCAACACCAGGCCAGCCGCCTACAACATCGACAAGTCAGCTGTTTGCCAGACCATCTATCTCAACACACCAGCGGTATCAATGATGGAGGCTATCAATACCTCGTTACCATTCGACCCGTTTGCCATGCCCTTTGGCTTCTCTGACCCAGTTAGTACTCCACTCTTTTTGTCTTTAGCCTCGACGCCACAGCATATCTACAGGTATAGCTCCGGTTGTCACGTTTTGTCTCGCTTTTTCTCCATCGTATGAGTTTAGCTACTAACTACCCACCAGACATTCGCCTCAGAGTACTCGCCAGTCTCTATCTTCAGCCCCGTCGAGGGGTTCAACTCGGACTTTGCCTCCGAATCAGCAGGCACTCCTGTGTCTCCGGTTTCCCCAGGACTATCGGCCAGCTCATACGGCTTTTCTGCCGACGACTGGAGCGCCTGGGATCCCAACGAGCATTCACCCGGTCCCGACAACTTCATGCTGGTGGAGAATTTCGACGGCTCCATTGTCTCATCCGTCCCGGCCACCAAAGCTCCCCTGACCCCCGCGGTCAACCCCATGGATCTCTCACTTCCCTCGCACTTTGAGGGATACCGCCAGTCACCCTTCCGACCAGCGCAACCAAGAGAGCTCGCCTCTGCCGCCGCAGAACTACAGCGGCCGTCGCTCACGAGATCCGTTGCTTCGGCGCCCCCAATGGAGCAATACGATCAATCTGCCAAGCGGTATCCGTCGCGCGGCCTAAAGCGCAAGACGTCCTCCTCTGTATCGGAAGAAGATGCCAGCTCGGCGAAGCGGGTCTCACCATCTCCGCCACCTATGGACCGCCGAGGTTCGGTGGAAGGAGGCCACCCGAAGAAGACGGCACACAACATGATCGAGAAGCGGTATCGCACAAACCTGAACGACAAGATTACACAGTTACGCGACGCCGTCCCTTCACTCCGAATGACCCAGCGGCAAGGAGGAGCCGACGACGCAGAAGGCTTCACCGATGACGACTTCAGCAGTCTCTCACAGGTGCCCAAGCTCAACAAAGCCACGATCCTGAGCAAGGCAACGGACTACATCGGGCAGCTTGAGAGTAGGAATCGAAATCTAGAGACAGAGAACAACGCGCTCCGGGGAAGAATGGAGGGGCTTGAGATGCTGTTGATGGGGAGGACTGGCGCGGCCTCGGTGTGGAACTGAGGCGCTGCACTTTCCTTGCGTGTTCCTTGCGTGTTCCTTGCGTGTTCATGGGTTTATCATGAGGCATCCTACCACTGGGCGGCTGGACTCTGGCGTTCTGGATTGAAAACGGGAAAGATACCAATGGGCGCGGATCAGGCGTTCGACTCTGCACTGACTCTGGGAGGTTAATTATCCTGCTCCACGTCGATTGTATAGCTTAGCCCACGGGCTCACTTTTATCAATGCGAATATTCTGACATCTACTACCTACCTTGCATCGTTCCGTCTGCTGTGTCTCAAGCGCCCAACCGGCCTCCTTTCGTCATGAGATGCGCCCACGACAGTCCTCGTGCTACAGTGCTCAGCGGGTGAGTCGCACAGCATATGGAACGCGGGCTACAGCTCTCACCGGTCACGGCCACAGCAGCCTCAATATCGGACAGTGATTGCTGTCAGTTTTCGCCTGCATCTCCGTGACGCACATGTTGTTTCATACGTCGGAGGGAAAGAAGGACCGGACCGCCTCGCGCGGATGCACCGGTAATAATTGATTGTTTCCGCCCTCCCCCATTTTTTATTCCCTCCCGCTGCGTGTGCATCGCACTGATGCGTCGTGGGTTGGTGTCGTTGGAGCCTGAAGGGTTGGGTCGTGTGCTTGTGTAGCCGTGGGGGGTTTGCCGACTCCGGCTTCTCGGGCGAAGGCCTTGCTTTTCGCAAAAAGTGAGCAAGTGTCCGGCGCTACCATGGAGGGGTATTAGCTGTCTAGGTATATGGTTGCTTTTTTCCCTAGACGCCGTTGGACGCCCCCCGCTCCGGAGGATATATAATCTGCGGAGCAGGAGGAGGTAGATCCAATGACAGCTCTGCGATTCAGCGAGGCGAGACAAGTCGTCGGGGATCGATCCCCCAGTGGCTTGGTCATGCGGGATGCATTGCGCCTTGCATCTGTCTAGCCACGCCAGCTTTCTGGATTTCCGGCCCCTTTTTGTGTTGTTGTAGGTCGGTTAGGTTCTGGAAGGACAGAGGGTGGGCTGTGGTTGTGAGCTTGATTTGGCGAAAGGGATTTCTTTGTTTGATTTTGCAGGAGAAAAACTGTTTGTCATTGAATGGCCTATCGTTCAAAGATAGGAAATCTGGGTTTAGGATGTTGGTGTTTGGGTTTTGTCTCAATCGGTATTGTTCTTGATCTCTCTTTGTGCTGTGTCTTGGCCTCCTTGAGCGCCATACAGAGGCTGCAGTCTTGTTGGGTCGCCTGCAAGTGATTCCGGATTTGATCGATCATGAAATTGCTACAATTTTGTCACCTTGGTTTCGGCCCCTACACCCGTTGAAGCACCCGTGATCGAGGGCCATGCGTGAAACACTCCAGAAAGGGGAGCATCGACGCAGTGCAATCTTGACCCTCGACAGTGAAGTGCTGATAGCGAAACTGGTTTGAAACTTGATGGCGCAGTCAGATCGGTCCGAATGGCCAGAGATGGGCTTATCGAGGTCGTCGGTCTCTCTTGTCAGGAGGTGTTGAGATCATATCGCCAAGGGCTGTGGCTGCTCTGGGCGCAAGAGAATGGAACGTCACGTTTTCATGCCTCTCGAAGCCATCTTGATGCAGGGGCTTTCCGAGATGAACGAGATCGATAGGTCGCCGGGTTTGCTGATCCTGATGAAATGGAATGTCTGGCGAGTGGTACACCGCCCACGATCGATGACAGGGACCAGTTGTGCCTCAGGGATCGAGCTGCCCTCATACACACAGGTACCCCTGTTCAAGGAAAAGTACCATGCAGTTCAGCGGCAAGCGTGCACCCGTCGAGGAGCATGCCTCCACGGAGATTGCTAAGCTGGCGATCGTAAGCCTGTTCTCAACCATACGGGCATCTTTAATGCGGAAATTCTCCCGCGAAGAGTAAGATCGCATGATGAGAGCCCCTCGATGCCTTTCTAACCCATCAGGACTCGTCCGGGTATGGAAATCGAGCCTATCATCCTCGGTCGACCAAAGGGGTATGCTGTTACCTAGCCATCGGTCAGTTCTCACCTCGATTCTGTTGTCTGGGCTGGAAGTTATCCATCGGATTGGCCACGAAGACGTTGAGATAGGACGAGTTCGTTCTTGTTCTCGGAATCGAGCCCATCACCGCTCCGCGATGGGAAGAAGTATCCACAGAGTCCTGTATCGGCTTCGGCGACGGGAACACTGCTTTTTTTTGGAGCTCCTGTACGGGCCACGAGAGCTGGCGATGATCATAAAGTAGCCGTGGCTTGTAGTCTATCGAGCCTATCGTTCCAGGTGATGGAAGGGCGACGCATCAAGATTCAGGATCGAGAACGACGGATCGAGGAGCTGGTATTGATCACTGAATTAGAGGGCCGGCATGGCAATCGCGAGGAGATAGAACTTTCCTTACCAAGTGATAGTCAACACCAACGGACGCCAAAGGATCGGGCCTTGGCTGCCGAGTATGATCAGATCTGATCAAGAAGGTCGCCGGAGGACTTCACTATCGCAGGGATTCGCCCTTCAAACCTGATCTGGGGTGATTGACAAGTTGTGCAACTCATTCAATCGATCGGCAGGCCGGACTTTCGTTCGATCAAAAAGAGTTCCGCATTTCCGCGAGATCGGGTGTGTGCCTTCATCCCCGCAACCCCTGCACGAAGGTGATGGCTCCTTCCAAAGATCCGACTGCCCCTCTTGCCTCCCGCTCCGGGTTCGCTATCCCAGAACTTCTCAAACCAAGCCACCAGCACGCCGTTACTGATCCTTTGGCGCTGTCTCCCCCCTCGGCGTCTACCTTCAAGTCTCGTGGACCGTGGATGTTACCTACCGACGATCGAGTTCCATCTGTCTGTCCGGCAATGAGGCGAGCCCCAGGTAGCAATACTTCGGGAGAGCGGAAACGCCTAACAACCCCCGAGGCACACCGCGCCGACACAGACCGACGGGGATACCTGCCACACCAGCCAAGATCGTCGGGACCTTCAGCGGTCTTTACATTGCTTTGGCTTCGCCCAACCGATGAAAGACAACAGTCAGCTCATTGGAACACCGGGTGCACATGCATGCCGCAGCTTTGGTAAGTCTAGCCACCGGGGGCATTGGCCTGTATCGACACAAGAGCCAACCGCTGACCATCCTGTTGAAATCAAAGTCTCCCTTCCACATGGCATCCCTGGAAAGACCCTTCTGCCTCTGAGCGGCCGCCGACGACGATAGCCAAACCGCATTATATCCTCTCCAAATATTCGATGCAATGGCTAGTTGCATCACAACAGAGCTGGTTAATGGCGCCCCCATATTCGCGCTCATAAGGGTTAGGGTTGAGGGTGTCGCGAACCGCGACGGGAATTTACGCGAGACCGCGTCCAGAACCAACCAGGAGCGATTGACGCGAACAGTTCCTCATTGTACGGAATATCATTGGGCTCCAGTGCATGCAGCGGGCCTTCGCTATCGAATGGGAACCTGGATGAGGTGGAACCAGCGTGGTCATCGAGCTGAGCTAACCTGACACGGCACTTTGGCTCGGATCGGATCTGAAGTTTTGAGGCCTGGCTCGGATCGGCTTGGGCTGACTCATCAGGTTGGCCCTTCCGAGCCACCTATTCCTTACTATAAACCCTAACCCTTCGGATCACATGACCAAGCTCTAAACAATACGAGCCGAGCCAGCCCTTGGGATCGGATCGGATCGAAAGGCTCGGCTCTAATTGGCTCGGGCTCGGCTCGCTGCCCACGCTTGCTGGAACAGGGGGAAAGCGATTGGCGCCTGGGCGGCTAGATGCTGGGCAGCCATGGTTCAGCTGACTTTTGGCCCACATCCCAAGGGCAGCTCGTTCACGAGCTTCGGACCGCCAACGTCAATGACCCCCAGATACACACGTTCGTGAATCATGGAACAGGCTTCGTCAGCGGACAAGTCCCCTAGGCAAAAGCCGCAATCGCTGTACGATCAATTGCGTCTCAAAAACGAATCCGACGTCCGGATCCTGGAATTGGCGCCGGGGCAGCCATCGGAGCCCCTCAGATGCAGACTTCGTGTTGACAGCCTCCTCAATCAGGAACAGCCCCCTTATGTGGCGCTGAGCTATGTCTGGGGCGCGCCGAACCGCACGCACGCGCTCGAGTGCAATGGACAGTCAATTCTCATCACCGAAACTCTTGACCGGGCGCTGCGCCATGTCCGGGATCCCGTTAAGGACCATAGGCTATGGATCGACCAGATTTGCATTGATCAGGACCACCTGGAGGAGCGCATGCATCAGGTGCATATCATGAAGCGAATCTACCGTGATGCGTCCAAGGTCGTCTCGTGGCTGGGCCCTGACATCGAAAACCAAGCACCTCTGGCCCTGAACCTGATTCAACAACTGATTATTGTCGATCAGGGGCGCTCCAGGACGATACACTTTCCTACCGATCCACAGTTGAAGGAGCTGAGCCTACCTTCGAGAGATTCGCCAAAGTGGGCCGCCCTGGAGGCGTTGCTGCAGCACCAGTACTTTGAACGCGTGTGGGTGTTGCAGGAAGTGCTGATGGGCTACGATGTTCGCCTCATGTGGGGCGATACGGAGATACGATGGGCTCAAGTCTCTGGCGCGTACGTTTGCGGCACGAGATATTGGATGCAGATCGTAGACCCGCAAGCCAGCGCGAGGCAATGTCCTATGCTGTCGCTCGAGAGGCTCGAGGCCTTCATGATGTCGTCTACGACGTGGATAAGTCTGCTGCGAGCGACGCGAAGATTCGGAGCTACGGACCCCAAGGACAAGATCTTTGCCCTGATCGGCCTGGCTGAAGACGAAACAACCTTGGCCTCCGATTATTCGGCTACACTTGGCGAGGTGTATGCCAGTGCTGCCAAGCACATAATTCGAGCTTCTGGCAACCTTCGAGTCTTGGCGTATGTCTGGATCCGAGATGTGGACTCTTTGGGGGGCGTCCCCACTTGGGCGCCGAGATGGGATGACATAGCCGACGTGAGAAAGACGCCAAAAGTGCTGGCCGACTGGGCTTCGTACTCTGCTTCGGGGCAAGAGAGAGTCAGCTTGAAGGAAAGCGGCGAATGGGGCGTTCTCACACTAGAAGGGTTTGTTGTGGATGAAGTGGAATCTCTCGCAACCCCGCTTGATTCGTGGGAGACGCTCGAGAGCACATGGTGGATGGTAGTTGCTGAGTCGCTGCGAATAGCGGATTCAACCGGCAAGTCGGCTGAGAGATCAGCGGACCACCTCATGGTTCCGTTTCTTTGGACAATCACAGCAGGCCAGAGTCTCGGAGTAAACGGCCTAACCTGTCCCGCCACGGATCCACAGCATATCGAGGACTTTGTTGCGTTTGCTTTCAACGGACTGTTGCAGAATTGGACTCCGAATGGCAACCCGGTATGCTTGAGAGAAATTCTGGACCTGGTCGATTTCGCGTTGAAATCGCTTCTTATTTCCGCGCCGACAGATGATCGTGTCTATGACGATCCCGAGCCCAGTCTTGACAACGCGGACGAGGCGAGCGAGAGAGAGTCGGAAGGCAGCCGACCCGACAGTCCAGACTCTTTCGAGGACGAACAGGATGAGAACCAACCTCCGCCGGACGATGAGCTTGGGCAGATGCCTAGCGATAATGGCGACGACTATAGTTTTAGCGATGTTGGGTTATTAGGCGGGATATTTGATGAAGGGGAGCTTAGTATTCACATTGACGAAGACAGACAAGATACAGTCGATGAGAGGAACCCGTTCACACTCGAGGTCAGGGGCGGGCAACCGGAAAACAGCCGAGGCGAGGACGACGGTCCGCTGGAAAATGATCCACCGGACGAGAGGCAGTTTGGTACAAGCCCGCACAGTGAGGGACAGTTTGGCGAGCTCTTGAGTGATGGGTCTGGATTCGAAAACCACAAGATTCGACTCGACGCAATCAACGAAATTCAGTTCATCGACAACAATTCTAACAAACGTCCACACAGCGAGTACGGTGAGAGTCAGTTTGAGGAGAGACATCCTCTGGAAGTCATCCATGAAGATGATGACGCGCGGCCTGACCAGAACCAATTCGATGCCTCGCCGATGTCACGGCAATGGATTGAGAATGCCTTGCACTCTTTCCACCCCTCCGATACAAGCGTTGCAGAGGCGGCCGTCGAGATATTTGCGCGCGCTCATGCGAAGTACGATACTGCTGCTGTGATTCGGTTTATGAGTCAGTTTGAAGTCTCCTCCGTCAACCGCAGGTTTTTCGTCACAAAACAGGGATATATGGGAGTAGGTCCGGCGTACATTGGGAAGGGAGACATTGTCTGCGTTCTGTTTGGGGGCTCGACTCCATATATCCTTCGGCCGACAACCAACGAGGGCGAATATCTCCTCCTCGGCGAGTGCTACGTTGATGGTGTCATGGATGGAGAGGCGTTGAGCCTCCTTGAAAAAGGAAGGCGTGAGCGCCAGTGGTTCAACCTGCGTTGATGTGCGACGACTATCGCCCACCAAACAAATCAACACCATAGGGACTCCGCTTTCTCAAAGAATATGAACCGTTCACTCTTGGTATCAATGTCTGCTACCTGACGCGATCGATAGTCAACGGTGATCGTCGATCGCGCTTAGCTGTGACGAGGGTGATTGGGTGGGACTTTGCCCTATTATCGCGCTGTACCGACAGAGGCTTGATCGTGTTTCGCGGAGGCCCCGACGCCAGCGTAACCAAAAATGGTGTGACTGATAAGGGGACTGCTGTACCGAGATCACGGCTCCGCGGGCCTGTCCCCCGCGTTCCATCTCCGGCCTAAGATGTGACTGCCGAAGGCGAGAGCGAATGATACGGCAAGGATTAATGAGAGTAAGTTGGAGGGTTGGAATGAGGGGAAGTCACAGCAAGAAACCTCCACACGACATGAACGGAGGGCGATGGTAGCATACGGTCCTCCAACATCGGCATCGTGAACCCCGATGACGCGCACACTCTGTGCCAGACATCCGAGCCCGTGGATATGAGAGGTCAGAGCTGCTGCCACATGGCATGGAGAGCACACACAGTCGTGACAGGCGATATTGACAGCGCCAAGAGGGTGTGAACCCGGAAGATGGGTCCCAGGAAGGGCAGGTTGTGCTCCTTGAGGCGTTGCAAAGCCTTCTGCGCCTTCTGGAAGGCGCGGTGGGAGGGCCTCGAGCGAATGGAAAGCCGTCCTCGGCGCCGATGGAACGATTGCGGGCGCTTCGAGGACGAGACTATAGAGAAGGGCACGGCGATGATATGAAGCAATGTAGGGATGCCAGGCGATGGCACTCGTGGTTGCATGCGGCGCGGAGAGGGCGAAAGTATCAACACCTTCAGGGGAAATAGGCCGAGTGAGGTGACTTCCCAGGAATTGGACCTAATCTCTGTCTTCTGCATCAAACCTGGCTCGGGTTCAACTGTGCTCGGTCAAGTGACTTGGCTGGGGGCGTGATGGGTGCCAAGACGCGTGGTCCTTCTAGAAGACACGGCGACCTGGAAATAGCACCACTGCAATTGGGCTGGTCACAAGCTTGTTCGCTCGCTCGTCCCTCACTGGCCAGGGACATGCACCTGGCCCGCATCCATCCCACCCTCAATTGCCCGTTCTCATTTTCGAATTCTCCCTCCCGTCCCCAGTTCGGGAGTGCGGCTCTTTTGTGCCTATAGCAGAGCACCTTTTTAATATACGCCGCCCATTTAACCCCCGGAGGGTGCCTGTGAAATGCCTCGATGGTCCTTTGGGCCAATCTACGGGTAATATGGCAGCTCTAAATGCCCATCCTGGGACCAATTCGACGCTGCTGACCACGCGCCGCACCCCGCACTACAAATGCCAGTTCCATTGTGCCCAGGCTGGGCGCTTTGGCATCCACTTCGACGAGAGTATCACCGACCACCCCAGAGCCCGAGCTTGCAGCCCACCAGCGGCGCCTGCACAATAGATTAACCGCACTGAACGGATAGCGTCACGCGATTCAACCCCCGTCCGACGGGCATACGCCGGCCTGCTTGGCTTCTGGGCTGTTTGGTAGAAAGGCGGATGGCGGGCGCTCGAGGTGGCACCTGTTTGAGTGCTCCGTGGCTGGTA
>Ga0247770_1001408_pt1 | contig 18882 bp, 16 predicted proteins | sample UWRJL136409B6_FD_179943 | JGI IMG/M metagenome (GOLD analysis project Ga0247770, IMG submission 179943) | Plant litter microbial communities from Arlington Agricultural Research Station in Wisconsin, United States - UWRJ-L136-409B-6 | ecosystem: Environmental > Terrestrial > Plant litter >... | reverse complement strand
GCGCATGCGATTGGCTTGGATGCTCCTGGTGATGCCAAGTCGGCGACAGTACTGAGCAAGCCCCGCTTTCCAACTTCCACGTTTGCGGGGAACACGCTACGTATCCGGAACTCAATTTGTCGTTTCGGCGACCGGACGCTTGAGGTTGCTGTTTCCGCCTCAGTCGTGGTCCCAATCCGTAGTGCTGGGTGCGTCGCAACTAAGCTCTCCCCTATGAATCTATTTAGAGTTGACTTCCATTCGAGTTTTCCGCGCTGTCACTTGTATGTGGACACCATCCATTTGCTCGACCGTCTCGAGACAGCCCCACGCGCCTCCTTCTTTGACTTGCCAAGTTGTTGCACGCCGTGGATCAAAGGCTCTGTCATTGGAAAAACGAGTGTGTTGATTACTGCTTCAATCGTTGGAAGCCGAGGGCTTCCAACCGCTAAATACTGCGTACAACGGGGTAGTTCCATTCCTCTGTTGTTGTGGCCTGGAATGGACCACGCAGTAATTCGATAGAATACCAGCGATCGGACCGATCGCTGGTATGGAGGCTATTCAGGGATTGGATTCGTGTGACATAAGTGCCATCCGGATCAGGCACCGACCTGGACCCGATCGAGCACGGCGACCGGTCAACGGTCAACGGTCAACGGTCGGCAGCCGGTGGTGTCCGGACGCCTATTGATGCCGCTACGCACGTCGGTAAAGGAGCCCGTCAAAGCGACAGGTTCCAAACGTTGAAACGTGGGTCATCGGTTGACAGCATCGTCGGCTTGAGGAGCAAGACGATCTCACCGCGGTACTTATCGCTCTCACGTCTCAACCTTTCTATCTCTTGCTACATACTCATCCACCAGGTATCTGGTCTCGCAGAATCTCATCTCAAATGCCTCTTTATTTATTGCAGCCACCTTATGGCTGTCAATGCTGAGAAGCGGCGCATCAGCCGGAATATCCCAAGCGGATACGCGGATATGAAGGGTATCGGTCGGAGATGACGAACAAAGACATTCTCTGCGGCTTCTGCCAACACCTCCGCCTCCGTCATTTGTTCTGCTGCCTCGACCCTTCCACTCTCGTCGGAATCTAGATCGGGTTCTGCTGCAACATGAGACCTGGGAGCCTCGATGAGTGGACGAGAAACTGCTCGTTTTGTCGCCTGGTCGTTCGGACAGGACTCCCGTATGGGCTATCTCACCGGCGCTGCATTTCTCACCGACATCGCTGGCGGATTGCTAGGTTTTAGCGTCACTTATCAAGGCCTTTGTTCTGAGGTGAGGTCCGCCAATCAAGAATCGGTTCTGGGGACGGGTGTAGCGGTCAACTATCGCGATACCTTGTCGGCCAACTTAGGAATACCCGTTGGAAGCATTCTCAGACCACCATGCGTGTTGCCGGTCGGACCTCACATCAATTGGAACTTGCCCGCGCGCTGGCTCTCTCAGTGTTGCTAGCATCACATGGAATGCCTCGGCTCTGGCGACTCGGAGCTCCCTGACAGTTTCCGTGTCATCGATACCAGACGGCGGTGCCTGGTGCAGCCACCACCCGACTGCACATTCATTCCGCTTAGCTATGTTTGGGGCCGGAGTCCAGACCCATTAAAACTTCTTGCCATCAAGTCAAGTATCGAACGGCTCCTGAAAGCGAGCAGTTTACCACCATTGAGGCTCCCAGCTACCGTTAATGACGCCATTAAGACATGCCGGTAGCTGGGTAAGATTCATCTCTGGGTTCACTGGTTTTAAATTGTTCAGGACGATCCCAAAGATAAGGAGGAGTTAATTTCAGCCATGGCTGCCATTTACAGACGTGTTAAGTGGGCCATTATGGTGATGCAATTGGGTGGCTTGCTTCGGGAGAGATTTGCAGTAAGGTGGTCAAGGTGGAGTAGGGGAGGAATGAGTCGCGGTTCTCGTCGAGGAAGTGCATATTGGCCGGGTATGAGTTTGGCCAATTCAAACTCCTGAGTTCAGTCTTTATCCCTTTGTTGGTACAAAGTGCTTTGCCGTTGTGAGTTTTAGTTCCAGTCCTATTGTCCTCGTTCTTCATTGTTATAAGTCCTTATTCTTCAACTGCTCGGTCTTACATTGCGATTCTGGGAAATAAATATAAAGCGGTAGCAGAGTCGCACAGAACCGTGAATTTGTCCACATCTGAATGTCATTCGCACATTGACGTCGAATAACACAAAACGCGTTCAGATATTCCTACAAGAAAGCCCTTCACGATGAACCCAACAGGAAACGTCATGCCTACCCCTATCAAGTGGTACTGTAAGCCTCATCCTGTTGTCGAAGTAGGGAAGCGTTGGCACTCGGCTGACATTCCGATCATCTCCGTTGACCTGAGCGGAATCCCGAAAGGGCCCGAGGGGAGCAAGTTGCATATCAGCGTTGAAACTACCCTCTATCATACCCAAGGGGGCAAGGTGCGTGCGAGTTTTCCAGTAGACGGGCTTGATGCAAAGGGGATCAAGATCAAAGATAGGGGTCCACCAAAGGAAGAACGAAAGAACTTTCGGTATATCACCTGGCCAGACATCGTTGTGCACGAAGCTGGGGAATATGGCCTGCTCGCAGACGTCACTGTCTGGGATCATGATGACTCAAGTGGTGAGCCTCTGGGGGCTGGCTACTCTATGAGTGCCCCTTTCTGGGTGGGCGGGGACACAAATTACCGCCTGAGTGATAGATCGGCTGGACAGTACGAGACGCCGGACCCGTTCGATCGACACCATTATGACAAAAATTGGAACAAGTCTTACTAGCCACTTTGAGGGTATGAGGACTGCCACTGAAAGAGTCGAAGATGCTGCTCTAGAGATATAGAGTCAGATACGGCCGAGCTTCGTGTCCACTTCATTGTTTGTCACCTTGTTTCATCACGGGGTGAGATAAGCATGTGCCACTGGTCTCCGGAAATTGTGAATCAATACTAGTTTCATTATTTCTCACGTCTCATATCTGCTAAGTGTGCTGTGATGCGTCCTGTTCTCAACTTTTTGTACATGTTCTGATCCCTTGTTGTAGCAGAGTGCATGATCATCGCGTGACCCCTGGAGCTCGATATTTGTTTGCTAAGCTTCTGTACCAGTCTGAAGTTACAAAGCTGAGGTCACAAGTGAACAATTACGCCAGTCCCAACTTCAAGTGGCGTTCATGATGCTCGCGCCGCTTGTCCGTCACACCTCTGACCTCGTAGCACAATTTTGGCAAAGTCGTGTACTAGACTTCACATATAAAACTGTCAGTCGTAATTGTGGTGTTGCTCATCGTCCTCACTGCGACCTGACGGTTCATCGTACCTTGTTGCCCAGATGGCCGGAACTCCTAATGTCGTGAATACCAAGCAATCACATTTCCAGTTTCAACATCACAGAACGCATAAATTTAACCCCACCAACACTCTTTTCGATGGACTCCAACAACCCAACCACAATGGAGCGCATCAAACTACCCGTGGATTTCACTATCAAATGGGAGCCTACTTCTCCTCCTCCTCCTCCTAGTATTGAGGCAGAGAGGCCTCGGAACCGTAGGTCCCAACCTTCTCCATCAACCACAGGGAAGTCACAAATGGCATTCCTACACTGGGAAAGGTTTAGGTTGAAGTGAAAACGACTGACGAGTCTCTGGTGAGTATCAACATCATGAATATCTGGCTTAAGTCTCTATCGGTTAGCGGCACCCGGGACACCAGGGTCGAGGGTTAAATCGTTCAAGACGAAGAGCGATTCAAGCGCTCGAGACAAGGAGAAAGGATTAAGGTCAGGGACAGTTGAAGCGGTCGCGGACGCTTCCATTAGTCTTCGTCCTGAACGCTTCCACCGCCCCCAATTGACCTCTTTGTCCCTCGACTTCAATCGCGCTCGACCTCGTTCTTTTCCTTTCTCCTCCGCCTCAATCGCCCTACGGATCAACTTGAGACGATTGAAGAGCTGGCCACCATACCCGCTTCTTGTCGTGAATCCGTATATAGATAGCATGACGGCACGGAATTGAAGGTGTCTGCATTGGCTGCCATGGCTACCGCCGCGGAACTGGGTGACTGCTCAACAACCAGCGGAAATCTAATGCTTCCAAAGCCTTCAGGGCATAGACTGGTAGTATTATTAGCTACCGGAGCCGTATCCGGGCGATGCGACAAACTGTTGTGAGTGTCGGCTGACCTGGGTGAAGTTGAGGAATTACGCGTGGTGGTAGATCATGTGACCTCGCGAGCGTCCGCCTTCAAGTCGCGACAAAAAACATGGTCCACTTCTCCCCCTCTCAATCAAAAGTTCAGGCTGACCGTCAAAACATACTCATCAACAAACACAATGCCGAGCCGGTTTTCCGAGCCCAGGCTCTCACGCGACGATGCGACGCGCTCGCCTGCCATCATCATCCTCCATCCCGATTACCCCCAGCCGAAAACACGCTCCTCCATCTCCGCGGCGTCGACGATGGCGGAATTGACTACGACACAGTTTTGACGGCTTGCGGCATCGTCGTCGGTAATATCTGGTCGGGATTCTTCGCCACTCGTAATCGAGACACCAACGCCCTCGTCCCCGTCGCACGCCCTGCCGATGGCATCCTCCGCGGATCCCGCTTCTTCTTCCAGCTGCCGGATTCCGATGCTGTTGATCGCCCCTATCCGGTGGTTCCGTGCTTCCGGGACTGGGTCTTCCCACACCAGTCGCTCCCCTCGCCTTGGAAGGAGCTCGGTCTCAGCATGGGACCCGTGGGGGAGACGTGCCGGATGACCGACAGCATGTGGGCGCTGGAGCAGGCCCATCTCGTCCCAGTTTCCGCCGAGGAGTGGTGGAACCGCGAGGAGATGTCGCAATACCTGTCCCTTAACCTTTACAGCCTGAAGACCATCAATGCCAGCGAGAACTTCATCAGGCTCCGCCAAGACATACACACCGTATTTGACGAGAAGGCTTTTGCCATTGTCCCCAAGTTTGACAGTCCTAATATTACCACCCACGATGGTACCGCCGCCACCACCACCATCACCACCAGCAACCCCTCCCTCGTCACACACATCTTCAATCCGGTTCCGGATGCCTATTTCAACATGCATTACCACAACGTCAAGCTTCTTCCCGTCGGGTGCAGCATCGAGTGCTTGTTTTCACGCTTTGCCTACACGGTCTTCTCCCCCGCCCTCGCCGCCTTCTTCCTCAAGTGCGAGACTAGCCGCCGGGTGCGTGTCTACGACCCTTCCACCGGCACTTTTACGAACGAGACACGAAATCGGGAGCAAGCCAAAGCATTATACACGGCCGCTCAGTCCCGCAGCGCCAGCCCGAGGAAGAGGTCTAGGCCAGAGGGCCCTGGAGACCCTATTGTTTCTTCTGCCTATCGTCTGGATGATTTCTTGGATGGCATCTGGGGTGATGCTGAAGAGAGCCAAGTAGATAGCGGATTTGGCGAGCGGCGAACTCCAAGTCGCGGGCGGTCTAGGAAAAGGCGATGGGATGATGGTGACGATGAGGGAGAATATGGTAGCGATGCTCACGAGAGAAAAAATGGCTGCCGTCGCTTACGTCATCCTAGCTAACGAACGCCCCCATGTTTGCTCTCTTCTGGTAATACCTAGCACTGCCAGAGTCGAATCTCCCGTTGTTCGATGCGAAGTAGCCACCGCATTTCTATTTGCGCACGGTCTTATGGACGACGAATTGATAGAGGCAGAAGACCTTGGAGGATATCAAAGACGCTGTGTATCTCAAGCTGAACCATACTATATGTTTTGTTAGGAGACATAATAAAAGGATCTATCAGAAAAACACAACGACACTACACTGTTAATTCTCTACTCATTTACCTCACCACAGAATGAATATGTGGTCAATATATTCAAGTTTCGAGGTTTACTAGTCATCCTTCTCTCCGTTACTAACAATATTTATAACCACGATCACGATAACAATCACAGTAGCCGCAGCTCCACCAACGTGAACCACAATGGCTCCTAAGAGTCCAACCCAGATGTTTCTGCACGTACTCGAGCTCCCGGCCACACTTACCGTAGCCTGCCGGGGGGAGAACCGGGTTGTTTCGTTCGTCTCAGAGGATCTGGTGCCAACTTCGACAACGGCATGATGGGGAGCTGCAACTCTCTCTCCGCAAGCCTGGCCTGTTCCGCAAGGATCGAGTCCCTGTCTTGAAGCTGGTACAACACGCCATTAATTCTCCAAGAGCCAACACGAGGTTGGGGGTTCTCATGGAAGATCGCCCCGGACGCAACGGAGCATTTCCTGATAATTGGCCTTTCCGAGTAGCGGTAGTAGTTCGGGCAGTTTGAATCGAGGCACCAAAGGGTCCCTTTAGTGTCCTGGTCCTCCCATAGGCGATACCAGTCGGGATCAAAAGCTTGGAACCAGGAGTAATCCACAGTGCGCCATTCAGGCTGCCAGGCCGGGCCACAGATGACAGTTCGCGCGTAGGTAAATCGGAGACAAGGCTCTCTAAAAGGGCAGCCGTCTACCTCAACAGACCACCCGCTCAGCGTCCCGTGCGTATCACTGATATAAGTAACTGCGTTATGTGCGCCTCCGCCCATATCGGGTTCCTCCCTCGTGGCTACCCGTCCTTTGGCAGACCGTATCACCGGAAGTAACCGTTGCGCGGGATCGCTGCGGCAGCCATCGCCACCATCCCGCATAGGCATACACGCCCATCGCGAGTTGTCGGGATACCTATCGCTGTGCTCCAGACAGGCACATTTATTCGGGTCGAAACACCTCATTTCGGGTATCATACCAGGCGCCGCCTGCACCTCTTCGCAACTCCCGCAGACACGCCGCTCTGTCGACCTCGGATACCTCCATATCACTTGGCGGCCGGAGATGGCCCGTCCATCCCATGTCTAGGACCACGGCGTTCCCCTCCAAACGAAGCACAGCGCTCGGGTATGTTGCCTGCTCGGCTCGTTCTCCCCGTGGATGGTGAGCTGCAGGTGAGTGGCTGGGATGTCGACATTCCTTCACCCATAAGTACTGGTGCTCTGCCGCCGCTGAGGGCAGTTCTAGGGTCTGGCTCCACAGCCGAGCAATATCATCCCACATGATGATTTGATGTTCGCAGAGCCGGATATGTCCCGTGTGGCCAATAAAGGTACGGATCTTCTTCTCCCCCCGCTCCGCTGCTGAGAAAAACGCTGTCGGATGATCGACCAGGCACGCATCGCATAAGAGATACTCGTGTACCAGATCCCAGGCCCTTCAAGGGTTATCAACGTTTGTGTTCCGGCAGAGAACACACTGTTTGCGAGTCTCATCAAGGTGCATGAAGTACCGGAAACTAGAGGATTTGTCGTATGCCTATTTCTCAAAGTCCAGGCTCCCCCAATGCCAGGGAAAACGGGGACGAGATTGCTGATCACTGGAGTCGGAGGCGTGCAAATGGTGGAACGTTTTGTCCGAGAAAAGCCGGAGGAAGGTGCGGTCGGCGCGGTGGAGGCATTGGATGCTGGTCGGGTCAAGGAGTTTCATGATGTCGAGGAGGAGCTCCTCTGGGAGATCGAGAAGTTGGCGTCCCATGGTGAGTGGTTGTGGTGTGGGGATGAGCGACTTTGACAACAGATAATTGAAAAATAGCTGTGTGAAAACCCTGGAACCCAATTCCGAAGGGCCGAGCACCGCCCGCAGTCACTGTCAAAGTATATCAGAGCCACGAGACGGATCCACAAATGCGCGGGACCCAGAAAGCAGAGGTAAAGTCGAAGGCCGCAGGTGGTGGCGTCGCCCTTTTCGGAGCAAGGCCTTGATTGCATTGCGAGTTGAAGGAGTGGATGGAGGGCATGCGGACTTGTCGGGGGCAGGGTGGGAGGTTGATGCAAGAGTTGTCAGAGCTACTCGTAGGAAGAAAGTTTAAAGCCAAGGTTGGTCAGCATTCCAGGCTTCACATGGTCAGATCTGATCAGCAGTCAGATCCATCGAGTTTATGGTGTCAGTGCCCCGCGCAGGTGGGGCTTGACTGTTTGCCAATAGCATGTGACGGTTCCAGATGAAGCAATTGCGGTTTATTTTGGTGATATTGCTCTGGAGAAGCACTCTATCTATTTGTAGCCAATGGTCCGAAACTAAGGCACATAGGCGAAAATCTGGCAGTAGGGCGCGCCATTCACTCCAATAGAGTTTCGCGCGTTCTCAGCCCCGTTACTCTATTAGTAGCTGAACAAAGATGGTGGAGCCTCGACGGCCCCTATCCGGCAACCGGAGATGAGGCCAATCTATCAGGAACACCTTTGTCGCCGAAGTCAAGGGTATCTACGCTGGTGTCGTTATGCCAGACCTCTACCCCGGAGCGCCAAGGTAGCGTCAAAGCTCTTCTAGCGATGGCATACGACCAAGTTGTCCCCCAATTTCTTGCACATAACCATGGCAACCCAATGACCATTAGATCTAACTTCTCATCCGGGGCAAAGGAACGCTTCGTTGAAGGAAACGTGAATGGAACACCAATGGAAGCATTTCCGGACAGCGGGGCCGATGTGTCTCCATGGAATATGCTCGGAAGATCGGGCTTGTGGTTGATTTCAGTCCTGAGAACTTGCTCGAACTTGAGGATGCCGATGGAAGCTCGGGATGGACTAGTAGTGTTGTTCGAGGCGTACCATGGACTGTGGGACATTCGAAGGTTCTGTGCGACTTTCACGCATTGGACGACCTGTGCGTAGATTTGGTGCTGAGCAGCGACTACCTGTTTAATATGGACGTTTTCACAAAACACGCAGACGGTTTCTTTGATATTGACTCTGAGGAGGATGTCGTACGCTGTTTGGCATCCGTCTCGTCCATAGTGCCCTAGGAGGGTTGAACTATGAGCAGTTGGAAGACAGTGAGTGCATTTCACCCTGAAAAGGCCACATAGCGGCTAACGCAATGCAGTTAGATCGCCTCATGCCTTCGGTTCTGGCGCAATGCAAAAGGAGCGGGCCCGAAGTGACCAGATCCGCGACTAGATTTCTACTTCCGGAGTACGGCATCATCCTCAGAGTCAATGTCAAAGAAGCCGTCTGCGTGTTTTGTGAAAACGTCCATATCAATAAGACTGTACGTATTACTTCAACTCTAGCTAAGGGTCCCAGAACTAGTCCTATATATAAAGATAGCCAAATTTTATTCCACTTTTAAACTAACGTTCTTTAATGGGGGAGAACTCGCCCTAATTTACTACAACGTGTGAAAAGAAATTAGGGGCTATCGAGGCCCCAACCTAAGGCCCTGCGGATAATTTACTTTAAATTCTAAAAGGCCTTACTTACATCTAATATTTCCCGCTAACTATCAATTAATAAAGCATTTCGGTTCCTCACTCCCCTATTCCACTTAATTATAAGTCAAGAGGGGTACTTTGCGCCCCCCATAGTAATAGACCCCTAGCTCTCATACATAACCCTGACTTTCAACACCCCACAACTCCACTACTATTGAGCTAAAACTAATACAGATTATAAACGGCTTATTAAATAAATAGAAGGTATGAATATAATGTTTTTTATTTTATAGGACTTTTATTAGTAAAGAGAATAAAGAAAGAAACCGTTGCATACTCATTCGACTCCTCTTTAGCTTTACTGTTTTACGTCATAGATTTCAATATTGACTTTAGCGAGATCAATATACTCATTCTTACGCTCCTTAGTTTCCAGAACCCCTAACAGGCGTATTTAGCGTCCTCTCCACGCTTAAAAAACGCTTTAACTAGGCCATCGCCTACGCCAAAGCAGCCCCCCGCCTCATCCTAGGCACTAATATCAAGATCTTTATCTTTTACTTCTAGGGCAAACTGCATAAAGACTAGGGCTATACTTTAACCGCCCTCCTATTAAGCAAGGTCAATGCCTACACCTAGTCCGTCCGCAAATTCCTTATTCAGTACAACCTTAACAGATATAACATTAATTACGAAAATTATAACATCAAACCTACCATTCTAGCCATCTTAGCTGCCATCCGCGCCCAGCCTAACGCCTTTAGTTAGGCCACCCGGAGCCGCCCTTACTACACGACCGTGTGGCCAGCTTACACCAACTACCTCACATAGGCCGCCAGGTCGCTCAGCGGCCTTAATATGTAGAGCTACTCGGGAGGCAGCAGCATCACAGTCGAACAGTTGCTAAGCATAGGCTTCGAGGCGGATCAGCTGCTATATGGCGTCAATGCTAAATTATTGGCCGAGGGCTGACAGTTAAGGAGGCGCTTGATGCTTATAGAATAATAAGCTGGTGGGAATTTATGTGTGGCGGGTTGGGAACGCATAGGAGAATGTTTAGTAGGATCAGATCTATCGGGGTTTGCATGGTGTGTAGGGGTCGGGGCTGCACCAACTCTCTACCTTAGTTGCAACGATTAGCGCCGAGTTAGGTAGGGCAAAGTAAAAGAAGATTGTAGGATGTTCTTTTCCTCCCGTCTCTAAGCGGGTACATACTGTTAAACCGTGGATACTCGTTTCGGCTCAGTACTTATTACTGAATTGTTCTTATTATTTATTAGTCTTGCTCCGTAAGGGAGGCCGGCTAGCTCCCCGGCTCCTTATAGGCGCCATGTGGTACTTCCACTACTTTTAGATAAGCTGCCCGCAATAGGAGCTGATTGAGGGCTGCAGACCTCACAAGACTTCTATTACTCAGATATGCGTGCGCTGGATTCGCATAATGGATAACGCGAACATCTATGTCCATATGACAAGCCTCATACAAGGGAATAACGGGGTCATCTACACGCATACGAATTTCCAGACAGGACACAAGGACTACTGGTAGCTCAACCATGGCTTTGGGTTCGGGCTATGCTGCTCTGGTTGGCGACGATAGAGGAGAAAAGACAATACAAAGATGTAGCTTGATTCAGCTGAGAAAATTCACCTCATCAGATGTCTCAGCGAAATGACCGTAGTTTCTCCAAAACCTATCAAATGTCTTTCTCTCCATCAGAAGGATACCCTAGCCTACTCAGCAATTTATCCCCGGAGGACAGCAGGAAGTGCCACTACGGGTGCAGCCTTCGCAGCAAGACCCGCAGTTTGTTGACTGTGCGAGCCACGAACGGCTAAAGTCGTTTTGATAAAGGCAGTTGGGACCGCCGATCTGTAGAACTCGGAAGCTTCCAATGCGGTCATTCCATCCAGCAGGGACGATATTCGACTGTAAACCGTCAGCGCTCACTTCCATCATCCCATTGAGTTCGACAAGCTCTAGGCACTACTCACATAACCGGGGTTGAATATGGCGAGTTTTGCACTCGAAGCGCAGTTGTAATCCCTGTAATAGATGTGGCTTCAGCAATGACCCACCAAAGGTGTCGACTAAGACACAAATGAGAAATCTCTGCTCACTCGTAGGCAACAATGGCATTGAACTCGTCCGGTCCGATGGACGAGATGGTGTGCCACCAGGGAGCGTCAAGCTGGATGCAGAGATCCCATGGCTGTTTGGCATATCCGCAGCCTTGCCAGTTGATGTCCTGACAGATGATCACCTGGGAAGCACAAGGTCAGTCTGAATCCTGAAGCTGACTCGGGTTCGAAGGGAGCTTTGCATACCCCGCCGGGCTGCCGCTTTTCGATTGCCGTTGCATTCACGTCAATCGGCACAAAGATCTCTGACAGCTTCACAAACTTGGGCTCAGCGTCGACTGCTGCAGCAGCGGCAGCAGCTACAAAGGAAGCAAAGGCGAAGAGGGAGACACGCATTGCTGCGGTTGGTCGTTGGGTGCTTGGAGGCGAAGAAGGTGCTATGGCTTATGGCAACAGCGAGGCAGGTACGAAGGCAGAGAAACTATGCTGTGGATTTTATACAAAGCCATGCACGGCTGCTCCATGGACTGTGCCCCGGTCATGTCGGCCCACGGCGACCCGCCGCTCTTCCCGCCCCCACCTCGACCACGGTTCATACCTCTTTTACGGCTAGGACCTTAGTAAGAACACTCGGCCATGCAAGTAAGATTACGTTCTTCTCGTCCAAGCGTGTCTGACGGCGCACTTGCCTAATTGGTGTGTGTAGGGTTACAATATTAAGGTTGTAGAAGGCTGCGTGACTGGGTGTAGGGTTACAATATTAAGGTCGTAGAAGACTGTGTGACCGGGTAGGTGGTCGCCGACGAGGCTGTAATCAAATAGTACATCTGTGCATGGCCGCTTTGATGGGACAAATCGCAGCATCATAGCATACACACGCAATAAATCGGGTTCTTGAAAAATGGCCGAAGTCGCCAAGCACGTTGCTGGCTTCTGGGCGCATGGCACAGCATGCAGCTCTGGCCCGTAAAGCGACACTTCCTTAGGGGAATAGCTGGGAAATTGGCTTCTCGGAGCCAACACCTTACATTTATTTACCTGCCCAGCATGGTCGGTCTTTTTTTAGGGGGGGGGAACCTTTGTCATAGCAAACTCACATCCCGGAGCATGAGACATGCAAGTTTCTCGTTGTAACCCTCCAATGTAAATTTCAGCACAGTAATGCCTGATAATTCTACCGAACAAATGTTCAAAGGACACAGCCGCGCAGCTATACCAAAATATTCAATGTAGCAGCAGCAGCCGCCGCCGTCTCCTGCGGCTGCTGCCCTTCAGCCCTCAGCTGCCCGCCACCAACCGGCGCAGGTGTAAAAGAGGGCGACGGAGGCGGTGGCGATGCGTCATCAATCTCAACGAATTCAAACCCTTGTTTAACTAGCTCGTGACAGAACTGCCCCTCACACTTCACCTTGACGGAGCCTGTGGCATCGTCTGTCCGCTTGGCCTTCACGTTGACAACCTGTGTGGTACCGGCATGTCCTGCGTAGGCAGGCAGGATAACCCGAGCCGCAGTTGCAGATAGAGCCCCCAGGCGGGTGGTGGTGAACTGGAACCTCATGACTGGATTTTGCAGACCCGACCGCAGTTTTGCGTACCTCTGGAGGGGATGGTCAGCATGGGAGTCGAAATCATAAGTGTCGGTTCCACTCACACCTATCGCACCATGAGCTCGCCCCTGCCAGTTTTGCTCGCTTTGGACGTTTGGGTAGTTGTTATTGTTCTGTCCCTGTACCCAGGAAAAGATGTTGCTCTGGCAAGACACCGCCATCGGAGCGCAGTTGACATGGGATTGGGGGGCGAGACCAGAACCGTCGTCCCCGCCTTCGACCCATCTTCGAGATGTAGAGAACGCGTCAGCATGGACCGACTGGCACCTAGGAACCAAAAAGATTTCCCAATCCAAAGATATTTGGATACCTACGAGGCAGCTGGAAACTCCTCACACGTATACCTCATGCCGCTCGGCCCGGTACCCGGCGCATTTGGTATCTCGAGCTGAAAGTACGGCCCCATATTCCACTGTGCGCCCGGCTGCACCACCGCAGCAGGCAGATTTCCAGGCTGCACGTTAGGCTGGCCGGGCACGTTGCCGCAGTTGACACCGACATTGGCCTGCCAGTTCCCCGGACAGCTGTCGCCGCGCCGAATGTCGGTCCAGCTGCCGTCGTAGTGGAAGTTGATGGGCACGGCGCCCATACCCGCCGCTACGTTTACTGGGTCGGAGAGAAATTCGGCCACGTTAAAGCAGATGGCTGCCATCCGGTCGCAGTTGTAAATGACTGTTGGAAGGGGGTTGTAGATGGCCACTGGCACGCCTTCGTACACGGTGGCGCCGGCGACGACCGAGATGGTCCGGTCCTGGGCTAGGACGAGAGATGCTTCGAAGAGCAGCAGGCCGAGGTAAGGGATCATGATGGGTAAAGGAATGCCTGAACGGACGAAGAGTGAACGAACGAACGAACGAACGAACCAACCAACAAACAAACGAACGAAAAGAAGGATTGGGTATGGGGATCGGGATCGGCTCCGTCTGGCTCCCTTTAGGAGAAAGTAGCCATACAAGTAAGACCCTGAAGATACTTTATCTCATGCCAGGCGGCCTGTAACCACCACATCTGTCGGAAAATCGGCACTCACTGGCGATTGCGGTGCTGGGCCAGAGAGGGGCGGCTGACACGACCTACGAGAGCAGCCCCTGAAAAGGATCGCAATAGCAACCTTCACTGGTCTAATCCTGCGGCTGTAACATCACGATATTGCATCTTACCATATTGGGCCATTGTACCGAAAACGCGGTGCGGAACTTGTGTATTCCAAAGATAGTTCTCATTTCAGGGGTTTCTGGGTCACACGGCTGCTCCCGGTGACAGGCGGCAACATACTGGATGCACGGTGGTCCCTGCATACAACCCCTGAGGTAAATACTTCCTGGTATCATGCCGATATCCCGAGGCCCCCACCCGCACACCATCCCGATTGACTTACTATGGCTCAAAAAACTGGATGTAACCCGAACAGGGCGCCAAGGTGCGACAGCAGCATCTATGTACATGCTTGTCTATGTATGACTACTACCTTAGCACTGACGTTCGCTATTACAACTCAATTGCGCATAAGCATTGCTTGGCGTTACAACGTCAACCATCCATCCATACTGGACTAATTATTACAGTACAGCGCACAAAAAAGGGATGGTACCAGAGATAACGTTCTACTTGTATTGTTTTACCTACGGGAGCAGAAGACCAAAGCTACATTGACTGTCTACTGTCTCCTGCCCTAATGGCGACGTCCTGTCATGTTACTAGCTACCACAGTCAAATTTTCGCGGCCGCTCCCGGTGATGTCGCTACCTAGGAAATATCCTCCGACCGTAGCGTTGGAAGAATGTCCAAAGAGAATCTCGTACGGCTATCCGAAGGTGTTAGCAGACAACCAAAACGATCGCGATTTGTGATGGTTCGACAAACATTTTTGAGGGCAGCTTCAATGTCGCTCAAGTTGCCTGCTCGAACGAGGTTGGCATCGTTGGTAGTTAGCGGCGCGGTGTTGACCCGCGAGTCGGTGCTCAGTCCAGAGTGCGGGCCCTAGTCACAGGTCAGTATGCGCTGGGGGAAAAGGGAAATGGCGGATGATGACGGACGCCGGTTTCAATGCCGGTAACTTGAAGATGTCCACCCTTTCTGAGACCCGGAGAGGCATCTAGCTGGTTGAACTTCCTGGTTCGAACGCTACCGACGCCGCTGAAACCGATAACGAGAAGCAGAGTAAGAGCTGAGGCTCGTAAGGCTTTGAGAAACGATGCCATGGTGAATTACCGATATATGGATTCGAGTAGAGACAGAAACGAGTGCAGGAGGCAGTCGTATGGACTTGTTGACGAAGGGGTGACCGAGTCCACTCTCCTCGAGTCTGATATGGACAATATCCTGGTCCTGCTGGCCAGCCTTTGCGTCCTAAATCCGCTCGGGCAGCTGTTCCTAATCAACCCCTCCCTCGCCCCCCCCCCTCTTCCCCCACTCCTTCGGCAAATACAGACTAATAAGAAAGCAATACTTTTGTATATTGCCAATACATTCGCTCACGGCCGGTCATACCTCTTCAGAATGGGGACTAACGGTCGAGTGCGCTGAGTAAGATTCTAAATTAAATACTACGTCGGCAACCAGCCACAACCCACGAAGATTAATGATACATCAACATAGTTGCATCGCCTTGCATATCACGCGGCGGCGTGCCGCAGGTGCGGTTGTACTCATTTCCGCCCTGGAGTCAGGGGTAAAACAAGGGGGCCACTGACAACGTGCGATGGGTTCGTTGGGGTTAGGGTATGAAAACATAGCTGCAAATACATCTACGTACCTGGTCCTCTAGATTATCGCGAAATGGGCATTCTGATGGTCAAGCCATCCAGTGGATACAGCTCTGGCGGCATGGAGCACCGCAGTTCTCTCAGCCCCCTTGGGGCCCGCCTCCTCCCCAAGCTTCTCCGTTCCACTTGCCTCCTCTTCCTCCTCGTCCTCCTCCTTCTCGGCCACGCCTCAGCCAGACCTCTAGACCAATCTATCCCCCTCTCAAAATCCATCCTCCGTCGCCACCCCGTCTCTCTCGCGAAAGACGCCTCCCTTCTAGAGGTTGAGAGATCCTTCTCCCCCCTTGAACCCCGACAGGGCGGTAGCTACTGGTACGAATCCGCCGAGCACGGTATCTCCCCCTTTGGTCCGGCGAGCTACCAGGTCTTCCGCAATGTCAAGGATTTTGGCGCCGTCGGCGATGGCGTCACCGATGACACGGCCGCCATCAACGCGGCGATCCAGGCGGGCGGCCGCTGCGGCGAGGGCTGCGGGTCGTCTTCTGTCACTCCGGCGGTGGTTTATTTCCCGTCGGGCACGTACCTAGTGACGAAGCCGCTAGACCAGTACTACTGGACGCAGTTTGTGGGAAACCCGAATGCGGTGCCGACGCTTAAGGCAGGGGCGAACTTTGAGGGGATCGGGGTGATCAGCTCGAATACGTACATCCCTGGTGGCTCGGGCGCCGAGTGGTACGTCCCGCAGAGTAATTTTCACAGGCAGGTGAGGAATTTTGTGATTGATCTCTCGGCGTGCCCCGATACGACGCCAGATGGGTTTGGTGAGTTTCTCCTCTCCGACCAGAAAGAGGGAGGGGACGGCGACGGCGGCGGCGTCGGGTGCTGACCAAGTTGTTGTACGATGCAGCGCCGACTGGTATCCACTGGCAAGTGGCGCAGGCGACGAGCTTGCAGAACATCAGGTTTGTCATGAGAGAGGGCTCGACGCATGTCGGCATCTTCATGGAGAACGGATCGGGTGGGTATCTGGGCGACTTGATCTTCCAGGGCGGCGGCATCGGTATGTGGTGCGGCAGCCAGCAGTTCACGGCACGGAATCTCGTCTTCCAGAACTGCATCCAGGCGATCCAGATGATCTGGGACTGGGGCTGGACGTGGCACAACTTGAATATCTTCCACTGTCAGGTATGATATGATGATCTGATATGGATGCGCGGATTCCTTCCCGCACGGCTGGCTGACGGGTGAGATCCAGATCGGCATCAACGTCACTGCCCTGACGAGCGTGTCGGCGGAACATAACCAGGGGGTAGCCGCCCTTGCGGTTCTCGACTCGGTCTTCACCAACGTGTTCGTCTCTCTCTCTCTCTCCTCCAACACATTCCTTGCAGATTCGGAGCTAACACATCCACAGGCCCATTGCAGTTCTCACCTCGGGTACAACCAACACGATGCTCGAAAACGTGCGGCTCAACAACGTGCCCATCGCCATCGGCTACTCGGGCGGGCCGACCGTCCTCCAAGGCGGCGACGTCCTGATCGACAACTACGGCAACGGCAACACCTACACGCAAAATGGCGGCACGCGAGCCTTCAACTTCCTCAACGGCGCGTACAGCCCCTCGGCGAAGAGCTTCGCGCCGGGGTCGCTTCGAACATCCAGTGGCTGGTTCGCCCGGTCCAAGCCGCAGTACGAAGGCCTCGCCATCGGCAGCTTTGTAAATGTCAAGACGTTCGGTGCCAGAGGAAACGGCCAGGGCGATGACGCCGATGCCATCAATAACGCGCTTGCTGGTGCGGCGGGGCGGGTTGTTTACTTCCCCCATGGCGTGTACAAGGTCTCAAAGACGGTGAACATCCCGGCCGGCACGAGGATGGTGGGTGAAGCGTGGGCCCAGATCATGGGGTACGGGCCGAGGTTTCGGGATATCTCGAACCCACAGGTGGTCGTCAGCGTTGGTGCCCCTGGGAGTTCGGGAATCATGGAGATTTCGGATATGGTTTTTACTGGTTAGTTCCTCTCCCGCTCTCCCTTTCTAGCCGTGTGCCACGTGTTTGTTGCGCGCTGGCGCTGACACGGGTCGTAGTCCAAGGGGCAACCGCCGGCGCTATTGTGGTGCGGTGGAACATTCACGAATCCTCTCAGGGCTCGGCAGCTATCTGGGATGCGCACGTGCGCGTGGGAGGAGCCAAGGGCAGTAATCTACAGTACAACGACTGCCCATGGTCCGAAGCAATCGTCAACACGAATTGCATTGCCGCGACGCTTCTATTCCACATAACTTCCACCGCCAGCGCATATATGGAAAATGTCTGGATCTGGACAGCCGATCATGACCTCGTACGTCTCCTCATCCCCTTGCACAGAGGGGGAAAAAAAGCCCGCTGTTGTTCTGACTCGTTTAGGACATTCCCTCCCAAGCCCAAGTCTCCGTCTACACGGCTCGAGCCTTCTTGGTAGAGTCCCACGGTCCGGTTTGGCTCTGGGCCACCGCGCCGGAACACTCGACGCTGTATCAATACCGCTTCTACCATGCCGAGAACGTCTTCGGCGCCACCCTCCAGACCGAGACGCCCTACTACCAACCTCAACCAAAGGCCCCCGAGCCCTTCACCGGGGCCTATGCCCTACCCGATGATCCCACCTTCACCTACTGCTCCGCCAAGTCGGCCACGTGCGCATATGCGTGGGGAATGGAAGTCATCGGCTCGTCCAACCTCATGTTCTACGGAGCCGGTTTCTACTCTTGGTTCCAATGGTACAACCAAGCCTGCCTCCGGCTCGAAGCCTGCCAGGAGCGTCTGGTCCGCGTCATCAACAGCAACAACATCTTCATCATCAATCTGTACACCAAGGGCACCATCTCCATGATCCAGGCTAATAGTAACTCTGATGTCTTGGCGCTGCAGAATATGGACGGCTTTCTGGGCACCATCGTCGGATGGACCGGCCTGAACGTCGGCGGTGTTGTAGACCAGCCAGACAACGTGGTCCACCTGCCGCCGTGGATCTGGGACGTCCCGAATCCCACTGTCTCGTGCCACATTCCGTGCATGATCCAGCCGCCACCGACGCCGCTGCCGCCTATCAAGCCTCCGATGTATACCACCACGATTGCGGGTGTGGGGCCGGTCACTGTCGATCCGCCGGTGATTTCAACGCCGCGGATCACCGTCCAGCCGGTTAGCGTCAACGTGCCCATGTCGCAGGTCGTCACGCCCGTGATTGAGCCGTCGCCCGTGATCGACGTCCCGCCTATTGTTGCTGGGGACAACTTCCCCGGC
>Ga0247770_1001405_pt1 | contig 18900 bp, 23 predicted proteins | sample UWRJL136409B6_FD_179943 | JGI IMG/M metagenome (GOLD analysis project Ga0247770, IMG submission 179943) | Plant litter microbial communities from Arlington Agricultural Research Station in Wisconsin, United States - UWRJ-L136-409B-6 | ecosystem: Environmental > Terrestrial > Plant litter >... | reverse complement strand
CAGCAGGGCGTAGTTGATGTTGAGTCCGATCATCTTCTGGAGTAAAGGCCCGTGGGTGAGACGGTGAGGCTCAGTGCCGGGGTTCGGGTATTTATCCACGGTCTCGCCAAAGTTGTTCAGAGCGCGGCCGTGGGCCGGAGCGTCAGCAATGTGGATGATGCAGCGCGTCTGCTGCGTCCAGGACGCATTGAGGGCCTGCTGGATGCCGCCGAGAACATCCTCGGGAGCGTCACCACCCCCGAAGGCGCTGAGCTCGTCGAGAAAGTGGCTTACCCGCTCCGCTGACGAAGTGAAGTCGAGGAACTGGATCTTGTTGGAGTCGCCATGGTCCTTGTAGCTGACAACGGCAATCTGCACGTCTGCTTCGTTAAAGAAGGCCTCCTTGATGTCCTCGACGATACTGCGGACCTGCTTCTTGGCGGCCTCGATATACGCGCCCATGGACCCAGTCGTGTCAATCAGGAAGAGCAGGTCCGTGGAGCAGGCCTGCTTGAATAGTCCGGCGGTTGAGCGGGGTTGGGTGCTGGCATTAGCCACGATGGCATCGTACTTGAGCTGCAGAACGCGGACATCATCGCCTTCCTCGCCGCCGTTTTGGATGCGAGACGCAAGTTGTTTCATCTCAGCCTCCTGCGCCGGTGTGGTGGCCAACGGTGCCGGCACCCGCGCCGGGGATTGCCGCACTGCCGGTTCGGTCCGGCGCCGGAACAGCGTTGCGAACCGTGCGCGAAGGTTAAGGCACCCAGCCCGAACAGGGACATCATGATTGTCATCAACCGAGGCTAGCGTAATTGAGGAAGCCCGTGATGACGGGCGGCGCGACCAACGACGCGCGGAGAGAAGTCCGGGGGGGTTTCGGCGTCTGCGAACGGTTGCGTGGGCAGGATCGACCTCGGGAATAAGCCCGCTTTTCTTGGCACCCTTCGGGTCCGGGTCCGTTTCCGGGACGGGCTTTGGCGGCGTGGTATCCATTGGAGATCGAGCGGGGTGTCAGACGAGATCGAATCCTAATCGATCGAACCGCTTGTCGATGTCAGATGAGACAATTGGGATGGAAGAACTTGGGGGCCGCGAGATAAAGTAGGTTGGGAGGACCGCTAAAGCAACGACGAGCCTGGCAAGGTTGGGTCAACAGGCAGGCTGCAGGCAGCAGTGGGGCGGTCCGAACAGGACACCGGGCGACCTCAACGCGCGGGGTTGAGTCGCACTTTCCTCCAGACGCTGTTGGTCGGCCATCTATGACTGGTCCAGGCAGATAGCACCCCGCTATTTGCAGCTTTGGTAGCCAGTGATTGCGTGACAAGCATCAATCGGAGAGGGACCCCGATGTCCGCAAGGCTTCCACCTGCGGGATTATTTTCCGCGGTAACCAGTTCCATCAGAGCCTTGTCTGAGGTCTGCAGATCGACACCAACGGCCGAACAACCAGAGCAGCGTCCTCAAGGTGTGAAGCCCATGCAAGGCCTGCGCGTCCGAAGGACTAAATTGACGCCACAGGACAGCTGGCAACCGAGGTGCGCGCGTAACAAAGCCGATGGCTTCAAGGCCTGAGCTCATCTGGAGTCACAAGTCACTCGCAACGGCAGTCAACTTTCTTTTCGGAACGGTTGCATCGAACGGCGCGCGCGGCCAACTGATTGGTGATATGGCCGCGACTCTCGGCAACCGAACGCCATTGAAATACGGTCAAAAACCGGGGCATCCAGTGAGATGATGTCGGCCTTCGCTCACCCATTGCATTGGTCGGCGCCTTACCCCGCTCGGGGTTGGGTCACGCTGCGAACCTCAATGACCTCCAAGTTCCTCGCATCTCAGAAATAGGACTTGGCTTGAAGCCATCCCTGGACCCACTTTTGTCCTATCATCCTTTCCTTCCCAGACAACGACCTCAAACCTTCTTTCACGACTCTACCCCTACCTTTTCGCAACAATTCCTCCTAGCAACGGAAACCTGAATAAATCAGGCATCACCACCGGCATCACCACCGCCAAGCTCCCATCGCCTCAGGCACCACCATGACCTCTCCCTCCTACCTGATCCTAGGCTCTGGGGTCTTCGGCGCCTCCACCGCCCTGCACCTCATCAAGTCCCAACCCTCCGCCTCCATAACCCTCATCGACCGCGACGCCTACACCGCGCCCATCCGCGTCGCCGCCTCCTGGGACTGGAACAAGGTAATCCGCTCCGACTACACCGACATCGTGTACACGCGGCTCGCGCTGGAAGCACAAGCTCTTTGGCGGGATGATCCGCTTTTCAAGGGGTATTATCATGAGAGTGGGGTTGTGTGGATATCGGCGGGGGAGAAAGGGGTGGGGGAGAGCTTTGGGGAGAGGGCGGTGAGAAACTTTGAAGAGCTGGGGGTTAAGCAGGATGTGAAGAGGGTTGGTGTTGAGGAGGCGAAGGGGCTGTGGGGAGGTTTCTTCAAGGAGGCGGATTTCGATGGGGTTGATACTGACAAGGGAGTGTTGGTGAATCGGAGTGGGGGGTGGGCGGAGGCGAAGGAGGCGTTGCAGGCGGTGATTCAGGAGGCGGTGGATCGCGGGGTCAGGTACGTTGTTGCGGAGGTGAAGGGGGTTGTGGTCGAGGAGGGGAGGGGGCGGTGTGTGGGGGTGGTGACGGAGGAGGGAGAGAGGCTTGACGCGGAGAGGGTGCTGCTTTGTACGGGGGCGTATACGCCGAAGTTGCTGGTTGATAGTGCGCCCGAGTGGGAGGAACTGCATGCCGGCGAGCGGATGTTTGCGATGGCAGTCGCGGAGGCGATGGCGCCGCTTGGGGGCGATAGGGCGGAGGTGCTGGGGGAGAGACCGGTGGGGATGAATGATAACCCGACTGGGCGAGGTATGTTGTCTGTGGGGGAGGTCGTCCGGGTTGTTGAAGCTTTGGGTGCTGATGACTGGCAGGTTTCGAGGTCGGGTGTCTGCCGCTGCCGAAGTTGCGTTCGTACAAGACGTGGGGGCAGAAGATCTTCAGAAACACGGTAGGGCCGATATCAACACCGCCGCAGCTCCCAACCTACAAAGACGCGCAGTGGGATGTGCCTGTGGCGCTTCAAGACGACGTCACATGGGCGCTCAGGTCACTATTTGGGAGCGGCCCCGACCAGCCGATGGAGAACTTTCGGATTTGCTGGTATGTCTATCAATCTTTACTCGCACGTGCTTGCTAACAGCCCAGGGATGCTGTGACTCCCAGTGAGGACTTCATCATATCTCCGCACTCGGCCTGCCCGGGTTTATACATCGCCACATGTGGGTCTTTTCATGGCTTCAAGTTCCTCCCTGTGCTTGGGAAGTACGTTGCCGAAATGCTGGAGGGCAGACTGGATCCCGAGCTGCAGAAGAAGTGGGCGTGGGGTCGCGAGCTGCCATCTGTCATCACCCACAAGAAGTTGTCTGGACTCGAGCTTCGGGATTTGCTTGATTGACGGCAGATCTAACGCTTGGTTTCTCTTTGCTACGGGGGTCAATTGGGTTCCGCTTTCCTTGAGCTTTGTCTTCGGCGCGGACATCGTGGACACCGCAGGCGTCACCGTCTCAAATTTCATTCACGATCATCCAAACTGATGTAATCCCTTCCACCATTTGGAGCAATTGAGGTACAATTCGGATGCGACCCACGGAACTGGTCCGCCGAGAAACCAACCGACTTTATCCGCCTAGGTAGAAACAGCGGAGGCGAACGCGGCGCTCACTGACCCCGGAACATTGCAATATGGAATTCAGCCGACGACCTACAAAGACCACGATAAGGACCCAGCGGCTATACTACAGCACAATATGCGCAATAACAGCCAAGCCAGTCTTCGGCCCCGCCCGCAGAGACGAGCTGAAGAATCGACGCAGACGCAGAGCCCTATAAATAGGATGCTACCGAGATCTCGTTCCGGGAACCGAAATGGACGCGTTGGGCTGCATCCAGAATCGTGGATGTCACCCGCAGATGCCGTCCTTGTAGCCGAATTGAAGACCACCACACCCGGGTCCGACCCTTGGCAGGCACATACTTTGGATGCAGATCTATCATGCAGGGGAGCTACCCCTCGTAGGGACTCGCCTGTCTAAGTTAATTGGGAGCATGGGCTAGTATAAGGTGAGCCGTCTACCATCCGAACCCGGTGCTCCTGCGTCCCACGCCATTCCCTCGTGAGAACATTTTGGTCCGGAGTGTACGACTCTCACCGCCGCCATGCGAAGCATCCAGCTCCTCGCGGTCCTCGGCGCCGCAACCGGCACCCTTGCAGCGCGCAATTGCCCACCCCTCGGCCCCGTCTTCGAGCCCCCTCGAAATTTCAACGCCAACAAGGCCATCCAGGCCGTGATCGCAAACCTCACCGAGACGCTCAGGACACGCGACCTGGACAACTCCCCGGTAGTGCGCGCCAACGAAACCAGCTACAGCATCGAGGTTTTCAGCACCAGCCAAGAGGAGCCTCTCTTCAGTTGGCATCATACCGCGCCATCCATCTTGAACAGCACCAACTCCACCGGAGTGAAGCAGGCGGGGCCGGATACTGTGTATCGGCTGGGGAGCTTGACAAAGGTCCACACCGTGTATACCTGGCTTGTACAGGACGGAGACGCAAAATGGAACGACCCGATTACGAAATATGTCCCTGAATTGGCTGCTGCTGCAAAAGCCGCGAAGTCGGACCCGGTGGCGCATGTGCAATGGGACGAGGTTACCATTGGCTCGTTGGCCGGACAGATGTCAGGGATTATCAGAGATTGTGAGCTGAGCATTTTGTCAATGATATCAGGCGGTAGCTAACAAGCCCAGACGGCGTCCTCGGCGAGACCACCCAGCAATTCAACCAAAGCTTCCTAGTCAACCTCGGCTTTCCTGCCCTCAACAGCACCACCGACCCAACCTACAACCCCTGCGGCGCCTACCCCCTCTGCAACCGAACCCGTAAGCCTTTTTTCCCCTCCCCTCCCCTTCCCCCTTTATCCCCCCTTCCCAATTCCCATCACAATCTAACCCTCCCCAGAATTCTTCTCCGGCCTCCTCCTCGCCGCCCCGCAATACGCCCCCTGGACCACCCCCGCCTACACCAACACCGGCTACCAAATCCTCGCCTACGCCCTTGAGAACATCAAAGGCAAGCCCTTCGAGACGCTTATGCGCGAATCGCTCCTCGCCCCGCTCAACCTCAAGCACACCTACCTCACCGCCGCGCCCGCCTCCGAGGGAATCATCCCTGGCAACCGCCAAGACGCCGGCTGGGATTTCAGTCTGGGTGACGAATCGCCCGCGGGGAATGCATACTCGTCTGTGCGGGATATTTCGAACCTGGGGCGGTCGATTCTCGGGAGTACCCTCCTCCCGGAAACGCTAACAAGGCGGTGGCTGAAGCCCGCGGCGTATTCGTCGGAGCCGATTGCGGCGGTGGGGTATCCGTGGGGGGTGAGGAGGATTATCCTCCCGTTGGAGAACGGGAAAAGGACGGTGGATGCGTATAACAAGGCGGGACGGATTGGGTATTATGCGTCGCTGCTGAATCTGCTGCCGGATTATGGGATTGGGTTCACGATTGTGGTTGCGGGGGCGAATATCCCGGGGAATGCGAACTGGAATTTGGCGGATATTCTCGGGGCGAGGCTGTTGCCTGCGCTGGAGGCGGCGGCGCGGGAGCAGGCCGAGGGCCGGTATAGTGGGGAGTATGGGAATGAGGAGAGGAAGAGTTATTTGAAGTTGACGACGCAGGAGGATAGGCCGGGGTTGGGGATCGAGGGGTGGGTGAGTAATGGGACGGATATGCAGCTGATTAGTGTGGTGTTGAGTGCTGGGTATGAGGGGGTCAAGCCGAGTATTAGGCTATATCCGACAGGGGTGGAGACGAAGATGGAGGGGGGAGGGAAGAGGGTGGCATATAAGGCGGTGTTTGAGGATTTGAATGCGCCGGATAGGAGGGACACGATGTTCTCGACAGATTGTGGGAGTTGGGTGAGCTTTACGAGCGTGACGTATGCGACGCATGCGCTGGATCAGTTTGTGTTTGAGTTGGATGCGCAGGGGAAGGTGAAGAGCATTGAGAATTTGGCGTTGAGGGTGGTGTTGTATAAGGTAAGTTGAAGTGAGAGGTGAGAAGGGGGGGGATGGCAGGGTAGTTCGGTAGCTGGAGTGTACAAAAGCATACGCGGTCAAGGTGTTTCGATATTACTGTTTCACCACCGATGCGTGTAGTCAGTCACGTGGCCATTCGTCACACTTGATCAGTCCAGATCAGCTTCGTCTCAGCTTCGGCTAATATCTGCCCATTAAATCGCACAGCCCTGCGAAAAGGGGCAGTTTTAACTAGAGAGCCAAAAATGGTCCCCCAGGGGCTTAGAACTGAATCTGTAATAGCCATCGCCCGGAACTTGATACAACTTGTCCCTCTTTCCACTTGGGGATGCTTATATCCATTATTATTCGTTAATAGCAGCGATATTTTATGACTGGATTTAGAAAACATCTTACTGGACGCCAATGCGACCAACGCCTTTTTGGATGGCGTTGAGGACTTTTTGTAACATAAGAAGGTCGTATGTAATGTATGGAATGCCTTTTATAACATTGTGGAGGCCTTTCACGATGCGGTTGAGGCCTTCTGAGCTGCCAGCAAGACCTTTCGAGATGCCAACAAGGCCTTGACACTGGTGCCTGATGGTGCTAATAGACCAAGGGGATGGTGTGAATAGACATCTCTTTTTTTTGCTGGTAAACACAATCTCTCTCTTCTTTCTATCGTCACTGTGCAATTGCTATGCCTACGTAGAGACTCGCCATCTCTTTCCGGTTCTGATCCAAGGCTGCAATGCGGTGCTTGGACCCCTGCCCCAAGAGCCACAGCTTCCTCGTCCTGCGGATCTCTTGGCCCTGAGCTTCCCCCAGATAGCGGGGGGTTATGAAGCTACACAGCATTAGCAATAGCCTTTGTGCTCTCCAAAGTGAGACCGACTGACCTCCAATGCAGACACCCCAAGGCTACGTCTCGGCAAATGTCAATGTAGCGAAGCACCTGGTAGTCAGTGGCCTCGCCCCAGATGGGCATCTCGGCCAGCGCGCGGTACCAGCGCCGGTAGCAAGCATCCAGCATCACACTAGTTCTATCCAGGGCCTGCTGCACCGACATGCCGCCTGCCGTTCGCCTTAGCACATTAATAATATTAAATTCAACGCCCATCACCTGGTCCTTTTTGAACGAGGCAATGTCATTTACCAGAATGACCATCTCGGCAGAGACGTGCATAATCTCCTGGATGGAAGGGTGTTGGTAGGCGTGGGCGGGAATGTCGACGCCCTCTGCGTACTCGGTGATGGGAAACGCGGGGAAGACGCCGATGGTGCGGATGCGGAACCGGAGGTAGTCCTCCACGCTGCGGGTGCTGGGATGGCCTGCGCGCGCGTCCTCGACCTGCAGCAACAGCCCGTCAAAGTAGTGCTGGTGCAGCTCCCGGAAGCGTCCGTATACCGCTTCCGAGGCGCCCTGTCGGACGCGGTCGCAGACGGTCTGCCACAGGTACCGGATTGGGTTTATGCCGTCTCCTCTAGCCACATCCACTGGCACCCGGAGCGACCCCTCCATGATGGCGCTCATGGTGCGGGTCTCGTCGAGCGCGGCGGCCGGGTCGCACTTGAGATGGCCCTCGTCAAATTGGTCGTCAAATAGAAATACCCAATGGTTGTAGTCGAAGAGCGTCTGGAGGGCCTCGGCGCCCGCCGTGGGCGCCCAGGTCGAGCACAGCAAGCCCAGCTCGACGCTGGCGTTCTTGGCTGACCACGCGTCGTCTTTTTGTAGAAGCGTCTGGATGCGCCGGTAGCCTTCTGAGCGGACGGTCGGGAAGTAGTGCGGGTTGACGCGGAGGGGCGTGGCCATGATCGAGGAGAAGAGGTCGGGAATTTGGACGCAGACGGCATCGGCATCAGCGCCGTCGGTTTGGCAGGTCTGCGTGGGGCAAGGGGTCATCTTGGAGTGCTTTAACCTTAGGAAGGGAGTTAAAGACTTGGGAAGAGGGGGGGCAGATATACCGGATTTTGTATTTCATGGCAGTGGAATATATGGCCGACTTGGCGCTGGAGGGTAGATATCCCAATATAGTCCTGGCATGACTAAAAACCGGACAGGAAACCTACTGCTGCAATGAAGCCGGTGGTGATCAACGAGCGAAATTGAACGATTACGCCCGCCAAGAGATACTGCACATGGGGCTTGGGAAGGATGCGCGGCAGAAAGGTGGGGTTCCAGCGTATCCCTATCTGTATACGCTCGATACGCTCTTGGCGGATGAGGTCAACAGAGACTTCAAGCGCGAAAATACCTAACCGGTAGTATTCCTTCATGGCCAGTGAGCAATAAGGTGCCAATAAAGGCAGAGGGCTGATTCATATTCGTGGATGCATTCATGTTGGGAAAAGCGACTGTGGGGCTGCCCAAGGCGCTTTGACTATATAAGCCATCCGTTGTGGGGGAACATCATCCCTTGACTTGTCTCCAATAATTCAAAACAGACATGGTCATAGCCCTTCACCTCCTGTGGGACCGGCTCCTACGCCTGGACGTGCCACTGATCTTGTTGGGCATGTTTCTCCTCCACCGCGCTGTATATAAAGCCTATAGACTGTTCGTCTACCCTTACTTTGCGTCTCCCCTGCGGAATCTCCCAGGACCAAAGGTGAGTAATTAGCAGACATACACACACAAAAAAAAAAGGCAGCGGCTGACTTGGACGCACGCAGAACCACCACTTCCTCATCGGGCACACGCTCAACCAGTTTCGGAGCGGCCATCCCAATCAGCCGTTTGTGTCATGGATGCAGAAATGGCCCAAGGCGCCGCTGATCCGGTACTTTGACGTCGGGAACGCGGATGCTGTGCTCGTCACGAGCCTCGAGGCGCACAGGGAGATCCTACACGCCAAGGTGTACTCGTTCCAGAAGCCGCCGTTTTTTGTCCGTCTGATAGCAGACATTGTCGGGTTTGGCATTGGATTCGCCGAGGGCGACGAGCACAAGAGGCAGCGGCGGGCGCTTGCTGGTGAGTGCTTGGAAGGCCTAGTAACAAATTTAATAATTCTCACCCAGCGCACACCAGCCCTCTTCTCGACGAAAAATCTCGAGGGATTCATACCAATGCTCCGAAGCAAGGCGAGTCGCCTGTCCGACCTATTGGAAGACGTCATCAAGCATGACGGAGGCGTCGTGGACAGTCAGTACCTACCCCGTGCACCCCCCTCTCCGATTGAACTCCAAGACTGACTAACGCCGGTACCAGTCGTCTCCCTTTACTCCAAGATCACGTTGGACATCATGGGCCAGTTTGCCCTCGGAAGAGAACTAGACGAGCTTACCGCCGCCCAGACCAGCGACACGTCACCGGCCTCTTCCATGTCGTTCCACGCTTGCTATCACGAGCTGTTTGAGCCCGACGGCGTGGGCCAGTTGCTCATTGCCATCAACAGCGTGGTCCCCATCCGGTGGCTGCCGCTCGACGCTAATCGGCGGTTCAAGCAAGCTCACAAGATGCTCCGAAGCCAGATCCAGGCCGTCATCGATGATAGGATTCGCGCGTTGGACCCAGGCAAAGTTGAAAATGCCGGTGGTAAAGATCATATATCCCCGCGAGAGAGCAATGACTTGTTGACGTGGATGGTGGCGAGGAAATACTACACCGATGACACCATCCCTCGTGGTCGTAGTTGTAGTAGTGACGGATGGAGCAAAGCCGAGATCCGTGACCAGGTCAGACTCCGCCCCTGCTCCCCACACTTCTTGCTAACCAGGAGCAACAGACTCTCACCTTCCTCGCGGCCGGCCACCAAACCACCGCCGACGCCCTCACATGGGCCACGCAGATGCTGATCGAGCACCCGGTCTCGGCCCGCCGACTATACGCCGAAGTCACGGACCTCCTCCGTGTTCGGCAGGACGGCGGCCAGACTCTGCGCTACAGCGACATCGAGTCCCTGCGCTACCTGCACAACTTTACCCGCGAGACACTCCGCGTGCACTGCCCGGGCATCAACGTGGCGCGCGCGGCGTCGCACGACGTCACGATACAAGGCGTGCTGCTGCCCAAGGGCACCACCGTGCTAATGCAGCCCGCCGTTGTGCAGCGGAACCCGACCATCTGGGGCGCTGACTGTGATGAGTTTCGGCCTGATCGGTGGGACGCGTTGGAAGGAGGGGAGACGGGGGCGATGATGGATCCGTGGGCGTTTGCGGCGTTTAGCCACGGCCCGCGCATGTGCATTGGGAGGGCCTTTTCCATGCTCGAGTTTAAGATTGTTTTCATCGAGTTGGTGGCGCGCTTTCGGTTTGACTTTGCCGTGGCTGAGGGCGACGGGAGGAGGGCGGGGGAGATCAAGCTGGTGAACCCGAGTCCGATGCTGAGGCCTGATGGCGGGTTGAGGGTGAGGGTGGGACACCTGGATGGTGGGAACAGTGCGGAGACTTCTAATTAGCTCCGAAGGATTATCTCAATGGTCCTAGCTTTGGGATTAAGGAGCTTAGGATTATCTCAGCAAGCTCAGACCCTTCATGTGGTGCCGATGTATCCCCCCTTAACCCCTACCCGTGTCGTAAATGAGACCTCCAGCCGCTCAATCCAAAACTATCAGCGGCATGTTGTTGCGGATTTTCGGGTGAATCTAATCTGGGCGCATGAGGTTGGTGTTGGAGACCCGAATACGCCCCCTGAATTAGGAATACGCACTCCTGTGCAATCCGCTGACTGTGCCACAAACAGCCTGGAAATTTGAGTAGAATACGCGATTTGGAATTGAAAGCCATATTCGAGCTGCAGTAGTAGTATATTACACAAATAGCTATGATGCGTATCCGTCACTCAATGCAGTTTCCTGCTGTCATCACTTGACCATTGACTTCTAGCGAAATAATGACTGACTAGCACAACTACCTACGAGGGGTATTTGGAATTCGCCGTCCACACACGACAGGACAATCATGTGGAGGTAGGCATGGCGTCGCATATAAGAGCCTGGCAGCAGTAATATAATGACACCGACACTGGTAACAACTAACTTCACCCCTTCCTTCTAACGCCCATGATCCTTCTCCAACATGGCGTCCGTCATTGCCGCCATCGTAATAGCAGCTCTGACCATCAAAAAATCCAATGCATCCCCAACACAAAACCCCTGCCCCTACGCGGAGCTCGAAGTCCCCATCGACATCGACACAACCGCCATCAAATGGCTGCAGCCCAGAATCGACAACAACGTCGACGCCGTAGACTGAGTCCGGTAACAAATCACCCGAATCTCACCCAAGATGACCGAGAGCATGATCGGCCAGATCACCGTCAGGAGAAGTTCAAGATTAACGCCAAGCTCTGTGTTGCCCCCAAGGGCTCCAAATCCGACATGCTCCAAATCCTCTGCTGATGCATACGATTACATGTCTATAAGGTTATGTATTATTAGGTGAGTGGTTAACTAATAGGGCTAAGCAATTCTCTCAATCCTCCGATCCTGAATGAGCGGGCAAGGTGGATTTGACGTTAACTTTACGCAGGCCCTTTCTCTGCTTCTTCTCCTTTAGTTAAAGTGAAGGAAAGTGCAGTTAAGTAGTGGTAATAAAGGTTCCAAAACTAGGTCCTCGTAACTCCACTACCATTTTAGACCCGTGGTAACTATAGCTGAGGTAGCACAGAACTAGAACCCCCTTACTTAATCTGGCTTAGTCTGGCTTAGGTTAAGGAGGTAACTCCTTAGTTCTGAAGAAGGAAAGGGAAATTCATGGTGTCGATTTTAGGGTGGTGAACTGCTTGTTTCTTTGTCGAGACTCTGCTGGAAACTGGGGTGAAAACATTAACAAGCACACCACGGTGGAAGTTTCAGGTTGCAACATTTTGTATCATGGGATATACAAGATGACAATATGTCATAAATCATACAAGAGAATATCTTCAATCCTTGTTGAAAGCCAACAGAAGAAGCTTATCGTCTGTCGGAAAAAAACCACACAAGGAAACCGATAAACAGTTTATAATACACAATTCCACACCCGGCACCGAAACAACAGGGGTCCTTCAAAAAGGGGTAAACTAATAAGATTCAACTAGAAAACATCAAGGTCTTCTAACCCTCGTCCCTGGCGCTCCAATGATGTAGATCACCAAGGATCCTGATCCGATTCAAGACCTTGGACTGGCGGGATATCTGGTGATATGAGTCTTGGGACATCTGGCGGGGGTCCGAAGTTGAGCTTGGTCCTCCCGCCGTTCTTTCTGCCGCGTAGCTTCTCGCTGATCCTCGCGGGCGATGTTGATGCCGAGGGTCAACCCCGCAGCCATCGCTGGCTGACCATGATTCTGTATCGACAAGAGAAGTGTTGCTAGTTCAATATCAGCTTTCCACACGGTAGAGTGGAGCAGTGTGACGCAGGATTGCGGCCTAGGAGCACAAGGAGGTCCCAACGCGTTTTTATATCTGTTCTTCCCGCTATTCTCAAGGCCGCTCCTCCAAGTTCGCAGAGCTAATAAGCCTCGCACCCCTGAGCCAGTAGCTAGCACCTATTTCACACCCCCCACACCGTAGCCCACCCACCCGGAACCGGGGTTGAACTTTCGGAAGCCAAAAGCCAAACCGGGGCCTCACACATTTTCCGCCAATGCAGCTCGTCACTTCCGCCGATTGCCATTCGCACCGGCAAGTTCCGAACTTATCATGTCGGCTCCTGTCATTCAAGCGCAGCCAAAGAATTGATCAGGGTGAAGTTGAAGTAGGCCCTGTTTATCACAATGTCAACAGCCAAATCATGGCATAGATCGGACAGGCAGGCTCGGAAGCGTGGTAATTGAACTAACCGTAAAGGCCCGGAAGGCGAAATTACGCTGTCAATCTTTCACTCGGAACAGGCGCGGATACTCCTCTCTCAACCAACAGACCCATCAACATGACTGGTTGACCGCGCAAGAGAGGCATCACCGCGTGTATTGTGTCGCAAAAGGCCCGATTATTAGCGGGGATGCACTCATCCTCTAGAGTGCCGTATGAGCGATCATGGGAGGTGCTCGGTAGGGTAGGCCGGCGAAGCAGACAGTACGTATCGCACCGGCGTCGAAGCCCACGACGACGTCTCCAGCACCCCCACAGCGCAAGTATTGCTGGGGGGAGTCCCACTACAAGAGCGACAACAGCAATGATTGCCTCGATTGTCATTTCCATTTCGTTGGGCAATGCTGAGGAGGTATCGGGACGTGGCGGTGCTGCTTGGCGGCGAGAAAGCTTCTCGTTGAGGGGACAATTGGTGAGAGTTCAGAGACGTGGCCCACAGTGGGACGCCCTGGTCGCAATAGACATGAAACGACTCCCATAGAAAAACAGAATCACTGGGAAGGGCGGTTCTTTTGCATGTTGGGGAGTCCATAGGTCGTGCGTACGGGGACCCGGACGGCATGCACAGTTTTATAATCCTTCAGGAGAGATGAAGACGAAAGTCCGATTCCCCTCTGGCGCGCTGAGTGCGCCCCTGAGAAGCGTTGGGGACTCGTTCGACTGCATTGGGATTCTGGCAAAGGCAAATCGGGTTGCCTGGCCTGCGATCCCTTGTCGTGTTAATCACAGACGAGGCGATGTCCGTGTTACGTCGCTTGCCCTGGGTTGTTCAAAAACGGGTGGGATTCTGGAATCGGCCACTAAGAGGACCGGCGATGGGGACCACGGTGTTGGCGGGCTTGGCTGTGATTCTGGAAAGAGCCACTCATCAATGTGCTCAAGACAGGGGGGCTGAAGCCGCCACCCCCGCCGCACTAGGGAGCCTCTGGGGACCCATCTGTGCATATAGCCCCACTGGGATTATGGCTTGAGCGAATCAGAGAGGCTTCCACGTTCATCCCACACAACCGCCAATTCGGTGCTTGTGAGATTTTGGACATGACCAATCATCTTGGGTTGCGGCTGAGCCAGGAGCCGAACATCAAAGCAGTGGCGGCACCCATCATTTCCCGCAGCGACTTCGCCTTCGCCATCCGTTTTCGCACCTCGCTCTTTCCCCAAACCCCTCTTCCTACACAATACGGCTCTCATTTCTCACCTCCGTACACTTAAATTCTGAGCCTATCATGACGAAGCAGAAGACAGCTGAGGAATGGGAGCGATGGAGGAACGCCATTCACACCCTCTACATTCTTGAGGATCTCCCGCTCTGCGGGCCCTCAGGAGTAATCGAAAAGATGAAGATCTGTCATGGCTTCCATGCAAGGCATGTTGCCGCTGCATTCGCCCAACAAATGCTCTCCACTAACGACTCCTCAGTAAACGCCAATACGAATACCGATTTGAGCAATGGGGCTTCCAGAAGAATATGCCTGGGGAGAACTACCCGATCATCACCTCAAAGCTTGGCAAACGAAAATTGGCAGACAAGGATTCGAACGTTTATTGGAGGGGACAGCTGGTGCCTGCCGCGAAGCTCCGGAAAGAGTCCTCACGCCATAGCTACACGACAACCCTGGCTAACATGTACACTGTAAAAGGTGAGTGTTTATAGTTGATGCTGTTCCAGGTTGCCGTTAACTTACAACTCCGCAGATCATGTTGCAGCGCCATCGCCCGAGACACCTGCTGGCGTCCAGATATGCACCCCTCCGTCCTATCCTATGTTCCGGAGAGTGTTCCAGGAGCTGCCTATCCTTCAATTCCTACGTTCCATGCCTATAGTTTCCGGCAATACAGCAACTCAGACGCTACTCGGGGGTTCACCCGCCAACCTCAGCAACTTTGAAAGCTCCACTCAGCCCTTCACGTCAAACCTATCTGCCATTGGCCCCATCGTGAGCGAAAGCGGCAAGACAGCAACGCCCGATCGCATCCTTGCTGTCGTAAAGTCACTTCTACCCCTTCCCGAGTTTGAGAAAGAGGTACCTGGCTCAGACATCACCCTCGACAATATGCGTCACAACGCAGCAACTCAGATACTCAAGGTTGTTACCTACGCGATCTCCAATAACTTTCCTGGCCATGGAGACCGAACGGAGATCTACGAGTGGCTCAAGTGTTTGGGCGCGTCCAACCCAGGCGTCATCCAACAGCTTCAAGATTCGCCAAACCACGCACCCCTTCAAGGCCTCTTTCGACTAGCGGTCGAAAAAGAGGACGTCTCTTTGGTGAGAACTCTTCTCAACGCGGGAGCAAATCCAAACGAGAACGTCTGCGTACTATCCGAATGCCCAATTCCTTTGAGGCCGTTACAATACGCCTCCCTACACGGCAACTTGGAATTGACCAAAATACTGCTGCAAGCGAAAGCGCAGGTCGATTTGGAATTCGGATGGTCGTGCAGCCCCTTGGTTTTCGCCATATACGGTTGTTTCACTAAGGGTTGGGGCCCTCTTTCCGAGGGGAAAGCTATTGAAGTCGAGGAGGCTGGTGCCATACACCCCTCGGTTGATCAAGACGAATTGAAGGAGCGGCGTTTTGATGCTTTGTTGACATTGATCCGAGAAATTTTAGACGCTGGTGCAGATATCAACGCAATCTCGGTGGGCCCTGACGACATCGAACACACCATAAACGAATGGCGCAAGAGTCTACCCTATCAAACCTCCGATTGGCTTAACTTGATACATGAAAATCACTCAGCTCTGACATTGGGGTCATCGTTCCAGTGTCCGAAGTTGGTCGACTTCCTCGTTCGCAACGGCTCCAACGTCAACGCCCGTCTTTCTGGTAATTGGTCGGCACTTCGCAAGTGCCTCTACCCTTTATTACAACGCCGCTTTTATAGACAAGGAGTGCCCCGGACACTGGTGGTTCGTTTGGCACGTCGTGAAAACACGGTGGTTCCCTCGAGGTTTGAGGTGCTTGAAACCGCCAAGAAGCTCATCGCGTTTGGTGTGGACGTAAACGATCACGAGCCCTGTCATCTTTACGACAACGGTTATTGTGAGGTGCATCCCTATTTCGAGTGTTACTCGGCATTCGATCTTGGTATCCTGACCCAAGACAGGGAATTGGTCGACTCCCTATTGTTGGCAGGCGCCAAACCAACGGTCCGATCGTTTGACCTCGCCATTGAGACAGAGGACTTTGACACATTCTGCCAGTTGTTGGGCTCAGACGTCATGTTCCCGGCGTGGGCTATCACTCCAGATGAGTATTCTGAAGAATCACCAGCTGAGGACGACTCTGATGAGGACGGTTTTGACTGTGGAAATTCCGACGGGGCTAAGGACGAGGGTCGACTGGGCCGCATGGGGTCCCGAATGGCCAGCGCACAGCAGAGAACGAGGGCCATGATCTTGGCCGCGATACAGACAGGAGCGTGTGCCAGTCTCGAAACAATCGCCCGATCATGCGATGGCTCAAACATCTTCGACAGCTGTGGCGCCCTGCCCCGCGCAATCGCAAAGTGCTGCCGCAGGGGCTCCCTTGAAACTCTGAGCTATCTGCTTGGAAGCAAATTCATGCCACAAGACTCACTTTTGTCCGTCCTTGGTTCTTCGGTTGTGTCTGCAGTACGCGCGAACAATCCGGAAATGGTAGATCTGCTTTTAGCAGCGGGTGCTGATGTGAACGCAGAGGATAGGGCCACGGGGGATCCAGACGATTGGCTGGACACACCACTCTCGCTTGCCATCCGAGAGGAACGGAAAGAGATGATTCAAAAACTATTGGGCTACGGAGCAGAGGTTGAGACTCCAACACTAGGAAATCTCCTCATCCTTGCGATGGAAGTCCGAAATCTTGATAACCTGCAGCTTCTTATGGCATATGCCTCTCCGAACAATATCGGAGGCGAGTTCAACCTAGACGAGCCATTGCACCCACTTTCCGCTGCAATTTTTCTGGAATATCACTTGGCGGTTGTCGATAAATTGCTGGAACTCGGAGCTTCGGTGAACCCCGCAGGCCAGATCACCAGACCATTGAGATACGGAACACCACTCTGGGCTGCTGTGTACGTCGAGGCTCTGGCGACTGTCAAGTTACTTTTTGAAATAGGGGCTGAAGCAAACGACGAGTGGGCTATGGAGCGTGCTGCAGCTTGTGAGAACCCAGCTTTTCTCACACTGCTCCTGGAGAAACTCTCAACCGAAGATGGAAGTGGCGAAGAGGACGTCTTGGATGCTGCTCTCCGAGAGGCCATGTTTCAGGGCCGACTAAGGAATTTTCGCCTGATCTTACAGAGCAACATCTTCGACCCGCGGGACTGTCCGGAATGTGTACACAATGCCCTCAGTTCCCCTACGGCACACCGTCGGGAGTTCGTGCAATCACTTCTCGACGCCGGAGCGAACCCTGACAACATTGTTGACGAGTTCTTCATGGGTGAATCGCGCGAGGATTTCAATAATGGTGGACCACACAATACTCTCATAGCAGCAGTCTACACACAAGACCCTGCGTGTGTGAGGATGATTCTCGACGCGCAAGGGAGTGCGAATCACGACCTGACATCGCAATCGGCTTACTCGCCACTGCAGCTAGCGGCTTTTGGGGGGAACATAGAAGTTACCCGGCTGCTTCTGGATCATGGTCAGGATCCAAATCTTGTCTCACCTTGCTCGGAGACTCACCAGCTTCGGTATTTCCAACGTGAATTCCATCGCAATGCACGCCCATTCGGAACCAGTGTGCAGAACGCGACCACAAAGAAGCACTTGGAAGTCCTTAAGACACTGCTACAATATGGAGCGAACCCAAACTCTACATCGTGTTGCTGTTGTCCCGACACTCCTTTGCAGATTGCTTGTCGAGATGGCTCATTGGAACTCGTTGAGCTCCTCATCGAGTACGGAGCAGATATCAACGCACCACCAGCAAAAGAGTTTGGCGCAACAGCACTTCAGTTCGCTGCCATCGGCGGCTACCTTGGCATCGCACATCTCTTGTTGGAGAAGGGGGCCGACGTCAATGGGGTCCCAGCGGAGGCGGAGGGTCGTACGGCACTTGAAGGTGCTGCGGAGCATGGAAGGATCGATATGGTGCAGCTGCTGAAGAATGCTGGCGCGGATATCTCAGACTCCGAAAAGGGACGTCAGTACGAACGTGCTTTGGACAGGGCGAAGAGGAACGGCCATTCCGCGACTACGAAATTGCTTGAGTCTTTCTTATCATACCTATAGATAGGGTGAGTGCGGCGCACTCAACGTTCTTATATTTTCCTACATTTCAACAGCGCTTGGAACCCCTCACTTTTTAAGTCGCTGTCATCAATTGGATATTACTTTGCTAATGGGTTCCCTGCCGCTACGGAAGAAACATTTGAGCCGTGACTAGGCAACCCAAGTTTGTGGCCAGCCTTTCCTGAGGTCCATATCCGGAAGGTACTGGAAGCCTACTGCCAAGAAATTGAGCCCCTTTGTTGCTTCGAAGCCGCTTCCTTGAGGTTCAGAATGTCCCTCCCCCCCCTTCGCTCTTGGCCCTTCGGCTTCCAGACAGCACCAGACTTGCCTTTGATGTTTTTTTCTTCCACTGCCCGCGAATCTCAACTCAATCACGCTCTCAAACACCACCGAGATCCGAAGAAATGGTAGGCAACAAGTCCCCACCTCCTCACCACCCCCCTAGCACTAACCTCCCCAAAATTATCGAACATGAACTTGAGATTTCCCAATACACTATCCTGCCACACATTCAACGCTACCACACCGATATTCGTTATCACAGCGGTTACAGCATGGACCTCATTTCAGATGCGCTTCGCTTCCTCAATTCTGACGTGTTTCCCCACTCCTCTCACAACCACTTATGGACTTCGACTTCGTACTAGGCGATCCCTAGGAGAATGAATCCAAGCCGGAGGACTTGGATCTGGAGTACGAGTGGTGGGATGGGTGGGAGTGGAAGAGACTGTGGCTGGAGAAATTTTCCCAAAGAGGAAGATCGAAAAGAAGAAGTTTTGTGGCATCATCATGGGGTGGCTTGGGCGCCTCCGAGACATTGGAACAG
>Ga0247770_1001404_pt1 | contig 18908 bp, 19 predicted proteins | sample UWRJL136409B6_FD_179943 | JGI IMG/M metagenome (GOLD analysis project Ga0247770, IMG submission 179943) | Plant litter microbial communities from Arlington Agricultural Research Station in Wisconsin, United States - UWRJ-L136-409B-6 | ecosystem: Environmental > Terrestrial > Plant litter >... | reverse complement strand
GGGGAGGGAGGGGGGACGGGCGGCGGCCCGTAGTCGTTGTCGGGCTTTCGGGAAGGCGGAGGGCCTGGAGGGGGCGCAAAGCCGTTGTCCCTGGTGGAGGAGAGCTCGACGGGTGGGTTGGACTGCGCGACGGCGGAGAGCTCGGCCGGGGGCGGGCCGGTGGGGCCTTGGTAAGGCGCCTGGTATTGCGGTGATACCGGCGATGGGGCCTGTGGTGGGTAGTAAGGCTGCTGCACCTGTTGCGGCATGCTGGCTTTCGGTGCCGGGTCGGCGTATGTGGGCTGTTGAGGGAAGTGGCCTGGGGCGGGACGAGGGGCGTCGTCGTTGTCGTTGTAGAGCTGCTTTTCTTTGCTACCGAAACACATGATGGCGGTTGCGCTGGGTTGGGTTGCGGAAAAGAAGAGGTATATATCCTCTGGATGTTTGGTCAAGAGGCAAACGGAGGCAGAGTTGAGGCACAGTTGTTGCGCTGGCTTATAACACTTGGCTGGCGATCTGGCGAAATTGGTCGTGTTGGTGAGGCGACAGCGGATTCCAGGCCAGATTCACCGTTTTTGATGGCGAAGCTCGTGTCACAGGTTTGCCATTGGCTCCACAGCAAGACACAAATGGTTACCAGTCAATTGAATTGGCTAATCACGCGCAAATACAGCGCCGCAGATGATTTGAATGAGTGACTTGCGGCCGGATAATGGAACCTTCGATCAACAATGGAAGGAAGTGTACGGATTAGATGAAGTGCGATGGCTGTGCAAATGTCCCCCACATCGCTGTTTGGCGGCCTCTCGGTTCCCCGCACCGCCTAGTGGGATGACGTTTTCAGGGGCGCATGGCCGCGCCATTGGTGGTTCCAGCTTCCGGGTAAGCAAAGATTTGGACGGACGGACGCGGCACAGAAAAACGCCTCCTACCAACTTCAAGTCACGAGCATTTCTCCGGGCGTATCGGAAAGCGTATTCGGGGGCTCGGCCGAAACGGAGCGCGCTGTGTTCGGCATACGAAGGCTCTGGTCAAAAAAGGAACTACCATGGGCAACTCCGTAGAAGAACATAGGTTTACCATTACCGGCCTTGATTGCATTGTTAAAGGCCATTTCGGAATACAGAAAGGCCTTCTCAGAATGCAGGCAGGCATTTTCGGAATGGGAGATGGCCTATGACAACAAACACCATGGGCTGCTTCAACAGTAGGAAGGCATATTCCGTCCCTTTCTGTTGGCCGGGGGCTTTGTAGAACCATAGGCAATCCCCCAACTTATAGAATTAGTTGCGGCCTTAGTACGCTCAAGATGAAGGATATGTATGTTCCTTGACAACAATAGGTACTGCTTGCATTCAACAATGTGACAGTTTACCAGATAGCGAGAAGATGCATTGCGCACTAAGGCAAACCTTTTATTCTCTTTTTTGGCCCAAGCCTCTGTTCTTTTTGCGATCCCTAAACCAGATCATGGGTGGTTTCGTACTCAGGCACCTCAAACAATAAGTTGTAGTAACGACAGTAGTCAAGCTTTGCTGATCATGAGAGAAAATAAAACCACCAAATTCCGCCACAGCGTTAAAAGTGAAAGATGGAACCACCAGGGTTTACCCACAACGCATCACTGTCTCCTGCGCTTGAATACCAGCCCAGTTTTGTTGGATCAGGTAACCCATACCCCTGAAGTAAACACCCTCAGAGACTCTGCTCCCCCATGCAAGCGCTCAAGCACCCCAAGCACTCGTTTCCCCCGGCTGAGGATAGAAGAAAGCCACCACGCTAATGATGACATACGTCGCCACCAGCAGCGCGCCCTCCAGGTAGTTACTGCGGCCATCCAGGACCAAAAAGTTCGTGATGAACGTCGACACAAACAGACACACCGTCTCAAACAGCGTGAAATATAGCGTCATGTTCTTCTTCATGATCCAGCCGATGATGACGACGAGCGGCGTGATGAAGAGGGCAATTTGAATAGAACTGCCCACTGCTACGGCGATCGCCAGGTCCATCTTGTTCTTCATGGCCACCGTGATGGCTGTGACGTGTTCGGCCGCGTTGCCCACGATGGGCAGGATGATCAGACCGATGAAGATTTCGCCAACGCTACTGGTTTTGACCAGACCGTTAATCGAGGCAACCATAAACTCGGCACATACAGCGACTAGGGCGGTAGAGACCAGTAGGAGGAAGATGGCGCTCGTTCGCGACATTGAATCGGGTTGTTCCTCATCCTTGTCGACAATGACTGAGCTTGTGGTGGTAGCCAGCTGAATCTGCGATGGCATCATGGCGCTGGACGATCGAGGATACTGGTTGAGCCGGTCGGGCAGTGAGTTGGTCCGGCGGATCCCGAGGCGGACACGAGGAACCGGCCCAGTTGATCCAACAGGCATCGTGCTATCGTGGGGCTGAACAAATACCGCCGGGGCCAGGCTCTTAGCTACTGGTCGGAGCGAGCCGCGCAGCCCGAAGAACTGAGCACCGATAGGTACTGAGCTTGATGTGTCGGGTCTGATCTCAATGTTTTCGGTTGGGGTAGAAATCGCAAAGTCCACTCGTCGAGGCTCGCCAGGAAGGGGAGCTGTCTTGACTTGGATTTCGGCAGCTTCTTCGATGGTTTGTGAGCCAATTAACTCCTGAGAGTTGTTAGGGTGGCGCGACTTGTGCTTGTGTTTGCGGTGCTTCCTCATGGAATACCGGTGACGGCGCTTCTTATGGCCACGGGCTTTCTCATCCTCGACTGCTAACTCATTCCCTTCAAACATCCCAGTACTAGCATTGGAGAGAACACCTGGCCGCCGAAACGAGTGTTCTTCCCCAGGAAGCTCGTCATGCATGGGAGAAGCATCTAAAGTGCCAAAAGATGGGGTCCGGGTAGGCCCGCTGAGCCCCTCACTCGTGTCAACAGAGACCACGCTCGACTTCCGGCGGCGATTGCCCCGAATAACACGCTTCATCCTCTTGGAGACCGTTTCACGTGAGTGTTCCGAGTCGGAGGAGTCGGAGTCGCTGGAAGAGCTGCTGTCTGAGCTGGATGAGTCGAGCCAGTTGGCGACAGGTCCGGGCGTGGACTCTTCATCGATGATGTGTTGTGGTGTTGACTCATACATGTATGCGTGAGACACAAGCTGGAACAGCAGGTAGATGATATACACCACCAGAAGGATCTGTGAGGTCAGTATCTGATTGCTGATACATGTTCACAAGATGCCACTCACCACACTCGTGCCACGGCTAACCTTCAGTGATTCGGTATCAGCCTTGACTTTGTCCTTGAACGAAGCGTGAAAAGCGGTCTAGGTACGGAACTCATCAGCACAAGAACTCAGCGCAACTGTAGTAGTTCACGTACAGGCAAGACCAGGCTGATGACACTCAAACTAAGGAGACATGCGCTCATCTGAGTGACAGTACTGTTATAGATCTTGAATCGGTCAGTAATGTTAAAAAAATCTTCTCAGACATCGTTCGTACCTGCTCTCGGAAGCGAAGTCCTCCTAGGAGAAAAGACATGCCCAGAATGAGCAACAAGTTCGCCAAGATTGAGCCAAGGAGTGAGGCCTGCACAATACGGATTTCATCCTGCCTGATATTAGCCCAGCACGGGGCATTTGAGGTGCAGACATACCTTGACCAGAGCAATGCTGTTCAGGTTAACCGGAGAAGAGAGTGAGTACATATTCAACAGGACAGAAAGACGTGGTCAAGAGCAGCAGGGGAATCAAGGATATGGGACGCGATTGATCTGATAGTGCCTTTGCAGGGCTTCTCGCTCGTTCTTGTCTTGATCACTTTACCATGGTGGACATACATGCTGGTTTATGTCAGTAGACACCAACAGAGCAGTCGAGAGTTCTTACAAGATGATGAGCTCTACCGCGTTGCCAAAGGTGATGTTCAGCAGGGCACCGAGCGAATCTCCAAGCCTACGAGCCAAGGTCTCGGTGGCTTGACTTAGCAGGCCAGCGAGCGGAATGATGGCAATAGCATTCATGGCGAAGACGAGCCCCGGCGACATGCCCGGGACTTTGCCAACGATAATGCCTATGGGTACGAAGACCAGCAGCAAGTTGAGCTTGCTGTATAGCATTATGGCTTTGGCCGTCATCAAGAACCTAGTGACGACGTTCTTCTTGTCCTCTTTCTCGCCTCCGCCGCTCAGGACAGACCCCGGCCCAGCAACCTGAGGAGATGCAGCGGACGGCGGAATGAAACCGCCATCAGCATCGCCGTTGCCGGTGCGGCCATCCTCGATGCTTTGACCCGAGGGCAGCTTGTCCCCGGGGTCGTTGTGTGCTGCGGAATACGGAATAAAGGGAGCATGATTACTGCCAGGCGTCGCGACAGAGTCGTTGCGAGCGGCGATGTTGCTTACGGGATGCAGGTTAGGGTCGGATCGTCTCGTCGAGCGATGAGTGCCGCCATGCGATCTTGTCCACGAGCGGATACGATCAGTGTACTTGGACTGGCTTGAAGTTTCCTTCATCGAAAGGGTGTCAGAGGAGGATCGTCTAGGGCACGAAAGCCTTGATGTAAAGGGAGAATGTTGGGAAAACCGGATCTGGAGTCCAGGAAAATCGCAAGCTCCCTGGATTTAAATGTGCCGAGCGCGGGTGACTGTGTGACTGCAGGGGGGGTGACCCACGCTGTACGCAGTACGCTGCAGCCAGCCTCAAAGAGCTAGCCCCCCATTGTGACATGAAAGAAAGCGCCGCCACCTCATGACGGAACGACGCGCGTGACCTCACCCTTGTATCTCTAGATACACACACGTGTGTCGTAGGTATCCCCTTCACCGTGTGCTCCGATCAAGGCGTCTGATGTTCTGGAGATCATGGTATTGCTGTTGTTGTTGTTGTGGTGGTGGTGGCGCAACGCCAATCGCAACTGCCAGAGACGAAGACATGTCCAACTTTGGAAAGTTTCAGGGCTCGTAAGACACATCCGCCACCACGCGCTTCCGAGCCGATAACAAGGTGACAAATAGCGGTGATTGGACGAGATATGCAACAAGTAAAGTAAACTTCCCGTCTAACCCGGGCGCAGTGACAAACAAACTCGAGTTGATCACACCTTCGCTAGGTGCTTGAGCCCGCATACGGCATCCGTTTGGTACAGCCGGAGAGCCCCTAAATCGGCGGTCTAGTCACCTGCCAACGGATCTCGCGGAGGTCCCTTCGCGCCGCTCAGCCTCAGAGCTTATCGCATATCAGCGGGGCTCTGAAAGAATCTACTTGTTCTATGGCGAACCGCCTCTATCTTTGCCGAGGTATGTCGCGATTCTTTGTATCTTTGCGAAATTCAGCTGTCCACTTTCTTGTTGCTGGGAAAATGGGAAGGACGAAGGTCAAGCAGGAGCTCAAGCTAGAGCTCGAGCCCTGGGGTTAAGCTTTGGCTTGGCGCTTGGGCCTGCAGGGGATCCATGATCTTCAGCCAAGCTCCGATGGAGCCAACCCCAGATTCTCTGGGCGCGCGTCGTGGGGGTTCCAGAAGCAAAAGCTTCGCACTGAACACCACCATGACACTGCATAAGTTTTTCCGTCCCAAGTCCAAAGAGTGATTTCTCTGTTTCCATAATCTACAGCAAAATACAATGCCAACTCTCCGCTGTATCACGCGCGGGCCTCTGAACAGTCCTCCTCCCCCTCCCCATCAATCCACAACAGACTCCATCCAGGTCCAGTCCAAACAAATGTGTCCCACGCACTCTACGCCGGCCCCAAAGCCTTAACCGCAGCAATAACAAAACAGATCCACGCCCCCGAATCCACCGTCAACGTCCTCACAGCATTCACCCTCAACCACCCCTTCACCTCCCCCAGACACCTCTCCTCCGCCTCTCCCTTCCCCCCTTCTGCACACTCCACAACCCCCCTCACCCTCCGCCCCAAAACCGGCACAAACACCCAATGCGCCGCCCCTAAAACCGCTCCATACACATACCACACATACGCCCCCCTGGCTCTCAGATCCCCCGCGCCGCATCGCAGATTGAGCACCGCGCCGATGACCGAGCAGGCTACAAGTCCCACGACCTTGGGCGTTCCTATCGCAAAGGCTGTGGCAAACCAGCGCGGGAGGAAGGTCTTGTCTTGCGCGGCGAGCTCCGGGCGGGTAAAGAGCTCGAATATCCATTGCTGGTTGCCCGCGAAGGTGAGTGAGGCTGAGGCGGTGATGGCTGGTGCTAGGCGCAGGGCGGTGGTGTAGTCGAAGAAGGCGCCGGAGGCCATTTCTGGGTGTATTATTGGTCGTTTAGTGGATGGGAGGTGCGAGGTTGTGGGGTTGAGGTTGAAGCTGACGGAAAGGAGATGTTGGTTCCAATGTCGTATAGGAGCGGGGCTAGGCCCGATCCGTGTGTCGCGGGCGGCTCAAGATCCTACGTCTGAGCCAACTCGTATTCCTTCTCTGATCGTTAAGGATAATCTCGAACCAATGTATCTTTCCCTAGGTAGGTTTGGCATTGGAACGATGCCTTCAGGCTTTCCTCCGGAGCTCATGATCAAGTCAGGATCGCCGATGCACGAAACTGGTCTCATGAGGAGAATGTCTATTTGCACCGTAGCCTCCGTCTATTTGTGCCGTAATACTACAAGGGTACATGTGTTGGAGAAACAGTCGGACACGTGTTAAAACGAAAAGGCCTGAGTTCTTGCGCCAGAGGCCTTTTTCACACCATCAAAGGCCTTGGTTACATTAGAATATGCCGTTGAAGAATGCAGGAAGGCCTCCTTCGGATGTAACAAGGCCTGCCGTAACAGTAAACGCATTTCGACATCGGGGGCACGGTAAAAATAGATAAAGGCTACGGTGCATATAGACACTCTCTTCATAAACCGGGCTGAGAGATGCCAAGAAAAATCCCGTTGTGGTGGTGCCGCATTTCATTTGCTTTCTCCCAAAAATATAAGAGATGGTACAATGATGGGAGTGTCTATGCTATCGCCGGCATGTTCATGCCTCCATTCCCGCCACCAGAGCCTGGACCGTTGTCCTTGCGGTTGGTCCCCGGAGGCCCCGGAGCGCATGATGTTTTGCCATCGTTGGCCTGCTTCAAGTTCTCCTCCTCTCTCCTTTTCTCAGCCTTCCTACTGCGTCGGCTCGTCCCAGATTTGCTAGATTTGCCTTCGTCCGGGGCAGGTGTTACAGATAGACCTGCCACACCAGTTCTCTGCAAACAGATTATTAGCAATCGATATCAAAGTTGGCAAATAGGCAGCGATAGGATGACTAACGTTCCGCGACCGGCCCAGAATCTGCCTTATGGCATTCACGCTCTCGCGAGTGCCGCTTCTGGCACTGATCACATACTGGAATAATATGTTAGCTAGGCAGGCCCCATGTAACTCGGTGCTAATGTTGGCGCTGCCACGTGGAGTGCTGTGTGTTCGCAGTCCGAGACACCTTCTGGTACAATAGCTGCCCCTGGTTGAAGGGGAAAACAAGAATGACGCATGAGTCTCACATACAGAGATTCCGTTTGGAAGCGTCACTCTAAAACCTGAGATGAGCATATCAGCAACTGCAGCAACGTTCATTGTGAGTGTTGTGCGGCCTACCAGAAGGATGAACCGAGCCAGGGGGGAGTAGGACAGCGGTGCGAGGGGCACGAGCGGAGGCAGGGAGGTTTTCAAGTGCCGCAATTGCAATCCGACGCTGGGAGTTCGAGTAATATGGCCGTTGCTCCTAATAGCATGCATCAGTAATATTCTTTCGTCGCATCTTGGCTGCTCCAGAGGCTGCCTGTATGCGTAGATTTAGGATGAAAGCATATGGGGCACCTACGACGCAGCCATCGGGATACGTTATGAAGACTGAGGTAGGACGAAATCAGTACCAGCGCGCTGCCTAGTGTTGGGCCCAGTCGGATCAAAGGATGCCCTCGGCGCGCAGGGATGCATGGGATGAGCCACGACATGCGTCCTACCGACTTAGAGGTATCTTTTTGGGTAATTTGGGCCTTCGCGGGAGGATAATGCACACTGACATGTTCCCCGAGGGGTCTGAGTAGAGCTCGTCGACCCAAGAGGGGGCGGAGGAGGGGCCTGTGCATGGCGGCCAGAGCCAGAATTGTCTGAGGCCATTGCTTGATAGAGAGTCACAGTGAGTTCGAGCTTTAACGAGCTGGGATGGAAGGATAAAGGTGACACATACAGTCCAGATGGAAGGAATCGCCGACCAAGGTTATTCTATCCCCATTCATGTACCATGTCATTGAAGGCATCTTTGACGTCGAGAAAGAGGGCGCATGGATTGGGGCGTTGCTCTCTGGAGGCTGGAGAGGGATGGAAGTGACGGAAGAGAGAGGATAGGCGTCTGGGTTGCGAAATCCAAGCACTGAAGTGCTTGACTGAATGGGCAGGAGCAACTCAGGTTCGCAGATTCCCAGGAGGGAAGGCACACACAACACCGCCCTTCCAAGCCGCGACATGCTTATGACTGGCTGAACGGGTTGGGAAAGACGACCGCCATGGGCCGTCGCAGCTACCTGGCTGTGGCAAATCTCAGAGGTTTGCTGCCGGTTCCTAGCCACACTCACCGATTGTAGATACAATAGGACTTTCCTGATTTTTTCTCGTCCGCCAGGATGGTCGCCATAATGGTATCCGAGTCCTCAATCAAACATGTTCTTTCGAACCCTCATGCCGGTACACCTGATTAACTGACAATATCAATGTGGGTTGGTTCCACGATGAAGCAGGCCCAGGTTACTGCAAGGCGATTCCGCCCTTGGGTATTCGCTGAACGCTGAGAGACAGCGGAACAACTTTGGTCTTCACGGCGGAAACAAAAACATTTGAGTTTACCGTCTGCTGCTATGGACGTGTTTTGATGCGGGTCAGCAAGCCAAAAAGTAAAGGGGTCGTCGGTCTCAGGGGGGGCTGAATGGAGGCAAAAGTAAATTCAAAAAGAATGCTTGACGAAAGTGGGATTCGAACCCACGCCCTTTCGGACTACGGAATCGTTCTCCAGGATGGAGATGATGTTATTAAGGAATATCCTTAACGTAGCGCCTTAGACCGCTCGGCCATTTCGCCTTTGTTGGTGGAGGAAGTGTGTGTAATTTGAAGTTGTGGGTGTGGATGTGGGTGTGAGGGTTGAGGGGAGGGCTGGGTGGATGCGGTGGCTGACTCGGAGCGGCCCGGAGCGGAGGTCAGACGCTGGGAAAAGTGGGGGTCAATGACCGGTCCATGTCCCTCGCGGAGAGGCCCTGGTCGTCACTTCGATGAGGAGACAAGGCAAATTCGCCAGGTGGTCCAAGATGGAGGGTAGTACTGCTCCTCAAGCAAGGCAAAATGCTCACGATATTCATGCCGCTACACTCTCAGCTTTTTATGACGGGAGTGTTTGATTTGGCTGGCGTGGAATTCAAAAATGACCATCTCAGCACTGGCAATAGTATTCCAAATGACACGACTCAAAGCTGCCCGTTTCACGCAGATCATTTGATCGAGAGACATCCAACCTTTCCACCAGAGCTGCCTGTTGCGCCGGTATGAATGTGATACGGCGGTTTGGTAGATAGACTTTATATACACACAATGAACACGTTTAGAACAGAATCATTGCTAACTGCCCAAGAAGTCTGTGTACAGAAAAGAGGTAATGGAGGACGCGTGCCTTCCAATTTGTGAGGATTTGCGAGGAGCCGCTGTTTGCGCGCCAGTCACGCACTCCCAGACACCCAAGTATTCAAACCCAGCGGTTCCTGCCTCTCTCGCTCTCTCCTCCTCTTCTTCTTCTTCTTCTCCATGCTTTCAACCTCAAGGGTAGGCGCTCTGCTTACTTGTCTCCTATTTCGATATTAGCTGACATTGGATATATCTAGAAAGCGACAAGAGACTTTTGTCTCTTTTGAAATTTGAAATCGGAACGTGAGTCCCCTTCCCTTTGACCAGCTCAACAGGCTTGTAACATGATGCTGACCAACTTAGAATGGCTAACACCACCAACTCCGCCCCCGCCCCGACCCCCACAGGCGCTGGCAGTGGCTCGCCCTCGGGCGAGTTATCGTCCAAGAATAAGAAAAGACGAAGGCCACCGCCGGCGGGAAGTCCGGCAGCAAGCGCCCTAAGGTCGGAAATGCTGGTAAGTAGCACGGATAGCCCGAGTCATGTGATCTTAGTTGCTAATAGACATATAGCCACGACCGCCATCTTGATTGGCAAGGATGGCTAGGATGATGTATGTACCGCTGAACATCACCAGATTGGATAATGTAAATGGACAACGAGCTGACATGTATTGTTCAGATCCCACTCGTAGGCCAGGCCGGGCTCCGCCAAGCCCTCAACATCTTTAGGCAGATACATAGTGTGAGTTATCCTAGAGCTGTTTGTTGACTGTTTGAGACATGCTTGCTAACTCTTTATTTTCATGGTCGGAACCTGCCCCTGGTCCTTTCTGGACCATCCCCCGCCACCAGCGCGAGGCCGTCGCCCGCCTGGCGCAAGCGCACGGGGTAAGTTACCTTATCTTGACACTGTTTGTTAGCTTTGGGACACGTATGCTGACTCCTTACCTACTTGTAGGTAGATGTCCCCGATCCGGCCCAGACCACCCCGTGCCAGCACCAGAGCCGCCCTGCCCCGACCCCCGACCACCATGTATGCTGTCCCTTCTTGTTATTTCTGGTGTGAATTGTATACTAATTGGCATTCATGTAGAGCCAGGGAACATTGAAGGAGGGCAGCCCCCAGACCAAGAAGGAGGATGAGGATGACTGCTAGCTCTAATTTGAGTTTTGCATTTTTTCTTTCTTTCTATTTCTTATTTCTTATTTCTTTTTATAAACGAAAAAGAAACATAATGAAATGCGGCACCGCCGCCGGGATTCTCTTCACCATCTTCTAGCTTGGCACCCCTCTCGTGATAAAGCTGATCTGAGTACCTGGTGACTGCTGAAGTTTCAATGGACAGCACGATCCTCAGTGACGAGATCGTTATGCTGTTCGGCTAAAGGCTGGAAATGTTTGTGAGCGGCAGCACAAGAAGAGCAAACCTTCCATCACATCCTTTCGTCACACACAGCACTGCAAACGCCTTCAGAAACTGATTCTATTCATTCGATTATCTGATACACTGAGCCACACCGCAACCCCACCCGGATGCAGCTCGTTCCCTTCCCATTTCTAAACGCACCCGAGCTACCACAAGCCAGGCAAACGGTCTAAAGGGCCCACCCAATCAATGTACAAGGGCGATCAGCAACCAGTTTTGCACAAAAGAAAACCCCCTATTCGACCTTCAAGCTCTGAAGTCTGGCTTCCGCCTGGATGACCTGTAGTATCATGTTAGCACGTAATCCACAGCGACACCGAGGAAAGATCCGAGGAAAGGAACAAACTTACCTCCAAAGCCTGCTGCACTTCTAGGACCTTCCTCACCTCGCCAAGCCAGTCCCGGCTGAGTGTCTTGGCCCACCCTGACAGACCGTTCATCTCGCGTGCCGCGTTGTCGAGGTCGCCCTCCTCCAGGTATGTCTGCGTCCGTGTCAGGATGCTCTCAACGTCATCGCCCGTTGCCAAGCCCTGCTTCTTGAAGAGCAGCTTGCTGAGCACGAAACTCGAGGCGTGGCTGGCCACACCCGCGTCCTCGGGAAGTAGCGATGCCTTGCGCACCTCAGTGGCCACGCGGCGGAATCGGTCGATCAGGTCAGCTGATGTGGAGATTCCGCGCTGGTAGGCCGACGGGTGAATGGAGGCGATGGCAGCGTCAACCACCGGGTCGTCCGCTGCGATCTCCTTGAGTGCTACCAACTCCCTGATAAAGGGTCGAGGGTGGGTCGCGTCCTCAAGACTGGCGCGAACGGCGTCGACTGCGACGTGTAACTGCTGCGTACGGAGATTGGTGTCAACCACCTCGTTCCAGCCAGTCGTCAGCTTCTCCAGCTCGTTCACGGCGGAGGTAAGGTCCTCAAGCTTGCCAAGACGACCATCACGCTCCTCCTCAACGTGCTTCTTGATTCCGCCGGCGAACTGGCGCTGCAGCTCAACCGCTTGCTCGAGAAGCTTGTTGTTGAGCTTCTGCTCGTTGATTTGCTGCTCGCGTTCCTGAATCAGCTTGACCTTCTCGTCATAGCTCTTCCGGATTCGCTCCATCTCCTCCCCGAACTCCTGTCGCCATGCGGTCTCCTGCGCCGTCATTGCGCCTTCGATGCGTGTGACCAGGTCGTTGGCCGCCTTGTCGAACTCGTCAACCCGCAACTTGACCTCCTTCGCAGCTTGCTTCTCTACACCAGCCTTCATATCCCTAATCTTCTGGCCAACGCGGTCGAGCTCGTTCTTGGCCTTCCAGATGGTCGAAGCGTACTTGTCATTGGCGCCATCGTGGTTGATGACTGTAATGATATCGTTCAACATGCGAACAAGGTCCTGCACGACGGGCTCGGCGGCATCAGAAACAGCGAGGGGATCAATTGGCGATGCAGGGGGCCAGCGCGAGGGCTCGTCGACCTCAGGTGCCTTGAACGTCTTCCCGGTGGTAGAGACGACAACAGGTGTAGCAGCGGCGAGGGTGGTCGCCGGTGCCTGTGCCTTGACCTCAGCCTCAGGGGCCTTCACGGGCTTTGCCTGCTTGGGCTCCACCTTCTCAACCTTGGGGAGAACGGCGGTTTCCTTCTTGGCCTCAACAATAGCGGGGATCTCGACAGGGGTGGCGCCAGTCTTCACGGCGTCCTTGGCGGCGATAACCTTGGGGACAGCGCTGGACTGACGACCAGCGGGCTCACCATGGTCGGCGACCCGCCATGAGGCACCACTCTGGGTAGGAACCTTGACCTGCTCCCCGGTATCGCGGCGTGGGCCCCTACCCGTCACGTTGGGGAAGCGCTTCCGAAAGTCCATCTCCTCCAGATACAGCACCGCCTGCTCGCCATACGGAACGTATTCGGTGAAGAAGTCATGGAAGTTGTCGTTGATGCGCGAATAATAGACGCCGCCGCCGAACCCGAGGGCACCAAGGAGGGTGAGCGTAAGGAAGTAGTTGCGCAGCGTCCGGAAGAAGCTCTTCTTGGGCCTAGACGGCGGCGGGGGAGGCGGTGGGGTTGCGGTCGATGTCGCAGACACAGCGGCCGGGGTAATCGGCGGCGCTGGTGGTATCAGGGGAGCATCAGCCGGGGCAATTGTCGACGAGGCAACTGTTTGGGGTGCAGGAGGGGGCGGCGTCGCGGCGGAGGTCAGAGTCTCGGAGGCCGGGAGGGCTGCGGGCCTGGCCGAGTCAATTGAGGGCTTCTTGTGATCGGCGAAGGACCTCTAGCAAGCCAAAGGCGACGGTTAGCGGAGCTCCGGGAACGGGGGGGAGCTGGAGCTCGCTGGACATGACCTCATACCTGCGTAGGGACGGCGGCCCGTCGCGCAACTGCTGCTTGCCATTGGTGGCCAGCAGCGGCGGCGGCAGGCCTGCAGCCCAGGGCCCTCACGGATCGAAGCGATGTCCGCAACATGAGGGAATGGAGCGGCCGGCGAGGCGCGATTAAAGTGGTCGGGTAGGTTGGTGTTTTGGCGGAGAATCAATTGCTGAGCAAAAAAGCAGCTCGGCAAAGTGGCACAGCACCAGGTCGGCAGCTGCCAATCGTGGCACATCCCGGGAGACAACGGGGACAGGGGTCGGCAACCGTGCCCGCTTCAGACGATGACGGTATATTCCACGTTCCTCAGAATCCAGATGAACAGTTGAGCTCCTAATGCATTGCTTTTAAATCTAACTGTTGCAAATATCCATATTGGATTCTTCGGCGAAAATGTGCTTCCTGTATCTACGATGGCTACCTTAACAGGTTAGATACAAAATCTGAAGGTTGGACGACGACACTAGCAAAAAAGGGCTCCAAAGCCAATGTGGTAGATCCCTCCTTGATCTCAAGGTACGACTCGGATTGACTTTGCATACTTTACAACAATATCCAAAGGACCCATACGGTATTACTTGACGGCCTCTTACAAGGCACAGAAGCCAAGGGCTTGCTTCTCGTGCATGCGGCGCGTAGTCCAGTCCTTTGCGCGGTACTTCCGTTTATCAGGGCTGTCGTATCAGAAGACTTTGCACCTTTCCTCCCCGTCAAGCGTCCATGTTTCGAATTAGTATTACCAAAGGCCCGTGGCAAGCTGTTGTTCTATCTGCCTACTGTACAACCACATAGAATGCACCTGTGCGCCTCTTCTGCCTTTGCCGTCTGGGCACCAGGCATCGCGCGCTCAGTCCTCAGCCACTACATGGGTCGAGAACAATGATGAAACCCACCAAAGAGGTATTAAAAGGGGACAAGAACCATCCCACCGCAGACTCCGCTCAAGAGATGTCGACACTCCCGTCCATCCTGGGAGTAGGCACAATAACCGGCTCTATCGATGGCTCAACTCCGCCGCTGTGCCAACCATGCACGGGATCCTCCTCCACTCTAGATATCGCCCGTTGCCAAGCAGCTCCATAGCCTCGCTCTGCCTTCAGATGTCGCACTTAGCACGCGCATGGCCCTCCGGCCTGGGTATTCGCGCCTTCGGGTGCTAGACTGACGCCCGGTCGTTGGCCGGGGCGGGCATGCCTGGGCCCGACCTGGTCGAGAGGTAACTTCTTGGCGATTGCGGTGAAGAGTTCTCGTACGTTTTCGGCCGTCTTGGCTGATGTCTCGAAGAAGAGAAGCCCAGCCTCCTTGGCATATGCCTCGGCCTCGGCTGTCGGAATCGCGCGTTTGTCGGGCTGTTCTGTGACCAAATCCAACTTGTTTCCGGCCAAGGCGATGATGATATTCTCGTTGGCTTGGCGCTGGAGCTCCTTTACCCACGCCTTCGCCTTGTCCAGAGATGACTGTAAAGCCGGGTTAGCATGGCGGCAATGAGGGGTAGGGACATCGACGTACTGCTTGCGTGATGTCATAGACGACGACAGCACAATTGGCATTCCTGTAATACATCGGCGCCAGAGACTTGTACCGCTCCTGTCCCGCCGTATCCCAGATCTCGAACTTGACTGTGGTGTTCTCATCGAGCGAGATGGTCTGTGTGAGGAAAGCGGCGCCGATTGTGGATTCCCTATACGAGTCGAATTGGTCCTGGATCGCGGTCAGCTACCATGGTGCCCTACTTGTTTCCTACGGCTGATCGCACCTTAACGAACCGCAGTACTATCGAACTCTTTCCTACAGCCGATTCGCCTGCGCAGGGTCAGCACGTCTATTCCCATCGGAGCCGGTCCGGAGCAGCTCACCGAGGAGCACCAGCTTGAACTGAGCAAACCGGCTGTTCATGCCACGCGCGCCAGGGGGACCACGAGTAGCCATTGTGGATGTGTGATGTCGATATGTTAGGGGGTGAGGTCGGAATGAGGGCGCTAGCGATGACGACGCCTTCGTTGTTGAGGGGGTCGATCTGCGGACGTTGGGGCGAGATAATAGCGACCGATGCGTGGATTAGGTTTGATGCGGCAAGGCTGTATGCCTGGATTTATCGTCGAAAGACTATGTGGTGTGTGGACAGAATGTGGTGGCAGCAGGAGCAGCAACAGCGAAGCAAGCGAACAGCAGATGGTTGTGTTGTTGAATGGATTGGATGGATGGGACCACGGGACCAGAGCCGGAATTGTCGAGCAGGGCTGCCGGGTTGGCGAGGTCGCTGTTGAGAGAGCGGCAGCCTGGCTGGGCGGGTCTGCTGCCGCTTGCTGCACACGTCAGGCAGTGCCGACGACACTGCTGCAGGCGCCGTCCCGTAGTCCGTGCGTTACGCTCTTCACGTGATTGCCACTTGACCACTCGCCTCCTTGTGGCGCACGTAATTGCTGCGCCGCACAGCTTGCCAGCCGGTACCGTCGGCAGGGGTGCGATGACGGATGGCAAATTCAAGCTGGCAACAACGCTGCATGTCATCGGTGTTGCGGGCTTCAGTTTGGGACAGCAAGGTAGGCCTCTAACAACTATTCGAAAAACAACGAATTGCGTGGGACTCGATGCTCGCTCGCACCTCCAGCTTCCGAAGGAAAATAATGCAATAGACGGCATTCTGCGCTCCCATCCGTCGTCTCCATACTTTCTCCTTCTGCAGGGCCCGTTGCGCGCGCCGCGGCAAGTTGCATCACCATGACGCTCCCCTACAGAGACACCAACGTCCAGGTCGCCTCGGACTCCTACATCTTCTCGTCGCCCTCCAGCCCAAATGCCCCGGCCCTCACGATCGACCGCCCCACGGGCGACATCCGCCTCACGGATGCCTCCCTTTTGGGCGGGAAACGCGTGTCGCGCCAGTCGAGCATTGCCGGAATTCTGGGCATGATCCAGCTACGACTTGGTAAGGCTCGCCCGTCTGTCCCAGCAGCTCTAGACACTGGGTTAACCGCAAGATAGACAAGTACATCATCGTCATAACAAAAGCACAACCTGTTGGTCGGCTGAAGGGCCATATGGTCTACAAAGTCGTGTCTACCGAGTTCCTCCCGCTGCGCGAGCGCCAAGTCCGCGACCCCGATGAAGACCGCTTCCTGTCGTTGCTCAAGAACTTTATCAAATCTGGGCCCATGTACTTTTCCTACTCGATCGATCTCACAAGTTCATTTCAGCGCCAGTCGCAGCACGACGCCTCTGCCCCCTTATGGACGAGAGCCGACGACCGCTTCTTCTGGAACCGGCACCTTCAGTCAGACCTCATCGATTTCCGCACACGCGGCGGTCGTGGCCAGCCGGCTCCCCAACAGGGCATCGATGCTTACATTCTCCCCGTCATCTTCGGCGTCCTCGAAATTGTCCCGACCACCTTCAAGAGCACGCCCCTGACTATCGTCCTCATCTCTCGGCGATCGAGACACCGCGCTGGAACGAGGTATTTCACACGCGGGCTCGACGAGGAGGGCCACGCAGCAAACTACAACGAGACTGAACAAATTGTCATTCTAAATGACAATGGGCATGGTCTGGGTGGGTTTGCCGGGAGCAACGATATGCAGAGTGGCATCCGTGGGGGAGCTGAGGGCAAGGATATGCAGATACTGTCATACGTGCAAACACGTGGCAGTGTACCAGCTTACTGGGCTGAGATCAACACCCTCAAGTACACACCAACGATACAGATCAAGAGCATTGAGGCCGCGTACCCGGCCGCCAAGGCCCATTTTGACGAACAGATTCGCATCTATGGCGATAACTATTTGGTCAACCTAGTCAACCAGAAGGGGCGCGAAAAGCGGGTGAAGGAGGCATATGAGCAAGTCGTGGAGATGTTGGTATCGTCGCCCAAGGAGACGAGGGAGGCCGATCAGCGAACAGATGAGAAGTTCCACACGATCGAGTCAAGCGGGCCGACCCGTTCTCAACTTGACCGGCTGCACTACATCTACTTCGACTTCCATGCCGAGACCAAGGGGATGCAGCTGCACCGCGCGCAGCTGCTGATCGATCGTATGCGCGACGCGCTGATCGTACAGCAGTACTTCCGCGCTGTGGACATGCCGGCGAGCCGCATTGACGGCCGCCTCGAGGTGCGCAGTCTGCAGACGAGCGTTGTGCGCACAAACTGCATGGACTGTCTCGACCGTACCAACGTGGTACAAAGTATGCTGGCGCGCTGGACACTCGACCGCATCTTTATCGATCTAGGTCTTATGCAGAAGGGCACTCGCTTTGCCGATGAAGACGCTGCCTTCGAGTTCATGTTCCGCAACCTGTGGGCTGATAATGCCGACACTGTCTCTAGGGCCTACTCGGGCACGGGTGCCATGAAGACGGACTTGACACGTTTGGGCAAGCGGACCAAGGGCGGTGCCCTCCAGGATGGAAACGTCGCTGTGACTCGGTACTGCAAAAACAACTTCCTCGATGGGCCACGCCAAGATGCGTTCGACCTGTTCCTCGGTGCCTACTCGCCCGGGTCCGCTAACATCGGCTCGAGCCTTGTATTTGCCGACCGCCGGCCCGTACTCATCCAGGCGGTTCCTTACGTCGCCGCCTTCAGTCTCTTCTTCATCTTGGTAGCACTCTTGACTCCTCGTCTCCCCGGGTCGGCAGCATGGCCACTGAGGATATTCTTGATCTTCTTCTCAGTTTCCGCGGCATGGTCTCTGCACTTCATCTTCAACAACGGAATGCTTTACGTATGTTCTCTCCTCCATGATAACTTCCGACTAAGCTAACCCATCCTAGGTCAACTGGCCGAAGCTGAATCCTCGGCCGTGGGCAGCCGAAGGGTACCGTGAGACTATTGGCAAAGTGCGCAAAGATAAAATCCTGGGACCGCTTGTCGCAAGGCACGAGCGTGGCCTTAGTACGGCGAGGTATATCAACGCCGAGGAGGGCAAGAAGAGGATCGAATAGAGTAGACGTGCTACGTACTGGTGTTCTTCGGGCTTGTATGACCCAATTATAATAAGTTGGGCGAGATTAAGCTGTTGGTTTGCATACGACTGTAGACTAGAGATAGAACAGCTTGGACGACATGGACAGGAGTTGTGGGAAAGGTAGTGTCAGGAAAATAATATGCAATGACTATTGGGTGGTAATCTGCAGCACAACATGATACCCGTGGCCCTTCTCAGCGTTTTCTTACGGAGTCACGTCGGAGAAAGCCGCACAGCTGTCGTCACGACGTCAGGCCTGGCTCTGGCAGCATTTTGACCGACCAGTAGAGGATCCCGTCCCGCCTATTCATCCAAACTCATAGCTTACCCTGACACCGACCAGACATCTCCCGCCTTAGCCGGAGCCCCTTCTCTCGACCGAAGTCTTTATACGTAGCTAACATGTAGCTCTGACATTATCATCTAACCTCAAGCCTACACCATTCCCCTACAGAAAAACAAAAACAGCTACTGCCCTTTGTGGGGTATCGGTATCGGTAACGTATGACACCTATTTCTGAACTCCGGATGCCACGCCCGCTCTCCATGCAAGGTATCCAGTCAATGAGTCCACCCCCTTTTGAAACACCAGTCTGCCACTCTTTTCGTCCCCA
>Ga0247770_1001402_pt1 | contig 18913 bp, 13 predicted proteins | sample UWRJL136409B6_FD_179943 | JGI IMG/M metagenome (GOLD analysis project Ga0247770, IMG submission 179943) | Plant litter microbial communities from Arlington Agricultural Research Station in Wisconsin, United States - UWRJ-L136-409B-6 | ecosystem: Environmental > Terrestrial > Plant litter >... | reverse complement strand
GGGGCATGTACTGCTGGCCCGCCCCTGAGATCGCAGCCGGCTTCTGGGTGCCGCTGATGCCGACTTCGTGTCCAGGCCCGCCGGCGTATATGATGCAGCCGTCAGGTTTCCGGATGCCGGGATCGCCGGTAAGATACAGCCGCCCATCCGTATGGGATTCCATCCAGTGAGGTTGCAAGACGAATGGCTTGGCCGTTTTTTCCGCGTCGTTCAGATAGCCCAGGGCTATCGTGAATCCTGAGACGGCGATCTCGCCAACACACCCTACCGGGGCAAGCACATGAGAGCCTTCGGTGTTCCTCTGGACTACCCACACCTGTCCAGAAACTGGGTTGCCAATATTGTGTGGATCGCGATCTTCTGGCGACATGTCGACTGCAGTCAAGCACGCTCCAGTCTCCGTATGGCCATATGAGTTGATCAATCGGGTCCGCGCAGCCCACTTCTGAACAACAGATACGGTGGCCCTTCCACCGCCGAGAATCAAAATGTCGAGACTGGGCACTTGGTCGGGGTTCAATGCCTCCGCTACGGCCGGCGTCCAAGAGGCAACATTGACGCCCAACTTCCACATAGCATCGGGCAGCGAGTCCGAGCGAGCGTCCTCGGTGGGCAAGCAGACGCAGCCTCCGGATAACAGGGTGCAAAAGACGTCCTTGAGACTCAGGTCGGAGCTGAGTGAGATGGATTGCAGGACACGGGACCCCGGCCTCATACCGAGCAGTTCCGCGAAATGGGTGATGCTTGTGCTGGCGGCGGAATGCGTTGTTGCGACACCCTTTGGAAGTCCCGCGTCCTTGGACGAGAAGAAAATAAACGCGACATCATCGGGCGATACTCGATGCGCGGCGGGAGCGACATCCGAGTCTGCGTTGGGAACGTCCGACAACCAATCTTGGTCGATTTCCAGAACATGATCCACCGCGTTGAGCTGGCGAATTGCCTGAGATGTCTGTGCGGAGCAGAGAGCAAATCTCGGCTTAGGAGAGTTGATGGTTTGGGAAAGATGCTGGTTAGGCTGCGTGGAGTCCAACGGTGTATAGGCCGCCCCGCTCTTGAGGACCGCAAGCATTGCGATGATGGCGAGGGTGGATTTCTCAAAGCTGATGGGTATGACATCCCCCCGCCGAACACCATGTTTGCGAAGGCGCCACGAGAGATTCGTTGAGGAGGCTTCAAGCTCACGGAATGAAACGCTTTTTGGAGGTGATTGCTGAACGACGGCGACATGATCAGCGAAGCTGCGGCACGCATTTTCGACCAGTTCGTGCAGGCAGCGATCAATCTTCGGCGGGCAACTGCGGCTGCAGTCCATAATCCACTCAGCCTCGGCCTTATCAGCGATGCCAACATCGGCGGCAGGTGCGAGCGGGTCGGCGGAGGAAATTCTTCCCAGAGCGTGCCCCAGGTGACGCACCACCCACACAAGCTCTTGCCTCGAAATGACAGATTTGTCAAAATGGAGTCTCACGCCAACGCCGACTCCTGTCCGACTCGGCAGCAGCTCGAGGGTGAGGGGGTATGTCTGCAGCATCTCGGAGCTGAAGCGGCCATCCTCGTCTGCCTTCTCCCTCATCAGGCTCGAGAGGCTGGTCTCGTCGACCGAATCATCCGGCTGCACCACCACCAAGCACCGAAACGCACAGGCGTTCTTCGCGCCCTCTCCCGCCCTTGCAATGTTCTGGAGGCCGAAATGCTGGCGCGAGATCACATCGATGGACTGCTGGTGCAGGCTCTGCAGCAACTGATGCAGAGTCACCGACTTGTCCCACCGAGCTCGACAGGGAACAGTCGCCATGGTCGGGCCAACAACGCGATCCAGCTCATTGACCGGCGTATCGCGGCCGGATAGCGTCACGCCAAATACCACATCCTCCACACCTGCGTGTGCACCCAGGACGATAGCCCAGCTGGCGCGAATCACAGTGGCGACGGTGACTTGGTGCTTTCTCGCTGCGAGCGAGATGTCGATGTCGATCCTGTCCACAAGGATCTCGTACTGCCGCTGCTCTCCTGTCCATCCCAGCGGGGTTCTAGGAAAATCCGGGACCACGCACCCGTCCAGGTGATTTCCCCAGAAAGAAAGATGACTAGCTTCATTTTCGCGTATGTCATCCACAACGTATCTGACGAACTTGCGGAAACCAGATGTCGCCGCCGCAGGGGTTTCTCCAGAGTCGTAAATGTGTTTCAGTTCGCGAAGGATGATGTTCTTGGTCCAGCCATCGAACAGAGCGTGGTGGATCGTGAGCGAGAACACCCACTCCCCTGTCGCCTCATCCTGGGAAATCTGGGTTTTACTGAGGATGTTGCCAAACGACATGGGAGTATCGGCCTGCCCATTGAAAGACAAATGATTCCGAATCGTGGCCTGAAGCAACCCGCTGCCTGTTGGATCATGCACAATCCGGGTTCGGAGAAGAGGTACTTCGGACACCAGTTTCAGCCATGCATTTTCCAGCCGCTTCCGATCAACCCCAGGCTGGAGGACAAACTTCATATCGCAGATGTAAGCGTTATCACTCCGGGCAGCCAGTGCCATCATCCCAGATTGTAATGGGGTGCAGGGCCAGATGTCGATAATTTCGTCAATGTCGACAGAGCACTGTTCAGCGGCGGAAGCCCGAAGCGAGGCCAGCTCTTTATCATCAGACGATACCAGACGTAAGGGCTTGTCATGGGTGCTGCTTGCCTCCAAGGGATGAGTGACAGACATGGCCGACAGAGTCTCGACAAGTTGCGCAATCGAACGTCCACCGAGCACCTGCTGCATCGCCAAGCCTATGCCTGCGCTACGAGCCATGGACACTAGCTTGATCATGGCCAACGAATCGAACCCAAGTTGGAGAAGGGAGGCTCGAGGGTCGATCGCTGTGGTATCCAAGCCTAAGCATAAACCGCAAAGGTCGATAAGCTGCCGTTGAAGCGGCGAATCGGTCCCGGAATCTGTGGAATGACCGGCAGTAGCGGTCCAGCATTGAACAAACCGTGAATAAACCGGTTCGGGCATGGCCTCCAGGCACCTCCGAACCGCCAACCGGTCAATTTTACCGCTAGCAGTTAGAGGAAAGCGGGAGACAATCCACCACGAGCTAGGAACGGCCTGAGGAGGTAAGATTGATCGAATTTCATTGATAATCCTCGTCAAGGTGTCTCGCTGATTCGGCTCGATAGGAAGCATGAGATCCATCTCCGGGATGCAGGTCGAAAGCAGCTCCCAAGGTCCGCTATCATGGAGCGACACTATCGCTAGGAGCCTGCCCTCGATACAGCCGGCTTTGGGGATCATGGCGACGCAATGTTGTGTTGAAACACAGCCCCCGATCGCGCTTTCAACATCGCCAAGGTCTACCCGAACTCCGTGGACCTTGACTTGGCCATCTGTCCGACCTAGGAGACGAATCGTGTGAGTGGAGTCCTCCAGAGGTACCAGCACTCCCAAATCGCCAGTGCGATAAAATCTTCGGGATCCGTGGTAGAAGAACGGCGCAGACTCATTTGCATGTGTCCCAAGATACCCGCGGAAGAGCTGGACACCGGCAACGCACAGTTCACCGACGCTCCCAGGGGCCACTTCTTTGGCAACGTCTCGCTCCATCAGGACGACATCCAAACTGTCGATAGCAGTGCCGATATATTCTGGTTTCATATGTTCTTGTCCGTTCATCCGTTGCAACGTGCAGACGATCGTCTCGGTTGGCCCATAGGCATTGAACAGCCGGACACGGCCTCGCCACTGACGAAATATTTCCTCTGTCAACGGTTCGCCGGAACAAGCCAATGTTCGGAGGGGTGGCACACATCCCGGGGTGATGAGAGAGGCAACAGTCGGAGTCAACTGAGCATAGCTAACGTCGCAGCCGTTTATGAAACCCGTCATGTCGGCCACCATGTTGTGAACGCTGTCCATGACAAGACACCCACCGACAAGAAACGTCATGAAAAGATCCAGACCGAAGACGTCAAATGTATACGCCGCAAATTGCAACGTTCGTGTGTCTTGATCGAGCTCAAATGTCTCGGCCAGGACGCGAGCATTATGCGCAAGGGCTCGATGTTCGACCATGACACCCTTCGGGGTGCCAGTCGAGCCCGAGGTGAAGATGATATGGCATAGGTCGTCGGCGCCGACTCCGTCTCGATCAACCGGCCAGTCCGTGCCCGTGTTCTGTCGAATACGCTTTTCGGTCGCGTCATCATCCACAATGATCTCATCGCACAGTCCTGACGCCACCTGTAGTGTTGCTTGCGATGTCAAGAGAACGGCAGGCCGAGCGACGGCGAAGATCTTCTCAACGTACGCCTTTGGTGCCCCAGTGGGAATCGGCACCCATGCCATCTCCGCCTTCAGGACAGCGAGGACGGATATCACCATGGACGGCCCTTTTTCCAGACAGATTGCGACCACGCTGCTCGTCTTCGGGCCACGGACATGTCGAATTTCGGCTGCCAGTCGATTCGCTTCAACGTTGAGTTGTTCATATTTCATGACCGAGCCCTGATAAGAAATCGCATCGCGATTCGAGTTCTGAGAGGCGCAACGCTCAAAAATGCGGTGGAGCAACATTTCGAAGGGTTTGATGTTTTGTTGCTGGCTTGCCGCATCGCCGTGCGACTCATCTTACGTTCTTCACAAGGTCAACCACGATTACGTGCAATTATCTACTCTCTCGCTCGGATCGCCCCTCACGCTAACCGCGGTTCGCGGATGAGTGCCGTGCACTATGCAGCTGCCGACGATGACTAGCTGCATCAGGAGCTGCGCGATGCCGGTGGCCAAAGACTGCGTGCAAGGGTTTACATACCTCCCCCACCATCGCGGGCCGTTGGATGAATATATGGGCAGGCAACTTACCCTGATGAAGAATCACACGGCAGCTTGAAGGGTTTAGTTTGCACTTTACTCCTCTACACTTTCACCTTCTCAGAAGCAGCATCGCAAGACACTTACCGCCCAAACCAGCTTTTCTTCAACACTTGCCTTTATTTACCTACAGCCACACCATCAGCCAATATGGTCCATTGGCTCGTGATTTTGGCGCTTGTTATTTGCTGGAGAGCCAGTGTCGTTGTCTACAGGCTTTGGTTTCACCCCCTCTCCCGCTTTCCCGGTCCTTTGATGGGCCGCGTCTCCAGCGTCTATCGCAGCTACTGGTTCCTCCACGGCAACGAGCAAGATAACCAAGTCCGTCTTCACGAGAAATACGGTATGATGAAGCGCCATCCTCTTATTTGGCTCTGGGCAGTTGACTGATCATCACTCCGTTTGTTGATTCAGGACCCATTGTGCGGTACAGCCCGTGGGGCCTCATAGTCAGGGATGCGACGCTGATCCCCGCCATCTACCACATGAAAGCGGACAAGACGGACTTCAATGCGGCGAATTTCGGTTCGGTTACGACATTTACGCTCAAAAGCCACAAGGACCATGTAGCTTCCAAGAAACGAATCAGCCACGCGGTAAGTCTCCAGGTACCTTTCGGCGGGAAAACATGCTCATTCGGACACGACGGTAGTACACCATGAAGAACATGCGCGATTTCGAAGGGCAGATTGACAATCGACTGTCGGGGCTGATGAGGATACTCCGAAAAGCATCGGCGAACGATCAGAGCATCGACTGCCTGTTCAACCTGCAGTGCGTAGGCACCCAACCCATCATGATTCGTCCGTTGCTAACCCTCTCCCCCGCAGTCTGTTTAACTTTGACGTGGTCACGCAGCTGTGCTTCGGTCGGCCTCTCGGGTTCCTCGATCAGGAAAGGGATGTCGAGGGGCTGATCGAAAAGTTTTCGCAGACGCTCTGGCTGGGAGAGTACCTGGCTGTGCAGGAGAACATGTCGTGGTATCTACGCAACACGAGGATTGGCCGGTACCTCCGGGATGTCTGGGTATCCCCGGCCCAGACGTGGGGCATCGGGGGCGTCATGCGGGTGCGAGACAAGATCATCGACTCCTTGGTTGGTCCAGATCGCAAGCCCAAGGGCCCACTCACGGAGAACAGTCTGCTGAGCCGGTTCCTCGCGGCCAAGAATGGGGACGGGTCGCCCATGAGCCTGCAGGAGGTCAAGGATGAGTTGCTAACTGCCATGTGGGGGGCCCAGTTCCGATGTCTTCGTTTTACGTAAATGCGCGACCTGTCCGCTAACTCGAGGTGTTCTAGTCAAGCCGGATCCGAGACAACGTCACTGAATCTCGCATTGGTCGTTTTCTATATTGCTCGCGACCCTCACCTGCAGAAGCAGCTGCAGTACGAACTTGACGCGGCCTTTGAGGTTCCCGACGACGGTGTGGAGACCATTGCCACATACGACGAAGTGCGCCGGCTTCCGTTTCTCAGTGCCTGCATCCGTGAAACCTTGCGCTACGCACCCTCGATCGCGCAGATCCCTCGAGCTTCCCCTTCGGATACCGGCCTGGAGCTGCTAGGCAAGCACATCCCGCCAGGCACGGCTGTTTCGACAAGCGCGTGGATCGTAGGGCGCGATACTGCGCTGTATGGCAGCGACGCCGATGTCTACCGCCCCTCCCGCTGGCTTGAGGCGACCTCTGATCAGCTGAAAGAGTGGGACCGGCTCGACATGACGTTTGGGTACGGGGCTCGAAAGTGTCTCGGAAGACATCTCGCGATGATCCAGCTGTGGAAGGTTATTGCAGAGGTATGTTCGCGTTCGCTTCCCGGATTCCCACCCGCTGTCAACTGACGCCATGCGGTAGATCTTTCGCCGATTCGACATTGAGACGTTGGAGCCAGACAACCTGCAGACGTGCGGGGTGCCGCTGAACTGGCAAGTCATTGTGCGGTCCCGCGCAACTGGACCGACGCCAGGCTCTCCGCGCGGATGAGGTGCATGCCCCTGTGGCGCAGATCTGCGCTGTACTCGACCCCGATGGGGAGAAAGGAGGATATGTTATTAGTTATTACTTAGCAAAATGAACACTTAACTGAGACAACCCGCCACGTCGAATGCTGCATGGCATTACAGTCAGACCCCCTGTTTTTGCACCCCCCCTTTTATGCAAACTGCCACAAAACGCAAGCCACCTCGCAGTCTGAATTAATTAGTATGAGTCTGCAAGCCGCAACTGCAAGCCTGAAAACTTGCGTAAAAGGGGGGTTTCGTTTAGTGGTATGGACTCAAATGGGTTGTTTTGTTAGGCCTTAGCCCACTAAATCCCCCTAGAATTCCAGCCACTGGCTGAGACCAAATCTCGCCAAGCCATGAAAAGTGAGCCTTATAGCACCCCCCTTTCTGCAAAACATTTACAGAATGTAAGCACTTGGGTGGTCTGGAAAGCTTGCATAAACAGGGGGTAGTGTCCTGCGCCGAGGGCTCGGCCCGTGGCATGGAATATTCGCTTTGGGCTTCCTGCATCTGATCGTCGGTCGCGGCTGGTGGCATTCCCTGCTGCGCGAAGTGACACAACTTCCAAGCTGTTCCCTGTCCAACAATGGCATCAGCATCGACAGATTCAATTGGCCGATGCACGCATTAGAACTTTGGCGGTGTCACGGCCCATCACCTCCAAGCATACACGGGACGCACGGCGGAACAGACTGCAGGGAGATCGGCACCGTTCCCCGCAAGGTGTGAGGTAGTTAGGTAGGTAGTTACCTTGGCACCCAGGCACCTTTAGTCATTCGGACAAGCTCAGAAGAGCCTGCCTGCATTAGAGTAGTGCATTCCATCCGGCGGCGAGAGCTGCATGTCTTGCTTGATGCGGGACAGGCACGCAGGCCCCGCCGGGGGTGGCAGCGGGGCTCATATCCGACTGGCCGCGCCCCCTCGGCCTCCCCTGGTTTTTGCGGCATTTCAACAGGCTGGGCCGCGCGGATTAAGAGCCGGCATGGAATGATCGTCGACGCGAGATGGTCGGGTGCGGGTGCGATCTACCACGGTGTTTTCCGGGCTGGCTAATGCAGATCTCGACTACACTACCTGGGTAGGTAGGTGCTCCTCTGCCGGCATCACAAAGGTTAGCTCGGCTAGGGACCCACTGTTACCCCCTTGCAGAGAGAGCACCTAACCAGTAACAGTGGGCTCCTGACCGAGCTAAGGTAACGTTTGTGACCCCAGCAGAGGAGTAGGTGCTGACCTCTGTCGATCTGACGCCCGGGTTCCAATTCGGGGGGTTTTTTTTTTAGCTATAGCAAAGCGAGGAGACGGCGGTGGAGAAGGGGGCACGGGGGGCTACGGGTTGGGATCATGATGCATACGTACTTGAGGGTAGAGGAGTGCTCTTTCCGTTGTGAGCGAGCACCTTACCCAGGTAATACTGTTTTCTCAGCCGCCGCGCTAGCCCTGGGCCAAGAGAGAGCTCCGGCCGAGGATCGAAGCCAGGGGGGCTAGGGTCCCGGTTTGAAAGTTATGTGCCTACCTACATAAGTACCTACCTAGCTATTCACAACTCTGAGAATTACGGCTTAACGGCGCCTGCCAGAACTGCGAATAGTTTCATCTTGGTGCGCGCCACGGTTGTACACTGTGGTGTTTGGTGGGGAGACTCAACGTCCTGGCTTTCAATGGTCTGTTGGAGAGCCTCCTACCTATTCAACATTCAGGTTTCTCCCCCTGTTTGGCTGCGGAATTTATCTTTCACCTTTGTAGGCGGCCACTCCAGCCCTCTGAACACAAGCCCTCGAGCGTACCTCGGGAGCTGGAGGCCAGGACAGAAAGTTGGTACATACTGGTGTACATGTCGGTGTACACGCTGGTGTACGTACCGGTACTTGTAAATGTGCCTAATCAGCCCGTAGCTGAAGAAACCCGAGTATTGTACAGCTATTCAGGACACCTCCTTCCTGTACCGCTCCAACAGCCGCCATGTAGCCATTGTAATAACCGTATGTGTATACCGTCCAAGCTGCTGGATGTTATGAGCCCGCAACTGGCACCCCTCCACGCACCCCTCCCCCGGTGTTCGGAAGGACGGCAGACCCCCCTGGTAGGTGCCTACGTACACACCGTCCGCAAGAGCCAGCGCTGTCGTCATTGCAGTATCTCACGAACTTCACAGGCTGCGTGCGGTTCTCGTGGCGGGTGTTGCGGCCCTAAAGGCGTATGATGCCCCAGTCCGGCTCAGGGGCGCCAAAGGGTCAACATGGCCGCCATATCTGCAGTCTATGTTCGCCATTGTGGAATTGGATCTTGTCCAGGCGGCGGCACCATCGGTCTCGGTTCAATTTGCGTCCAAAATCACCATGGGCTGGCTGATGGATGAAAGCACGCCGGCGGCGGCACTTGTTCCGGCGCGAAACGACATGGACGTGGACGCACCGGTCCCAAGAGCACGGTTCTGTCCTACCATACTGCTGCTCACGGCGGCCCCCGTGCTGCTTATCTATGGCGGACTGCTACTCTGTCGACTGTTCGGCAGACGGCTCAGCCACGTCCCCGGGCCCTGGTCATGCAAGATAACGAGCCTACACCTGGCCGTCTTCGACCTGTCATGTCAGCGGAACGACCAGATCCTCAAATGGCACCGGCGATACGGCCCCGTGGTGTGCATCGCGCCCAACGAAGTGTCGGTGGCCACGCTGGAGGCGACGCGCGAGATTTACAGCGCCACGAACGCGTGGGAAAAAAGCAACTACTTCGACCACTTCACCGGCTACAGCGCGCGGTCCATCTTCGCGGCCAAGTCGCCGCGGGAACACCGCGAGAAGCGGAAACTGACCTCGGCCTTCTACCAGCCGTCGACCATCTGCAAGCTGCCCGAGATCGAGCAGCGCATCGAGGACGGCGCCCGCGCCGTGGCCGCGCAGATCCGCCACAACGAGGACGTCGACATCTACGCGCTGGCCGACCGCTATGCGCTAGACAACATCACCGCCCTCGTGCTCGGGCCCAGCCACGGCACCCAGTGCGTGAGCAGCGCCGCCGGCGCCGAGCAAACCCTGCTCCATGAGCTCAAGCGTCGCCAGTTCGTCGGCCCCTTCAGCATCCGCTTCCCCCGCACCTACTGGTGTCTGTCGCAGGTCCTCGGCCGCCTCCTCCCCAGCCAGCTGGGCTATCTCCTCGTCGACTCCAAGTTCGCCGCCTGGAGCCTCGACCGCATGTCAGCCGCGCTCAGCGACCCGCTGCTCCCAAACTCGCATTCCCTCCTCCGCCGCTTACTCCACCACCCCGACAGCGCCACGCTCGACCGCGCCTTCATCGCCGCCGAGGTGCTCGACAACATCAACGCTGCCGAAGCCACCGTCGCCGTCACGGCCACCTACCTCGTCTGGCGCCTGTCGCAGCACCCCGTGTGGCAGCACCGCATCCGCGCCGAGCTGCGCGCGCTTCCCGCCTCCCCGGCCTTCGCCGACATCAACACCCGCGTGCCCTCGCTCGAGGCCTGCCTCCGCGAAGTGTACCGCCTGCACCCCGCGTCCAGCGGCCGCGCCGAGCGTCTTGTCCCAAAAGGGGGTCGCGTCCTCTGCGGCGTGGCCCTCCCGGAGGGAACCATTGTCTCGGCCTCGGTCGTGGCGCTGCACCGCGACGAGTGCCTGTTTCCGCACCCGGAGGAGTTTCGCCCGGAGAGGTGGCTGCCCTCTCGCAGTTATACTGGCAGTGGCAGTGGCACTGGGACGTGTGATTCCGGTTCCATCCCCGCCGACACTTGCACTTCCGATTCTGATTCCACTTCCTCTCCCTCTTCCACGTCCGATTCCACTTCCGATTGCGATTCCGACTCTACTTCCCCTCTCTCTCTCTCTTCCTCTTCCTCATCCACCTCCCCCAATGCCACCGACGAAGCAGACACAACATACAAAGCAGAAAAAGCAGAAGAAGCCCTCCTCAAGTCCCGCAACGCCCAGCTCATCCCCTTCGGCTACGGCGGCCGCATCTGCCTCGGGCAGGCCCTCGCCACCATGGAGATCAAGAAGTTAATCGCGGAGCTGTATGGCCGGTTTGAGACGCGCGTGGTCGACGGGTTGTCCGACGAGAGGGAGATGAAGCAGTGCAGCACGCATGATGCGGTGCCGAGGGGGTTGAGGTGTGTGGTGAGGTTCCGGAGGGTGGCTGGAGGGGAGGAGGGGGGAAAAGGGGTTAGGAATTGAGACTGGGCCTCTCCTTGGTGCCCTGGGAACGGCGAGCGAGAAGGTTGAAGGACAATGAAAAAGGCGTTTAAAAGTGGTAGTAGTAGTATATAATATAATCTGTGCATTTGTCAGACATGGAAGTATTTCTGGAAGAAATGAAGGAGACACAAGCAATGCCGAGCCATGGTCATGTTTTTTTTTTTCTTTGCCGCGCTTTAGGTTTCCCCGTTTCGAATATCACACGCGGTGCGCGCCGTTGGCGTCAACCAGTGGGTGAGTCGCCGAAACGCCTGACCTGGCGATGTGCAGCACCAAGACAACCTACCTACCTACTGGTCTAGTAGGCCGTCCCATAAAAACCCCGCACTCCACCTACCTAGCCTGCCTGTCCTATAAAGCTTCTGTTTCTCTCTCTGTAACTGAAGCCCTACCCATTCAAGTACCGCTCTTACCAAACGGCCCATCATCACCATCACCACTACCACCAGCAGCAATCACGGCAATACTCTACTACCCACCCATCACCTTCCTTACCAACACCCACCTCACGTCCCCTCCCAACCCCCCTAAAACTAAAACAAAAACAAAAACAAAAACAAAATGAACTACCTCCGCACCGCCATCGAGCTCGAAGCCCCCGAGGAACTCCCCTTCCCCATCCGGCACAACCTCTCCGAGTCCGCCATATCTGACCAAACCCTTGCCTCGCTGGGCATCACCATCCCCCCCTCGCTCTGTCTCACCTACCCGCCGCACACGGGCAGCCTCCCCATTCGCGCGCACGTCGCCTCCTCCTCGGGCGGGACTCTCACCGCGGAGGATGTGCTAGTCACCTCCGGCGCATCCACCGCGCTGTTCATCGTGATGACGGCGTTGTTGAGGAAGGACGATCATGTGGTTGTGGTGCGGCCGAACTACGCGATGAATGTGGAGGTGCCGCGGGCGATCGGTTGCGAGGTTACGTGTGTGGATCTGGAGTTTGGCGAGGGGTGGCGGGTGGATCTGGGGCGGGTTGGGGCGGCGGTGCAGAAGGGGAGAACGAAGCTCATCAGTGTGTGTTCGCCGAACAACCCGACGGGGACGGTGTGTTCGGGGGCGGAGCTGAGGGGGCTGGCGGCGCTGGCGAAGGAGGCCGGGGGGTGGTTGTTGGTGGATGAGACGTACTCGGCGTTGGTGGACTATGATTCGGACGCATCAGGCGTGGGGATGGCTGGAGAGATGATCCCCCCCGCCGCATCGCTTGGGGCGCATGTCATTGGCGTGTCGAGCATGAGCAAGGCATATGGCGTGCCGGGGATCCGCATCGGGTGGTTGACGGCGACGGATTCCGTGCTGAAGGAGAAGTTCCTCGCGGCGAAGGAGCAGATCTGCATCAGCGGGAGTGTGCTGGATGAGCTGGTGGCCGAGCAGGTGCTCGCTCAGAGCAAGGAGCTGCTCGCCCGCACGGCGGCCGATGTGCGGCGGCGGAGGGACAGGGTGGCGCGCTGGGTGGAGGAGGAGCGGGAGTGGGTGGAGTGGGTGCGGCCCGAGGCCGGGGTCATGTGCTTTGTGAGGCTGAAGCGGGTGCCAGAAGGGGGTGCGGCCGCGTTTTACAAGACGTTGTTGGAGCGGCATGGGGTGTATGTTGGGCCGGGGAGGTGGTTTGAGTGCGAGGAGAGGCTGTTCAGGTTGGGGTATGGCTGGCCGACGTGGGAGGACCTGGAAGGGGGCTTGGATGCGATTTCCAAGGCATTGAGGGAGGGATGAGATCTGACTGACGGGGAATTGTCAAGGATGATGATTCAGAATATGACGAGTTTTCCAGCTCGTCAATGCCACTGCATATGTCATCTTTGGTCTTCTTCCTCCTGCCTATCGCTTTGCTGTTCTTCCCCGCCCAGCGTCGGCACAGTGACCTGCTTCCTGTCGACGAGCCTGTGAAGAACGTGGACCAGCCACAGCGAGTAGCAAAGCAGGCCGCCCGCCGCAAAGAAGGAGATATTTCCCATCGCGGCGCCCCCAGCGCGGACACCCACCGAAAAGACCATACTCCACAGCGTCGTGCCCACCAGCCCAGCAATAGTCTCCATCATGCTAATCCCCATGTACAGACGACGGACACCCTCGGCATCGCCCATGGCACTGGTCGCGAAGCTCCGAAGCGAGTCCCCGAGCCCCGGCCCGAGACAGTACAGCGCCATGGCAGCAATGTAGAGGGTGCTCCCTGGCGCGACGCCGACGAGGAATATGCCCGTCATGTTAAAATACAGGCTGCCCTTGGTGACCCAGGCGTCCACACGCTGCTGCGACCCGGCCACGCGCTGCACCAATCGCCGCGACATATACGGCATGCAGACCAGCACGGTGCCGTTGATCAGGATGGACATGGACCCGAGAGCATTGACCTGTGACAGCGACCACCCAAAGCGGGTGACGGCCCACTGCGGGAAGGTCACGCGCACGAAGATGGCCGTCTCGTTGCTAAGATACAGCAGCAGCGTCACCCGCGTCAGGGGATCCCGGAGGAGCGTCACCAGAAGCTGCGCCGACTTGGACATTTCCCCTGCCATAGAGTGCCACAGACCGGAGCCCTTTGCATCCTCCCCCTCCCCCTCATCATTGTCGTCGTCGTCGTCGTCTTGCGGAAGCGAGCTGTAGGACCGCAGAGGGGCAAGGACACCGCCACTTATGGCTCGCGCGCGCAAGCCACGGGGGGTTCGCAGTAGCAGGGCCATCGGGATGGTGAGAGCGCTCACCGCGACCCCGATGAACGAGAGCAGCCACACGTCGACATCGAGCAGCGCGGCGCCGGCGAGCGTCCCGAAAAAGTTCATAGCCAGAACAAAGGCGCTGAGGTGATACAGCGTGTCGCTCCTGTGTACCGCGACAAGACACGATTAGTCAAGGGGCACTATGCACACACACACGCACCACACAAGACCCGAACCAGATCAACAAGAGTAGGGTAGGTAGTAGGAATAGTAGGAACACAGCCCCGCGTACAGAGCGCCCGCTTTCCCCTCCGCGATGTACGTGTACAACAGCGCATTCCGCACCGGCAGGCCGCCTCCCAGCAGTTCCGAGAGGCCCCCCAGCCAGATCATGCGAATGTCGAAGGCGCCATGGAAGTAGCCTGGCCAGGAGCACACAAGGTACCTTCAGATTAGCATCGGCAAATCTCCAATATCGGGGTCGGGTAGATCTCAGATCCACCCCAACCACCCCCTCCCCCGGCAACAAACCGAAACTTCCCTGAAAGGGAAAAAAAATGGAGAAAAAAAAAAACTCACAAACAGCCGTCCCATACGCCCCCCCAACCACCATCCCCACCACATTCACCACCAACACGCTCTGCCGCCCCAAGCGCCCCGCCAGCCGCGTCCACACAGGCGTCGCCAGCAGCCCGCACAGCAGCGTGCCGACCTCAAACACCCCCGACACTAGCGCCAGATCCGCCTGGATGCCATTGGCCTTGCACAGCGATTGGTCGATGATGGAGCCGTCGGGCGCGACAAGTGCGGGGTCGCCTGTCAGCAGCAGGTGCGACCGGCAGAGGGACTGCTGGATTAGGTAGAGGCGCGCGCATCGGAGGATCGCGGTGGCGAGCGCCGCGGTGGCCATGAGCAGCATTGCTGGGCGGCGGGGGGAGTAGGTGAACATTTTTGGATTTTGGATTTGGGGTTGGGTGCTGCTGGCGCGGGAGGGTGGGGGATTGGAGCTGGAGGCGAGGGAGCTGTGTGCGATGATGTTGTGAGCATGCGGGAATGATGTTTTGGTTAGGTTGGGGTTGGCTTGCCGGACTGTAACTGCTGGTGCGTGTTGCGCAGATCAATGGGAAAGGTGCCGCCGCCGTGCGGGAACGGCGGGATGCCGAGACGGGTGCAGGGATGAGATGGGCGCCCCCGGGGACCGCGTACGTTTTTTCCGCGCGCAGCGACAGGGGGAAGGAAGGTTACCTTGTTGGAGGATTCGTACCCTTGTTGTTGGAAACAAAATCCGCGCCGCCGCGCCAAAGACTTGCAGAGGCGAGATGCTGTGATCTGCAATGCAAATTGGTTGCATATGTAGCGACCCCTCAGATCGGCGTGATGCGAATGGCTCGTCGGTGTTTCCCAGAGACTGCTGCTGCTGCACAGCAGGATCTGTCTGTGTCGCCCGATTTATATCTAGCGGCGGCGGTTGACGTTGCACAGAGAGAGGGGCTCGGGCAGGCAGCCCAATCACGCGGCGCAGTCCCCGCGTGACGGTGCAAAACGTCCCGTGGCCCGACGCGACGTCTGGTGTAATGTTTCAATTCTCTGCGCCGTGTCTCGGCTTCCGGCGAGGGGTGGCATCCTGACTTGGCTTGCAGGGTCGAGGAAGTTTGTTCTCAAGTAGACCCGAATCCATGCCATGTCCCTTGTGCTGACATTAGCGAATGCACGGTCTGCGGGCGGCTACCTAGATTTCGATGCATGTCTTGCGCATTACGTAAACCCGTGTGAGCACACATGCATGGGATGGGATTGGTGCGAGATGGAAATGGGGATTGCTGAGAATGTTGAGGATCCCTATGGGAGTTTAATTACCAGCAGAGGATCAACCCTCAAATTTGGGCGCCATATCTAACCCTAACCCTACCCGAATGGTGAACATGTTTACTTTGTACTGTGTTGCTTGGACTCCGAGGGCCTGTTTGGTTAAGGGCCTGTTTCTTGCCGAGATCCGAGAAACTGTTTTTCACCAGTACAAGCGGGAAGGCCCCGACAGCCCTATCTAGCCGGGTGTGAGATTGATTTATCATCAGAATAGCTACACACCTTATAATTATCTTAGTATGTACCCCCCCCGGTAAGCCATAACAAAGTACCCCGGAGGAGCCGCAAACGGGAAAGAAAAACTCAATTATACTAGGTCTGTAATTGAGTCAGGGGTCTGACTGTTAACGGCCCGTGAAAAGCACCGCGAGGAGTTTTGATTTTTCTCGAGTATGCCTATAATACAGGGCCTTTGCCTGTAAATAGAGGGCCTGTTACGGAGCGGCTCTGCCGATCCGGGGCCCGGGCTGTGGCGGCAATACAAGACCGGGGTCTAGGGGCCTCTTGCCTAGGCCCCAGCTTTCAAAATGAGAGAGTGCCAAACCAGTAACAGTGGACCTCTGGCCAAGCTAACCTTTCCTACCCCGGCAGAAGAGTACCCGCGCCATGGCTGAGAAACAGGTGTGGAATGTACTTCACAAAAACAGGCGGCGAACCAAACAGGCCCTTGGCAAGTTTTCGCTGCCAGTGGGAAGTTGTCACCGCCTCTGGCTAGCTAGGGCTAGCCTTTTGTAGTGGAATGCAATTGGCTTTCAAATGTCCTCATGTGAGACAGAGTGAGACAGGGCTTGACTTTCAGAGCTGATCCCTACGTCTCGGCCTTTTCTTTTTTTTTTCTTCCTTTTTTCCCCAAAACGCCCCGCCTGCCCGGTTCGTGGCGTCGACGCCATCCAATGATGGCGTTCAACACCAACTGCTAGGCAAGGACTTACTTGCGGCTATCGATATGTGTCTCCACACCAATTTATCGACGGCGCCGGCCTCCGAGACACAGTCTGCAGCTATGTCTGGAAGGTTTCTGATTTGGTGATGCTGAGGCTGGCGGTCAGCTGGGATCTGCTCGCCGGTCCGCATCCCAACATGCATATACTTTGCCTTTGGCTGCCGACTACGAAAACGAAGTCCGGGCCCTATATGCGTGCGTATGTATGTTTGTTTGTTTGCGACCGGATCGGTCATCTCATGCATCTGATGGATCCTCATTCTGCAGCATCCTGGATGCCAGCACTATCCAGCCTCATCGTGCTGTTCGCCGCATCTCTCCTCAGCATTCCGGCCGGGTTGAGCGCCGTGAGACGCCTCACCCGTCCTGCTCGACATGGCGGATCACCAGAGGTGCCAGAGACATCCAGTCCCGTCGGGACGTTGCTGTATCGAGATGAGGACGGCTCAGCGACCGACGAGTCGTCTGCGCGGTTCTCGGACAAACGGCAGCGGGTGGTTGTTATGCTTGCATCTGTTGCGGGACTAGGAGCGTCTTTTGCTCTTATGCTATCCCATCTATCGACATCGAAAAGGTGGCATTCTGTGGGGTCAGAAGCGGTTGAGTGTGCGTTGTGGGTGAGTGACCGGCAGCTATGGACTGTTTGTTTACTTGCTACCTAGTACCCCTGAATGACACTCTTTCAGGTTCTCGTTGCACTACAATCAGGCGTGTTAGTCTTCGCCGAATCAGCGCCAACTGCGCGCTACAAGCTGAGCAGATACGTCGCCCTCACGGCCGCTACTACCTTGTTCTCGCCAGCGTGGACGGTCATCCGCCGTCTGCTCACAACCAGCAACCACGGACACGCACCTGGAAGTTTTCCACTGCAACGGTCACTCGCCGTCATACAGCTGGCCGCCACGCTCATCTCCATTGCTTTCAGCACCCTAGTCCCCCGGCGACCGGATGTCTACCACGATGGACGGCTTGTGGACAGGCACTCGGCTGTGTCGGCCTTCGGGGTTCTCGGCTTCTCATGGGCCAGCGACATTCTCAAGCAAGTGGCCGCCGATGTCGATCTGACGCCGGCCAGCCTCCCCGAGCTGCCGAGAGCCGCACGGGCCGAGACGCTGCTGGAGAAGCTCGAAAACACCCAGGCCCATGCCGCAAAGGGCCGGAAAACGCTATGGCGGGTTCTGCTTGCGACGCACCTGCGGCCTTTGGTGTCCCAGGTCGTGCTCGGGATGGTCACGGCGGTCGTGAGCTTCGGGCCGCAAGTTGCGCTGTATGGCCTGCTGAAGGCGCTCGAAGACGCCCAAGGTGATTCGCCTTCTTTCCTGTCTCCTTGGCTGTGGGTTCTTGTCCTGGCAGTCTTCATGCTCCTGAACTCGATCCTCGGCGCCCGTCTCTCGTGGATCGTTTTGTGCAGGGTCGGCACACCCGTCCAGTCCGAGCTTGTTGCTCTCATCTTCGGAAAGGCAATGCGCTTGAGAGATGCACCGTCCGCCTCGAACGCGTCGCAAGGCAAGCAAGAGCAGCGCAGCGTGGTCAGTCTTGCTGCTGTGGATGCTCGTCGCGTTGCGTATTTTGCATCGTCGCAGTATCTCGCTGCGGTGGCACTCGTGGAGCTTCTGGTGGCGTGCAGTCTGCTATTCGGCATCGTCGGGTGGGAGAGCTTGGTTGCTGGACTCGCCGTCGCGGCACTGGTCACCCCCTTCAACATCATCCTCACCAAGCGGGTCGGCGCCATCCAGGGCAGCTTGATGCACGCCACCGACAGACGCATCACCGCGCTGGCCGAGTGTCTCCAGGGCATCCGCCAGGTGAAGTTCTCTGCGCTGGAAGCCCACTGGCAGACACGCATCATCCAGCAGCGCGACACGGAACTCGCCTGCATCTGGAAGGCCATCAAGTACCACGTGGGACTGATCTCCCTCTGGCTGGTCCTCCCCGTCGTCATGTCAGCCGTTTCACTCACCGTGTACTCGCTCCTCCACGGCACCCTCACCCCGTCCGTGGCCTTCACCGTCATGTCCATCTTCAGCAACCTCGACGTCGCTCTCGCCACGCTGCCGGACCTACTGTCTCGCGCCATCAACGCCACCGTCAGCATCCGCCGCATCCAGCACTTCCTCGACTCTCCCGAGCGCCAGGCCCCTACTCCCTCTACCGACGGCACCGTTACCCTCCGCAACGCCACCATCGCCTGGCCCGAGACCCACCCCGCGCCCGACCGCTTCCTCCTCAAAAACATCACCCTGACCCTCCCCCCGGGCGGTCTGACCGTGGTGACCGGGCGCACCGGCTCCGGGAAGTCCCTCCTCCTGCGCGCCCTCGTCGGTGACAGCGCTTTACTCTCGGGCACCGTCTCGCTGCCCGCTGTCCCTCGGTTCATCCCCCCGCC
>Ga0247770_1001399_pt1 | contig 18941 bp, 11 predicted proteins | sample UWRJL136409B6_FD_179943 | JGI IMG/M metagenome (GOLD analysis project Ga0247770, IMG submission 179943) | Plant litter microbial communities from Arlington Agricultural Research Station in Wisconsin, United States - UWRJ-L136-409B-6 | ecosystem: Environmental > Terrestrial > Plant litter >... | reverse complement strand
ATCACCTCCTTGATCTGCAGGATCTCGCCGGCCGCCTCCACCGTGATCTTGCGCGTCAGGTCGCCGTCCGCGATCGCCGTCGCCACCGCCGACACGTCGCGCAGCTGCACGGTCAGGTTGCCGGCCAGCTGGTTCACGTTCTCCGTGAGGTCCCGCCACACGCCCGCGACGCCCTCGACTCGCGCCTGGCCGCCCAGCTTCCCTTCCGTGCCCACCTCCTTCGCCACGCGCGTCACCTCGCTGGCGAAGGCGCTGAGCTGATCCACCATCGTGTTGATGGTGTTCTTCAGCTCCAGCATCTCCCCCTTCAGCTCCACGGTGATCTTCTGCGAGAGATCGCCGTTCGCCACCGCCGTCGTCACCTGGGCGATGTCGCGCACCTGGCCGGTCAGGTTGCTCGCCATGAAGTTCACGGAGTCCGTGAGGTCCTTCCACGTCCCCGCCACTCCCGGCACCTCCGCCTGCCCGCCGAGCACGCCCTCCGTCCCCACCTCTCGGGCCACTCGCGTCACCTCGTCCGCGAAGACGGAGAGCCGGTCGACCATGGAGTTGATCACCTCCTTGATCTGGAGGATCTCGCCGGCCGCCTCCACGGTGATCTTGCGCGTCAGGTCGCCGTCCGCGATCGCCGTCGCCACCGCCGACACGTCGCGCAGCTGCACGGTCAGGTTGCCGGCCAGCTGGTTCACGTTCTCCGTCAGGTCGCGCCACACGCCGGCCACGCCTTCCACCTTGGCCTGGCCGCCCAGCTTCCCTTCCGTGCCCACCTCGCGGGCCACGCGCGTCACCTCCGACGCGAAGGCGGAGAGCTGATCGACCATGGTGTTGATGGTGTTCTTCAGCTCCAGCACCTCGCCCTTCACGTCCACCGTGATCTTCTGCGACAGATCGCCGTTCGCGACCGCCGTGGTGACAACGGCGATGTCGCGCACCTGGTTGGTCAGGTTGCCGGCCATGAAGTTCACGGAGTCGGTGAGGTCCTTCCACGTCCCGCCGACGTTGGGCACCTCCGCCTGCCCGCCCAGGATCCCCTCCGTCCCCACCTCGCGGGCCACTCGCGTGACCTCGTCCGCGAAGACGGAGAGCCGGTCGACCATGGAGTTGATCACCTCCTTGATCTGCAGGATCTCGCCCGCCGCTTCCACCGTGATCTTGCGCGTCAGGTCGCCGTCCGCGATCGCCGTCGCCACCGCGGACACGTCGCGCAGCTGCACGGTCAGGTTGCCGGCCAGCTGGTTCACGTTCTCCGTGAGATCCCGCCACACGCCGGCGACCCCCTCGACCCGCGCCTGGCCGCCCAGCTTGCCCTCGGTGCCTACCTCCTTCGCGACGCGCGTCACCTCGCTGGCGAAGGCGCTGAGCTGGTCCACCATCGAGTTGATGGTGTTCTTCAGCTCCAGCATCTCCCCCTTCAATTCGACCGTGATCTTCTGCGAGAGGTCGCCGTTCGCCACCGCCGTCGTCACCTGGGCGATGTCGCGCACCTGCCCGGTCAGGTTGACCGCCATGAAGTTCACCGAGTCCGTGAGGTCCTTCCACGTCCCCGCCACTCCCGGCACCTCCGCCTGCCCGCCGAGGACGCCTTCCGTCCCCACCTCTCGCGCCACTCGCGTCACCTCGTCGGCGAAGACGGAGAGCCGGTCGACCATGGAGTTGATCACCTCCTTGATCTGGAGGATCTCGCCGGCCGCCTCCACCGTGATCTTGCGCGTCAGGTCGCCGTCCGCGATCGCCGTCGCCACCGCCGACACGTCGCGCAGCTGCACGGTCAGGTTGCCGGCCAGCTGGTTCACGTTGTCGGTGAGGTCGCGCCAGACGCCCGCGACGCCTTCCACCTTGGCCTGGCCGCCCAGCCGCCCCTCGGTGCCCACCTCCTTGGCGACGCGCGTCACCTCGGAGGCGAAGGCGGAGAGCTGATCCACCATGGTGTTGATGGTGTTCTTCAGCTCCAGCACCTCGCCCTTCACGTCCACCGTGATCTTCTGCGAGAGGTCGCCGTTGGCGACGGCGGTGGTGACCACGGCGATGTCGCGCACCTGGTTGGTCAGGTTGCTCGCCATGAAGTTCACGCTGTCCGTCAGGTCCTTCCACGTCCCGCCCACGTTGGGCACCTCGGCCTGTCCGCCCAGGACGCCGTCCGTGCCCACCTCGCGCGCCACGCGCGTCACCTCGTCCGCGAAGACGGAGAGCCGGTCCACCATGGAGTTGATGGTGTTCTTCAGCTCCAGCACCTCGCCGCGCGCGTCCACGGTGATCTTCTGCGACAGGTCGCCGTTGGCGACGGCCGTCGTCACGAGCGCGATCTCGCGCACCTGGCCGGTCAGCGACGAGGCCATGGTGTTCACCGAGTCCGTCAGGTCCTTCCAGGTCCCGCCCACCCCCGGCACGTTCGCCTGCCCGCCCAGCACGCCCTCGGTGCCCACCTCGCGGGCGACCCGCGTCACCTCGGAGGCGAAGGCGGAGAGCTGGTCGACCATGGTGTTGATGGTGTTCTTCAGCTCCAGCACCTCGCCCTTCACGTCCACCGTGATCTTCTGCGTCAGGTCGCCGGTGGCGATGGCCGTGGCGACCAGGGCGATGTTCCGCACCTGGCCGGTCAGGTTGCTCGCCATGAAGTTCACGGAGTCCGTCAGGTCCTTCCACGTCCCCGCCACGCCGGGGACGTGCGCCTGGCCGCCCAGGACGCCCTCGGTGCCCACCTCGCGCGCCACGCGCGTCACTTCGCTGGCGAAGGCGCCGAGCTGGTCCACCATCTGGTTCATGGTGTTCTTCAGCTCCAGCACCTCGCCCTTCACGTCCACCGTGATCTTGCGGGAAAGGTCGCCGCGGGCGACGGCGGTCGTCACGTCGGCGATGTTGCGGACCTGCGCGGTGAGGTTGCTCGCCATCTGGTTGACCGAGTCGGTCAGGTCCTTCCACGTCCCCGCCACCCCCGGCACCTCGGCCTGCCCGCCCAGGACGCCCTCGGTCCCCACCTCGCGGGCCACGCGCGTGACCTCGGAGGCGAAGGCGGAGAGCTGGTCCACCAGCGTGTTCACCGTCTGGCCGATGCGGAGGAACTCGCCCTGCACGCTCTTGCCGTCGATCTCCAGCACCATCTTCTGCGACAGGTCGCCGCGGGCGACGGCGCTGAGCACGCGGGCCACCTCGGTGGTGGGCTGGGTGAGGTCGGTGATCAGGGAGTTGATGGACTCCACCGTGCGCGCCCACCCGCCGCTCACGCCGCCCAGGGAGGCGCGGTCGCTGGCCTGCCCCTCGCGCCCCACCGTCATGGAGACGCGGCTCATCTCGCCGCTCAGGCGGTCGGTCTGGTCGGCGATGTCGTTGAAGCTCTCGGCGATCTCGTCCATGAGCGGATCGTCGGACGCGGGGAGCCGCACGGTGAAGTCGCCCTCGCGGAGCGCCCGGAGCGCGGTGAGGAGCCGGCGCATCTCGCGCGGCCCCTCGCCCCTGCCCCCCCCGCCGTCACCGTCGCCGCCTCCCCCGCCGCCGTTGGCGCGGACGCGGCGCCCGGCCGGCATCGTCTCGGCCACGGACGCGCCGTTGCCGCGCCGCGAACGGCTGGGCCGCGGGACGTCCTGCGCCTCGACCACCGGCACCACGCCCTCCACGGGCGAGGCGGCGCGGTTCACGCGGCCGCGCGGCCGCCGGCCCGCGGGCGCGGCGCCCTCGGAGGCCGGGATGCCGGGGTCGGCGGACGCGGCGTCGGCCGCGGTTCGGGCGCGCCGGGGCCGCGAAGTGCCGTCCCCGCCGTCTCCGGCGGGTGGGGTCACGTTCGGGAGATCGTCACCGTTCGGCACGGTCACTCCTGTGGTACTGGGGTGGGTGGCAACGCTCAAGCGCCGGCCCGCGCGCAATTCTTTTCGCGCGCGGAACGGCGATCTTCATCAAGCTGTCGATAGGCCGCCCGGTCCCCGCGAGGGGGGTCGGGACGGGCGCATGGCCGCTAAGCTGTTGATATAGCTGACTGGCGCGGGAAACGGAAGATCCTCCCGCCGGAAACGACCGCGCCCCGGCCGATGCTGCCCGTCCGGAGCGCGTGACTCAAAGCTGCGTGGGCGCGGGATGCGCGTTTCGCGGGGATTGAGCGCACGGGAAAGACGCAAACCAGGGGCCAGTTGGCGGACAATGGTTGCGCACGCCAATCACTTCGGCGCGCGGGTGCGATCAGGTCCGCCAGGCGTGGGCGAAGAGCCTCGGCGCGTGGCCACGGGCTCCGCGCCAGTCCGCGCCAGTCCGCGCCGGTCGGGGGGCGGAGAAGAGCCTCGGTACACGGCCGCGGCCTCCGCGCCGGAGGGTTCAGCCGGAGGGTGAACCCTCCGGCTAAAAACACGGGAAGCCTCGCCGGAGTACCGCGTGTCGGAAAGACCGGTGGGGCGAGGCTGCACGCGACTGCGTCGCTCGGTGTCGCGCCGGTGGGTTGGGTCACACGCCGTGGTGGTTGAAGCCTTGCCCCACGCGGAGCCATCGGCCGCACCACCGCCTGTCCGGCAAGGCTTTCCGTGGTTCTAGCCGGCGGCTTCAGCCGCTGGTCGGCCGCCGGCGGCGCGATCGCCCACCTCACTCACCGGCCGCTACGGACGAATCGCACGCCTCGCACCCGCGGCGTCGCCACGGTGAAGCCGTCCACGCGGCCGGCCGCGCCGCGGGTGAAGACGACGAGCAGGTAGCCGTCGGTAAAGGCGTCGCGGCCGGCGGGGCGGAGCGCGTCCTCGTCCCGGCCCACGCGCCGGACCAGCGTGTCGCCGCGCGCCTCGAGCCTCCACTCGCTCTCCAGCTCCTCGCTCCGGAAGGCGCCGGCGTAGTCCGCCAGCGGCGCGGGCGCGGCGGCGCCGTCCGGGATCCGCTCGAAGAGGGTGGGCGCATCTCCCTCCGCCGCCTCCTCCATCCGCATCTCCCCCGCCCCGCCCGGGCGGAAGGTGACGAACGACGGCGTCCCCACCACCGCGAACCGTCCGCCGCCCATCGGCCGGAGCGGGTAGAAGGTCGCCCACAGCCGCATCTCCAATCCGCCGCCGGCGGCGAAGCGCACCGGGCGCAGCGACTGCGACTCGCGGCTCACGTACGTCGCCGCGTACCGCGCCAGCGCGGCGGAATCCGCGCCGGCCGCTGCCGGTGCGGGGAGCGGGGCCAGGTGCTCGGACAGCCAGATGTCGGCCACGCGGTCGTTCAGCGCGTTGGGCTCGGTGAAGTGGTTGCACATCACCAGCACGGAGGTGCGCTGATCGGGAAAGCGCGAGAACTGGTGGCGGTAGCCGCGCCAGAGCCCGCCGTGGCGGATGCGCCGCACGCCGCGGTACTCGCCCGTGTGCAGCCCCAGCGCGTACTCGATGGGGCGGTCGTTGCGCAGCTTGCCCGGCGTGGTCATCATGCGCACCACCTCCGGCCCGCCCACCGCGGCGTCGTAGAAGTTGCGGTCCCACTTCGCCAGGTCGGCCGGGCTGGTGAAGACGGAGGCCGGGCCCGCGTCGGGCGGCGCGTCGTCCATCAGCAGCAGCCACTGGCCCCCGCGCTCGCCGTATGCGTCGGCGCGGCCGGGGACCAGCTCGTCGGCCCGGCGGATCAGCTTCGTGCTCGTCATCCCCAGCGGGCGGAAGATGCGCTCCCGCAGCACGTCGGCCAGCGGCTTTCCCTCCACCTTCTCCACCACGCGCCCCAGCAGGAGGTAGCCGCTGTTGCTGTACAGGTGCGCCTCGCCCGGCGCGAAGCTCAGCCCCTCCTGGCGAACCACCAGCTCCCACGGCGCCAGGTCGTTGGATGCCAGGAACTGCAGCTCGCCGTACTCGCGGACGCCGGAGGTGTGGTGCAGCAGGTGGCGGAGCGTCACCGTGTCGCCGTGGTCCGGCAGCTCCGGGACGTAGCGCCGCACGTCGTCGTCCAGCGAAAGCTTGCCCTCGCGCGCCAGGAGGGCCACCGTGAAGGCGGTGAACTGCTTGGCGAGCGATCCGCCGTCGAAGACGCTCTGCGGCGTGAGCGGCACCCCCAGCTCCACGTTCGCCATCCCGTAGCCGCGCGCGAACCCCATCTCCCCCGCGCGCATCACCGCCGCCACGCACCCCGGCGACCCCGGCCGGTCGAACCGCGCGAAGATCGAGTCCGTCCCCACGATCCGCGCATCCACCGCCCCCTGCCCGTGGGCGGACGACGCGAGGGCGAGCGGGACGAGAGCGCACGCAATCGAAACGGCGAAACGCGGCATCGGCTGGGCTTCGAGGATCGAGAAAACGCGGGTCATCGAACGCTGTTCAGCGAGGCAAGACGGAGGCCGGATGCGCATGATGGGACGATGTGTCACGAACGCGATCGCTCGATTGTCATCGTCTCCAGGAAGGGCGATTCCGACCGCGGGAAGTCCGGATCGATTACGCCGACGAGCTCGGCTTCCGGAGGACGTGGGCCTTGTGGCCGCGCCGGAAGATCCTCATTCGTGAGATGCGGATCGATCGGATGCGCCTGGGGATCCAGGGACGAGAGATGCGGAACCGGGGAACGAGCGGAAGATGATCCTGCACACCAGCCAGATACCCGACGCGCCGGCGGAGGCCGCGGAAGATGGGCATCCCGACGCGCTGCGGTCGTTCGAGGATGCGCGGCGGAGCCTGTTCGGCATCGCGTACCGGATGCTGGGGTCCGTGCGCGAGGCGGAGGACATCCTCCAGGACGCGTACATCCGCTGGCACGGCGTCGACCATGCCGAAGTACGGAACCCGCCCGCGTACCTGGCGCGCCTGGTGACGCACCTGTCGATCAACGCGCTCAAGGCCGCCCACCGCCGCCGCGTGGACTACGTGGGCCCGTGGCTGCCCGAGCCCCTGCTGGGGGATGCCGCCGTGGTGCAACCCGACGCCGCCGAGATGCGGGAGCTGGCCGACGAGCTCTCCACCGCGTTCCTCCTCCTGCTGGAGCGCCTGACGCCCGTGGAGCGCGCCATCTTCGTCCTGCGCGAGTCGTTCGACTTCCCGTACTCGGAGATCGCGGGGATCGTGGGGAAGACGGAGGCCAACTGCCGCCAGATCGAGCGCCGCGCCCGCGCCCACCTGGCCGGCGAGTCCCGCGCCCGCCCCGCCGACCCCGCCGAGCACGACCGCCTCCTCGCCAGCTTCCTGGCCGCCACGCGCGACGGCGACGTGAGCGGGCTGGTGAGCCTGCTGGCGCACGACGCCGTGGCCTACACGGACAGCGGCGGCAAGGTACCCTCCGCCCGCAACCCCATCCACGGGCCGATGAGCATCGCGCGCTTCTTCACCGGGCTGGTGCGGAAGGCCGCGGAGCGGGGCGAGGCGTGGGAGGTGCGGCTCGCGCACCTCAACGGCGCCACCGGCATCCTCAACTTCGTCAACGGCAAGCTGGCCAGCGTGATGAACATCCACGTGGAGGACGGCCTGATCCGCAACGTCTTCACCACCACCAACCCCGACAAGCTCCCCCGCCTGGACGAGCAGCCGTAGCTGGTCGGCGCAGAATCTCGTGCGCACCAACGCTTGAGACACGGTAGAAAGGCTCCCTCCCACCGCGCAGCGGGGGGAGGGGGGCCGCCGCGGCATTGTAGACCGCCCGTCGAACCACGCAGATCCTGTCAGCCGCCTCCCCCGACCCCGCCCTGTCACATCCCGCGTCGCCCTCCTGTCAACGATTCGAGGGACCACGCTGATCCGACCCGAGAGATGGAGATGGAGATCATGACGGATATGCAGACGGCGGCGCGCGACCCACGCGCAGCGACGGCGACGAAGGTGCTGGTGACGGGCGGGACGGGCGTGCTGGGAGCGGCGGTGGTGAGCGAGCTTGCCCGCCGCGGCGCCATCCCGCGCATCCTGAGCCGCCGAGGCGCGCCGAGCGGCGCCGCGACGGGCATCGAATGGGCGCGCGGCGATCTCGGCCGCGAAGATGGTTTGGCCGAAGCGCTGGCGGGTGCCGAGATCGTGATCCACTGCGCCACGACCTCCACGAACGGAGCGCCGACGGAGGATGTCGACGCCGTCCGCCGGCTGCTCCCCGCCGCGAAGAAGGCCGGCGTGCGGCACCTGGTCTTCCCCAGCATCGTCGGCATCGACGCCGTCAGCTTCTTCCCGTACTACCGCGCGCGGCTGGAGATCGAGAGCCTGCTGGAGCGCGGCGGCGTTCCGCACACCATCCTCCGCGCCACGCAGTTCCACGAGCTCGTCGCGCACCTCCTGGAGCAGCTGACGAAGGGCCCGCTGCTGATCCTCCCGCGCGGCGGCCAGTTCCAGCCCGTGGACGTGACCGCCGTCGCGGCGCGGATGGTCGACGCCGCGCTGGGAGAGCCCGCCGGGCGCGTCACTGACGTCGCCGGCCCGGAGATCCTGCGCGTCGAGGACCTCGCGCGCACCTGGCTCCGCGCCCGAACCGCGCGCAAGCTCGTGCTCGCCCTCCCGCTCCCGATCCCCTTTGCCCGCTCCCTGCGAGCCGGCCACCTCACATCGGAGTCGGCCGACCGGATCGGCATCCGCTGGAGCGACTGGCTCGCCCGCCACGGCGCCGCCCCGACACCCTACGCCGCGCGAGGGAGATGACGATTGCCGCGCCGCGAGCGTGATCGCGGACGAACGCACGAAGCCCCCGCGGCACGATGACGCCGCGGGGGCTTCGGATTTGACGATGATCAGCGGAGGGAGTGGGATTCGAACCCACGAGGTGTCGCCACCCGCCGGTTTTCAAGACCGGTGCATTCAACCGCTCTGCCATCCCTCCTTCGGGTCACAAATCTCCGCCAAAGTCGCGTTCTCGTCAACGGTTTCCCCGCGTCACCTGCGGGCGAATCACGATCCACGACGAGAACGCGGGAGCGGCGATGGAGCCGGGCGCACGAAACTCCATCGGCCCACGAGGTTTACAACCCGGCCGCTCGAAGCGCGCAGCCGCCGGCCGTGCGCCATCCTCAACCACGCTGGAAATCCCGCCGGCAAATCGCGAAGCCGTTCCCAAATCCGGCCGGAAGCCCTATCTTCCGCGCCTGACGCCCCCCAGGCAGTCTCCACGCAAAGCCTTACTCCGCAACGTAGATGATCGACCGACCACGTGCCGCGCTCGCGGCGCTGACGCTGGCGTGCACCCTCGCCCTGCCGGCCTTCGCCCGCGAGGCAGGCGCCCAGACGCGACCGGCCGCTCAGCCGGCGGTGCTCCCGGCCGCGCGCGCCCGTCCGCCCGTGCGGCGCCCGCCCGCGGCGCGACCCGTTCCGGCGCCGACGCCCGCCGCTCGCCCCGTGGCCGCCGCGCCGCGCCCGGCCGCGCGCCCCGCCGCCGACACCGCGCGGAGGTCCGCGACGCCCGGATCGCTGGCGGCGAACGGGGAGAAGTGGGAGCAGATCACCCCCGAGGTCGTCAACGCCGGCGCGCGCGCGTTCCCCATCGGCCGAGGCCACTCCGGCGCGTCGGTGCTGCGCGTGCAGCTGCTGCTGGACCGCGCCTACTTCTCCACGGGGATGATCGACGGGCGCTGGGGGAAGAACACCACCAACGCCGTCCAGTGGCTGCAGACGCGCGAGGGGCTTCCCGCCACCGGCGCGGTCGACAGCGCCACGTACGCGCGCCTGGAGGAGCTGGCCGGCGCCCCCGCCGAGCTGGTGCGCCGCCACGCGCTCACCGCCGAGGACGTGCGCGGCCCCTTCGCCCCCATCCCGGCGAACATCTACGAGCACGCGCGGCTCCGCTGCTCGTGCTACGAGTCGCTGGGCGAGAAGCTGACCGAGCTCTTCCACCTCCGCCGCGACCTGCTCCAGAAGCTCAACCCCGGCGTGAAGCTGGACTCGCTGGCCGCCGGCGACTCGCTGAACGTGCTGGACGTGCGCGACATGAGCGCGCCGCCCGCCGGCAAGGTGGCCATGCTGCTGATCTCCGGCCCCGACAACTATCTCCAGGCCGTCGACTCCACCGGGCGCATCCTGTACCACTTCGCCGCCACCCTGGGCTCCACCTTCGATCCCTCGCCCGAGGGCGACTTTCGCGTCGTCTCGGTGCACGAGAACCCGTGGTGGCGCTACCAGCCCAAGATCCTGGCATCCGTCCCCGACTGGAAGCCCGAGGCGCTGATCCCGCCCGGCCCCAACAACTCCGTGGGCCGCGTGTGGATGGCGCTCTCCGCGCCGCACTACGGCATCCACGGCACCAAGAGCCCGGAGACCATCGGCTACGCCCAGTCCGCCGGATGCGTCCGGCTGACCAACTGGGACGTGATGTTCCTGAGCAAGCGCCTGGCGCCCGGCGTCCCCGTGCAGTTCCGCGGCACCCGCACCCCGGCCGCGGCCACTCCGGCCCGCCCCGCCGCGCCGACGCCCACCGCGCCCGCCCCGGCCGCCCGCGCCGACAGCACCGCCCGCGACACCGCCGCCCCGCCGCGCGACACCACTCGCGCACGCCCGGCCCTCACCCCGCGCGACACGACTCGCGCCCGCCCGGTCACCACGCCGCGCGACACCACGCGCACACGCCCGGCCCCCGCGCCGCGCGACACCACTCGCACGCGCCCGGCTCCCGCCTCGCGCGATACCGCCCGCCGGGACACGGCGCGCCGCGAGACCACGCCCGCCCCGAGACCCGCCGCGCCCGCTGCCACTGCACCGACCCCGACGCGGACGCCGTAACGCGGACCGCCAGCCGAAAAACGAAGGTGCGAGAGCGCGATCCCGCGCTCTCGCACCTTCTGCTTTTGCAGCTGACACCAATCAGGCGGGCCGAAACCACCGGGCAAATGAACGACGTGACCACAGGTACTTGCGGTCGAAACACTCCGACGTATCTTCCGTCCACTTCGCCGCCACGCGAACGCTGGGGCTCAAAATCGGAGAGCCCCGCCGGCTCGCGCCGGCAGGGCTCCAACCTCGACGTCACCTGCCGCAGCCCTCGGGCTTCGCGCGGCAGATGCCTTTACCGAGGAATTACGGGATCAATCTACAGCGATGTCCCTGCGCACACAACCCCTGATCAGCCTCCCCGCGCTGGAGCGCGCCCTCTCCCCCCAGCGCCTCCGCGCCTACCGGCTGGATTCCGATCGGGACGAGACGGACGGAATCGCCCGATATCTCTGGAATCTCGCGCTCGCCAACGCCATCGGCCCGGTGCTCCATACGTTCGAGATCACATTTCGGAACGAGGTCAGCCGTGCTGCCGCGAGGCTGATGGAGAAGCGGGCACTTACGCACGGGCGGATTCCATCGTGGCTCGATGCTACGCCCACCATGCTGCTGGAGCACGAAGCGGAGAAGGTGGTTCGAGCCAAGGAGCGGCTGGGAACCGACAGGCCATCGCAGACCGAAGGCCACCTGATCGCCCAGCTCGACTTCGGCTTCTGGGTCGCGCTCTGCCGCGATCCCTACTCCGACTGGAGAGCGGCGGGCCCCCGGCTCTGGCCCCGGCTGCTGGACCTCGCGTTCCTCAAGCGCCCGGCCGACGTGACCACGCGGAGCGGGATCCATCAGCGTTTCGACCCGATCCGCCACTTCCGGAACCGGATCGCGCATCACCAGCCGATCTGGGACCGGGACTACCTCGCCTGGCACGAGTACGTCCTGGAGAGCCTGGCCTGGATGAGCCCCAAGCTCGCGGACGCCACCCGCGCGATGTCGATCGCTCCACGCACGTTCACGGACGGGCCCGGCGCCTACAGGTCGCACGCCGAAACCCTGCTGGGGTCGGGCCCCGGACCGACGAAGGATGTCGACGCGAAGCTCCATTCCCTCGACCCGCATCGCCGGGAGATCGTGAGATCCCTGATCGCGGCCCTGGAGGCGGACCCGGCCGCCGATCCACGCGCGGTCCTTGCCTCGTTCGCGGCTTCGAGCTCACCCGGGTCCGAGCCCACTTCCTGAAGAATGGACCGGACGCCTCCCGCGCCGCTTTCCCCTCCGGCCCGATTCATGCCTTCGTCGCCGCCGCAGCGAGCAAACGGATCCAATCTCGCAAGTCCAGGAAAGAGCATAAGATGAAGAAGATCGTGTGCGCCGCGGTCGCGGGGTTTCTCCTGGCCGCGGGGTGTAGCGGCGACCGCGAGGAGAAGGCGCCCGAGCGCGGCGTGGCCGTCGCCGCGCCCTCGGACAGCGGCGCCGCCGACCTCCCCTACGCCGACGATCCCGGCCTGAGCCCGGAAGACCTGGAGCGCGGCCGCCTGAACACCGACTGGACCTCCGTGGTCCAGCTGGACACCACCGGCGGCGGCGTGGCCGTGGTCAACCCCGAGAAGTGGGAGCAGATCTCCGCGCAGGAGATGAACCGCACCCCCATCTTCCTGCCGCTCTCGGGCGACATCGGCGGGCCCAGCGTGCTGCGCGTGCAGGTGCTGCTGGACCGCGCCTTCTTCTCGCCCGGCATCATGGACGGGCGCTGGGGGAAGAACGTGGCCAAGGCCGTCTACTTCTTCCAGCAGCGCGAGAAGCTGCCGGCCACCAGCCGCGTGGACTCCCTCACCTTCCAGCGCCTGGTGCAGGTCGCCGGCCGCCCCGACCAGATCGTGGTGCAGCGCCGCCTGACCGCCGAGGACGTCAAGGGCCCCTTCATCGAGATGCCCGACAGCATCTACGAGCAGGCCAAGCTGGACTGCTCGTGCTACGAGTCGCTCACCGAGAAGCTCAGCGAGCAGTTCCACGCCACCCCCGAGCTGCTGCAGAAGCTGAACCCCGGCGTGCAGCTGGACGGGCTGCAGGCCGGCCAGGCCGTGTGGGTGCCCAACGTCCGCGACCCCAACGCCCGCCCGGCCGGCCAGGTGGCGCAGCTCGCCGTCTCCGGCCAGGGGAGCTACGTGCACGCGCTGGATTCCAGCGGGCGCATCCTCTACCACTTCCCCAGCACCCTGGGCTCCACCTACGACCCGTCGCCCAGCGGCGAGTTCACGGTGCGGCACGTGGCCAAGAACCCCGCCTGGCACTTCCAGCCCGCGATCCTGGCCAGCGTCCCCGACTCCAAGGCCGACGCCATGATCCCCCCGGGCCCCAACAACCGCGTGGGCGCCGTGTGGATGGCCCTTTCGGCGCCGCACTACGGGATCCACGGCACCAACAAGCCCGAGACCATCGGCTACGCCACCTCGGCCGGGTGCGTGCGCCTGACCAACTGGGACGCACTCTTCCTGGCCGACCGCATCCGCCCCGGCGTCCCGGTGCGCTTCCGCGACATCCAGGGCCGCCGCGGCGGCCAGGAGTTCGGCGGCCAGCGCTCCACCTCGTCCGACAAGGCCGGGGCCGAAGCCGCCGCCAGCGACGCCGAGGAAGCCGGCCCCTCCGCCGCGCCCGCCAAGGGCAAGGCCGAAGGCGCCACCGGCCGCACCGGCTCCGGCACCACCGGCGGCGCGGGGACCGGCGGCGAGCGCGGCACCTCGGGCGGCCGCGGCAACGCCGCCAGCCGCGACACCACCAGGTCGCGCTGACCATCGGGTGACCCCGCGACGCGACGCCCCGCCGAGATGCATCGGCGGGGCGTCGCGCGTTTCACCGCCGGGATCCCTGATGGATCCTACCCGGCCCGGTGCCCCGCCGCGCGCAGCGCCCCCACGGCGCGCGGGAGATCCTCCGCCTTCACCATGATGTAGTCGGTGTCGTACGTGCTGAAGGCGAAGATCGGGATCCCGGCCGCGGCGAGCGGCGCCAGGATCGCGGAGAGGATCCCCGTCAGCGCGAAGTCGAACGGCCCCTCGGCCCTGAGGCACCGCCATCCGCCCTCCGACCGAATCCCCTCCGGCACCGCGTCCTCCCGGCAGACCACCGACAGCTCGTCCCGCGTCCGGGCGACGCACGCCGGCTCGCCCGTCCACGCCCACGCGGGGACGGGCTCACCCGGATCGAGGCGGCAGACGGCGAGTGGATCGGGAAGGATCGTCAGCGCGAGCGCCGCGGGATCGGGCCTCGGTTGCGGCGAAGTAGCTCCGGCGATCTCATCTGATCGATCCTGCACCGCCTTGATCAGTGCGGCCACGGCTGGACGCGCGCGCGAGTAGCTGAAGCCACGACCGGAGGGATGATTGACGTGGGCCGCAAGCGCACGCGTGCCGTCCCGCGCAACGTAGATACTCGCCACGACCGATTCACCGCCGGCATCGGCCAACTCCATCTGCCCGGCCGGCTTCGGCAAATTCCACCACAATTCGCGCCCGAGCACGACGATCCCGTGAGGCTTCAACGCGGAAAGCACCTCGAAGAACGGGACCGCGCCGTCGCGCCACATCTCCGGTGTCGGGCGTTCACGCGGTCCCGTGCCGGCCGAGCTCTGGACATAGTTGTAGAAAGCCACGCTGTTCCAGAAGGCGCTACGCTCTTCGGGCGAATCCCCGCCCTCCGGCTGAACGGTCCGGCGCACGACAGTGAAGAAGCGCCTGGGCTCGACGATGCCGAACTTTCGAACGACAACCTCACTGAAGTCCGGCGTGTCCCACTCGGGATCGCCGATGTAGTGTGATTCGCCCAGGATGAGGATCCGTCGCCCACTGAAGCCGGCGCCGCTGTGATAGTCGCTGCCGATCCACGGGTGATACCGTATGCTCTCGTGCATCAATTCGGTCATCCGCCACTCCGATCGAAAGTAGGCCTGATGCATCGCGGCGCGCGAATGAATCGTACGCTCCACTCGCGTCCGCCAACACACGTGTTTCTTGTACGGATACGGCCAAACTGCTACAATGCGTTGCGACCCTTCGATTTTGCCGTCTCCCCCCTGGAGGTCTTCAATGCGCCTTTCCCGTCTGCTCTGCCTGCTCGCCCTCACGCTGGCCGCCGGAGCCTGCAGCCTCTTCCCCACCGGAGAGGACATCGAGAACGAGCTGGAGGCGCGGCTTCGCTCCGTGGCCGGCCCGTGGACCGGGGCCTCGCCGTCGCTCACGCTGAGCTTCCAGCTGCAGGAGGGATCGGGGGGCGCGGTCTCGGGGAGCGGCACGATGAAGGAGACGGCGGCCGCCAGCGCGGTGCCCATCACCGTGACCGGCACCTTCCAGCGCCCGCAGCTCTCGCTCACCTTCAGCGGGATGGCCTTCGAGGGCCGCACCGGCGTCCAGGGCACCTTCCAGGGGAGCTACACCACCGTCGGCGGCATCAGCGGCCCGCTGCACCTCACCGCGACCGGCTACTCCAAGGACGTGACGATCCTGCTGCTGGAGGACTGAGGCGGCGGAGCGGCACCGCGCGAGTCCTTCCGCTCCGGATACGAAAAACGGCGGCGCCCCTCGCCCGGGCGCCGCCGTTCTTCGTGCACCGGCACGGCTTCAGGGCTCGGTCGGCTGGAGGCAGGTCACGCAGGTGGCGTCGTCGCAGGTCTGGTTGCAGGTGTTGCCGCAGGTCGCGTAGCTGGTCGGACAGTTCTGGCACGAGGCCCCGCACGTCGCGTCGTACGTGCACCCGGGCGCGTACGTCTCGTAGTAGCAGATCGCCCACCGGCAGGTGGAGTCCCCGACGCTCGCGAACGCCTCCACCGTCCCCCGCGGCGTTTCGGCCTCCGGCAGCGTCTGGAACGATTCGACGGCCAGCTCTTCCAGCTCGAGCCTGAGCTTGTGCATGGTCGGACTCCTCGGAGGCGGGAGGGATGGATCGGCGCGACGTGCGCCACACACGTTCCGCGACAGATTTAAATCGCCCACCGCCGCCACGCAACGACGCGGCTCGACCCGAAGGCGAAGCGGCGGCACCTCCCGGAGGCGCCGCCGCTGCTCGATCCGCCGGGACCGCGTCCGCCGGTCAGGCGCAGCCGCAGCCGCCCTGGCGGATGGTCTCGTCCTCCATCGCCACCTCGGCCGGCGTGGGCGTCAGCGAGGCGGGGGAAAGCTCCAGCATGCGGCGCAGGCTGCGCTCGGCGCGCGCGCGGACGTCCTCGTCCAGGATCACCTCGTGCTGCTGGTGGTCCAGGCACCACGCCAGCTTGGCCAGCGTGTTGACCTTCATGTTCCCGCAGATGGCCGCGCCGGAGAGCGGCACCAGCGTCTTCTCGGGGAAGCGCGCCTTCATGCGGTCCACGATCCCGCGCTCGGTGCCGAAGATCACCGCGTCGTTCTGCTCGGCGATGTCCACCATCTTGGCCGTGGACGCCACCACGTCGGCCTGGGCCAGGAGGTCGGCGCGCGCCTCGGGGTGGATCACCACCAGCGCCCGCGGATGCTTCCGCTTCGCCTCGGCCAGCTCCTCCAGCACCAGGTCGTCGTGCACGTAGCAGTAGCCGTCCCAGGCGATGATGGAGCCCGGCTCGATCTCGCCGTCCTCGCGCCCGGCGATCACGTACGGGCGCCCGCTCCGCTCGGCCGTGTAGCGCGCCAGGTTGCGGTCGGGGACGAAGAGGATGGTGCGGTCGCGGGGGATGCTGTCCACCACCTGCACCGCGTTGGCGCTGGTGCAGCAGACGTCCGACTCCGCCTTGACCTCGGCCGTGGAGTTGACGTACGCCACCACCGCCGCGTCCGGATGCTGCGCCTTCAGCCGCCGCAGCGCGTCGCCGGTGACGAAGTCGGCCATGGGGCACCCGGCGCGCAGGTCGGGCATCAGCACCGTCTTCCGCGGCGAGAGGATCTTGGCCGTCTCGGCCATGAAGTGCACGCCGCAGAAGACGATGACGTCCGCGTCGGTGCTGGCCGCCTCCTGCGACAGCCCCAGCGAGTCGCCCAGGTAGTCGCTGACCTCCTGGATCTCCACGCGCTGGTAGTTGTGCCCCAGGATGACGGCGTTCAGCTCCGCCTTCCGGCGCGCGATGCGCTCGGCGAGCTCCTCGCGGGGGAGGCGCCCGTACTCCAGCGGGGTCCGCGGGGTGTCGGCGATCTGGATCAAAGCTCCACCTCGTTCCGGGTGTCGGCTCCCCTCGGCGCTCGTCCGGCGCCGGGGAGGTCACGGCCGAACCATCGAACGGCGACGATCCGCCGCAATCTTCTCGACATGAGAATATCGCGTGGGCGTCCCCGGAGCGCAAGGTTCGCGCTCCGCCGCGGGAAGCGCGGAGATGCACATAGTCTGCCTATCTCGCGCGGGCGGCGGAAGATGGGGGCCCGCGGCGTGTCTCCCCGCGTGTCGCGGCCGCGTGTCGGTCACGGAAGTTGCAGTCTGCGACGCGGTTGCATCGAAAACGTCCGTTCAAGGTTCGTCAAAAGCCGGTCCGGAGAGCCGATGAATCGACCGTGGGAGGATGACGCCGCGCCCGTCGGCGAGGCGGCGGGAGAGAGCAGTCGCGAGGCGGCCAGCTTCGCGGGAGCCAGCGCGACCGGCGGGACGGTGGCGGAGAGCGTGGGGCTCTACCAGCTGCTGGTGGAGAGCGTGCAGGACTACGCCATCTTCGCGCTGGACCCCGACGGGCGCGTGCTGAGCTGGAACGCCGGCGCGCAGCGGCTGAAGGGGTACACCCGCGACGAGATCGTGGGGCGGCACTTCTCCACCTTCTACCCTCCCGACGCCCTGGCCGCGGGGAAGCCGGCGTGGGAGCTGGAGACGGCCACGCGCGAGGGGCGGGTGGAGGACGAGGGGTGGCGGGTGCGCAAGGACGGGACGCTCTTCTGGGCCAACGTGGTGATCACGGCGCTCCGCGACCAGTCCGGCACGCTGGTGGGCTTCGCCAAGGTCACGCGCGACCTCACCGCGCGGCGCGACGCAGAGCAGTCGCTCCGCGAGAGCGAGGAGCGCTTCCGGCTGCTGGTGGGGAGCGTGAAGGACTACGCCATCTTCATGCTGGACCCGTCCGGGATCGTGAGCAGCTGGAACGAGGGCGCCGAGCGCATCAAGCAGTACAGTGCGGAGGAGATCATCGGCCGGCACTTCACCACCTTCTACACCCCGGAGGACCTGGCCGCGGGGAAGACGGAGTGGGAGCTGGAGGTGGCGACGCGCGAGGGGGGGGTGGAGGACAAGGGGTGGCGGGTGCGGAAGGACGGGACGCGCTTCTGGGCCAACGTGGTGATCACGGCCGTCCGCGACTCGAAGGGGGCGCTGGTGGGCTTCGCCAAGGTCACGCGCGACCTCACCGAGCGGCGCCGGGCGGAGCTGGAAGCGGTGGACGCCGCGCGCCGGGTGGCCGAGGCGGAGACCGCCAACCGCACCAAGAGCGAGTTCCTGGCGGCCATGAGCCACGAGCTGCGCACCCCGCTCAACGCCATCGGCGGCTACGTGGAGCTGATGATGATGGGGCTGGGCGGGCCGGTGACGGAGGAGCAGGCGGGGTACCTGGACAAGGTGCAGCGCAGCCAGCGCCACCTCCTGCAGATCATCAGCGACCTGCTCAACTTCAGCCGCATCGAGGCGGGGCAGATCGAGTACGAGATCGGGCCCGTGGCGCTGCGCGAGAGCATCGCGACGGTGGCGGCCATGCTGGAGCCGCAGGCGCTCGAGAAGGGGGTCCGGCTGGTGCCGGGGCCCTGCCCGCCGGGGCTGGCGGCGCTGGCGGACCGGGTGAAGGCGGAGCAGATCATCCTCAACCTCTGCTCCAACGCGGTCAAGTTCACCGGGGAGGGCGGGCGGGTGGAGGTGCGCTGCGAGGCGTACGGCGGCTTCGTGGCGGTGGCGGTCTCCGACACCGGCGTGGGGATCGCGCCCGAGGACCTGGAGCGCGTCTTCGAGCCGTTCGTGCAGCTGGGGCGCGGCCTCACCAGCCGCCAGGAGGGGACGGGGCTGGGGCTGGCCATCAGCCGCGACCTGGCCCGGGCGATGCACGGCAACCTGACGGTGCGCAGCGAGGTGGGCAAAGGCTCCACCTTCACCCTCACCCTCCCGGCCATCCGGACCTGATCGGGATCCGGCTTCCGGAACGCACGGGAGACAGCCGAAGTTTCCGGCAGTGTCGTGCTGATGGAGCCTGATCCCAAATCCGCTCGCGCCGAGGTTGTCGCGGCCGAGAGGATGTCGCCGCTGCCGCGCCCGCGCCTCGTGACTGCCTCGGCTAGACGGAAGTTCCGCAGGCAAAAATTGCGTTGATCTCAGTTCAGTTCTGGGATCAACGCATATTTTGGTGTACTTTTGTACCCATGTAATTGCAGCGCTTGA
>Ga0247770_1001398_pt1 | contig 18951 bp, 21 predicted proteins | sample UWRJL136409B6_FD_179943 | JGI IMG/M metagenome (GOLD analysis project Ga0247770, IMG submission 179943) | Plant litter microbial communities from Arlington Agricultural Research Station in Wisconsin, United States - UWRJ-L136-409B-6 | ecosystem: Environmental > Terrestrial > Plant litter >... | reverse complement strand
GGTTCTTCGAAAAATAGTGATAGGGCCATTTCCAGGGCGTTTGGGATGACTTCCTCTCGGTCAACCTTTGTGCTCTTCACTGAAGTAACCTCCCAAGGAAGACTCTGGAGATCTTCGACGGTCAGGTCCTCGTAGCTCTCCGCTTGTTGACCATCCGGACCCGGACCCGTGGAACCCGTCGAAATTCCCCGCCGATCGCCTCCCCGAGCGGGCAACTCCCGAACCGCGGTGGTGTTCTGGAGAAGCATCAACACCGCCACTTTATTCGGTGGGTCCATTGCTAGGGTCAAATCCTCCAAGTCGAAACGCCACAGCCGCTCGTCGCCGCCAACGCCTCCAGCATCCAAGGTTTCCTGTGTTGAGCTAAAGGAAGAAGCGAGAAAAACGACGCCCGGATCAGCGCCGAGCTCGAGACAGAATTGCATCAATCCGAACGCAACCCCTCGGGGTGAATTTTCAGGTCGAATGCTTCTGTTTGAGCGGCGTTTCCCGGCGCGCTTGAATACCGCATGAAGGAATACAGTCCAAGGCGTAGCGGTTGGAAGGTCTCTGGAAAGCATCATGTCCGTCGGCGCTATGCCGTTGAGCGATGCGCCCTCTTCAACGACAAGATAGTGCACAAGCTTGCGGCCTCTCTCCGTCCGATGGACCGAGTCGCTGACGGCACCCAGTAAAGCGAGGAGAAGAAGTCGTTGGCCGTCTTCTTTTGAAAAAAGCCCACCCAGCCGCAATCGTGGGATCTTGAAGGAAATGTAGTCTTTCAGTCCCATGAAGCCGCAGCACCCCATCATGGCCTGTTGTCTCTCCCCTTTGTTTGCGCCGAAGCTGATCTCGCACCTGAGGTTGGATTCTCCACATGACTGGACCCCCCAGTCATACCAGTCGATGTTTGGCGATGCGCGGACGGAAGCCTGCTGGTGCACCATCTCCTCGCCTGCAAGCAGCTCTGTGAGGTACGGCGAGGTGGGTTGTCCAAACTCATTCGCGGCGATGAGGCTGAGTATGAGCATGAAGATGCCTTCTAAACGCCACCTGTCACTGAACCAAGACAGCGCTTCTGTGTTGCAGTCTTGCCCATGAGCATCGCAAGCCGAGATTGCGGTTCTTGGAGCCGATTTGAGCAGCCAGAGGGCCCCCTGCAGGAGCGTCCGACTCGGGTCGAAGCCGTCCCCGGCAAACCTTTGGAGCTCCTTTATCATATGCTTGCTCCCTAGAAAGTCCGCGATAGATGAATGAATGAAGGTTACCCCAATTTTTAGATGCGGCGGGCTTTTTCTAGGAAAGGTCTCCAGCAGGCCGTATGACTGAGCGTGGAGTCGTTTGGTGGTGACGCTAAGCCGAAGTGAAATCTCCTCCAAGGTGATGCATGGACCGATCTCTCCCAAACAGAGCCGCTCCATATTAATAGTTCCATTCGAAATATCGTCCACGAGAGAATGAGCTATGACGTGTTCCCCAAAGGAGCTCACCTGCCCGACAATGAGAAGGAAGGACCGTGCGGCTTGCCTACTTTCGGCTTCGCTACACGACTCGAACATGTGGCACAATAACTCTTCTGGCTTATCCGGCAGCGACTCCAGGCGTTGGCGTAGCTGGGCTACCGACAGATAGTCGTCAATTCCGCGTAGCAACTCGCCTGTCGCTAGTCGAGCCCACAGAAATACTCCATCCGCACGCTCGATAATACTCTGTGTGAGTTTGGAATAGGCAGGATTCATCGTGGTGCCTTTTTCGGTCTGACGCCTCTCGCCACCTTCAAACATGTCTTCGATGCATCTGCTCATCTCGTCACGCGTCAACTCGTACAGCTGAAGTCGCTGGTCGGGAGGGATGGAGCATAGCCCAAAATCGTAATTGGAAGATCTAGTCGAGACGCATATCTTGATGTTATTCGCCGAGGCCGCCGAGGTTGCTAGACGCTTGACAAGCTTCCAATGGTCGCCTTCAAATTGGTCTAGGCCATCGATGAAGAAGCAGAACTTGGAAGTGGTGGCCAGGTGAGTGATTTCGTCGGAGAGCCTTTCGAATGCTGCTTCCAAAGCGGAAGGTTTGAACGCCGCTTGAGCCGCTGACGCGTCATTGGTCATAATGCCTGATGTGCCAACTGCCTTCTCTGGAGGGAAGACCTCACTGATGAGTTTCGGGCACTGTCTGAGTGTTTCCCACAGGATGATTCGGCAAAGTCCTTCGACTGATCTCTGTATCGGAGCGCCGGAGCCTCGGAAAAAGCACCGGGTAAAGACTAATGTCTTTCCTTGAGCCCACACCTCGAGAGAATCTCTGAAGCGAGGCTCATCGCCTAGGTAACGCATCAACACCGACTTGCCTGATCCTGCTTTGCCCGAGATATGACAAATGCCATCTCCGTAGCGCAACCAAGCCAAGAATCGATGTCGAGTGTGTGCCTGGCTCTTTGCTTGCTCTCTATTTGAATTGGACTCGTCAAGCTGTTCTGAGATATAGGTTTTGTAGGATTCATCTTGACAGCCGGTCGTGATGGATTCCTGGAGTTCCTGCTTCGAACCATAGAGAAGCCAGCCAAAGGTCCGCCCATGTTCACGCTCGACGATAGAAGGCAGCCAATGCATCTCGCCAAACTTCAGCCTGTCCAAAACCTCATCTTCACGTGTGATTCTGGATATTGTCTCCACCATCGATTTAAGGATTGCGAGGATGCGTTCGGAAGACGCAATATTCTGCTCCGGGTCATGTGGGACGCCAGCGCCGGTGCCAACCGTATCGTCATCGCGAATGACGATGCATATCTCGTCTCGCAGGTCTTTGAGCTCGTCTCGACTCGGTTTTGCAAGAAGCTTCCCGCCGTGGCAAATCCGCGTGATGAGTCTGTGGATCACAGACTGTTCTACGCTACACGATGGAGGGAGATTAGCCCGATCCGAAAGGTAAAGAATTCGTACCACTCACCACATCATGGTGCGGACTTGGTCTCGGACCCGCGTCCAATAAAGACTGATTGTCCTCTGAATAACCTCCAGGTCCTCAGGTTTCTCCGCCATCCTTGGTGTCACCCTCCCGACGCCCGACTTGGACACGGGCTTGCACTCTGCCTGGAGCACACACGGGCCCCAGACTTTTAGCAAAGTAGAAGAGAGTTGGTGGCATTCCTTGGCAAGCTCCAGGAGAATAACTCCGTTGTCGCTCAGGGCCCGGATTTGGATATCATCGCAACTGAGCAGCCTTTGAGCAACAGCTTGGACATCTTTCGATACATGTCCAAGAGCATCTGTCCACAGCGTCATGCCGCTTGGTAAGGGATATTCGGCATGTCTGCGCACCAGACATAGCCCTTTAGCGGAAAGATGGATGAAATTAACAAGCTCCGCAGCGCATTTCAGTGTGGTCAGGAGTTCCATGATGTGGTTACTGCGTGATGATGCCGAGTGGAATAAGATGGAATATACCTGGTAGGTGGCCGGTCTCTGATGTCGGAACTTGGTGGTCAGAGTGTACGCCAAGACGTTGGCGGGGTAAGCCAAGGCAGCAGTCAAATGGGAGGCGGAATTTACCACCTGAGGCGTTGGCTCGGCCATCATCGGAGGTCGGATAAAAAAGCTCCGAAAGATGGATGCTCAATTGGCTGGATGACGGTGTGTCGGTGCAGCAGGTGCGTCCTGTGTTAGGGCCGGGAAGTGGAAAGAGGACTCATCAGGGGGAGGGGGGCATGGAGCGGTGCTCTACGCTCCAACAGTGCCTTCAATCCGCCGAGCCAGTGGTCAGTTGTTTCTCATCGCAGCTGCTGCGTCCCAATCGCCTTTGCTCGTAGTCTTTGGAATTAGGGAGAGAGTTGCTAGCATCCGCAGCTGTGTGGACGGGGAAGGAAGCGACGTTTCCTGATGGTGGAGCCAAATTGACACGTAAGCGCGTGCGTGCGTGCCCGGAGCACATCTCCTGCACATGAATGACGACGAGCCCTCATATTTCTCTTCAGAAGACGACAAGTCGTTTGCGCATCTGCGATACACGTTACGCAGCCGGTTGCATTTGTGGGTTTCATCTATGAAGCATCCAAACATTCGCGCACTTGCGATGAGCGTCATGCGGGTGGGCGCAAATGATTTAAGCTTTTGTGATTCTCTTGCCTGATTGGGCAAGGCCTGAACGTGAGTCACTCCGAGGACAGAGCGCCGTCTTGGCGCATGCTGCCTGGCACAGGACTGCTTGTTGCTTGTTGCATGAGTTCGTTGACTGCTTAGGTGGCTTGTTCCCCGTTTAATATTAAACGGCGCAAAACACCAGTAGTCAGGCAGCGAAAATCTCTGAGTTAACTTCACTAGGTTCACTTCTAGCTCTTACTCTCTTCCAACAACATCCAGATTTACTCGTTGACCACCTATCCTTGTTTCCCAGCCAAAACTCCTCGGACCTGTCGAAATAACTAGGAAAAGCGCAACATGTCGTCTTCCGAGAAAGATGTGGATTCTGCCTCCATCTGGTCACAATCATCACTCCCAAATGGAAAGGGTACAAACACCACTGCTGCGAGCCAGGGATCAACAGCAACGGGTGGCACAGATCAATTCTCGAAAGTGAGCGGGCTACTGGCGAGCGCAGGGAAGGAGGACAAAACCAACAGTTCGACGGCAATTGACAAGATCTACAAGCGCTACCCGAACTCGAGCTTGAATCACCGTTTGGGTTGACTCGACACAGCAATGTGAAGGAGGTGGCGATTGAGGCGCGGCGCAGACAAATATTGTACCTACCTACCTATTTATTTAGTTCCCGCAAGGTAGGTAGTTTAGGAAGTTTTGAATCGAGTCGTGGTTGGGGTGTTCGTCCCCGCAGGAATGATGCAACATCTCCAATTTCTCTCCCCGACGACCGCATCTCCTCCTACGGGATATACGGTGTCCCATCAAGCACAGTATACCTGACTACCTAGGGATATTCTACTTCCACGGGTTCGCGCATTGCACCGCAAAGCTGGAGAAGCTGGTGGACGAGAGTATGCATGGCCGGCCTGGGCCTGGCGCTGGCTGAGGATTGCGCGGGATATTCTTGGGCTTGCCCGGCGATGGACTTTTATCTTTTGTGCGACGTAGTTTCAGTTGGCCTAGTTAGATAAGGTAGGTAGCAAAAGCCATTTCGGGTTCCGGTGACGGTTGGTCCGACGCGGGGGAGGAGGGCTGCACACCACCCGTGCGGCTCAATCTGCGACTAATACAGACTGGGCCAGAACAAGAAAGTCAGGATGTGACTAAGGGGCTTGCCAAGCAATCAGCCCTACAAGCCCCAGCGCACCCCGGTTCGCCAAACGTGCGGACCGACCAGGGCTTAATTCAACTTCATGCCAAGCCATCACACGCACGCGAAGGGGCTTGGCATAATCTCAGCTTCGGACGCTAGAGTCTATAGTTCCAGATAGTCCTACCACTTATCAATCCCGACAGAGCGCTTGATCCACAAACTCCGCTATTTGATGGTGACCAAGTGACTAGCTGCAGAAAGGTGGTGGATGCGATTCCGAGTCCCAGATTGATAAAACTGTCAGGTTTGCCTCTCAACCTCTTCCCTATTACTTGTCCTCTCCAACTCACTTCAAGTTTCCAGAAGCCCATCCACCTCCCACTCTCCCAGCGGCAGCCACTCGTTTCCAAACCACCCGACTTTCAAACCCCAAGCGATGCGATCCCACCTCTTGCCGCTCCTAACAGCCCCATTCCTCCTCCCAATCGGCACCGCCTCCGCACGCTGCCAACCCCAAACCCACCCCGCACCTCTCACCCCGCCCTTTTGCCTCAAAGTCGTCACGCCCGGGCTCCCCTCGGCCTCCGGCGGCGGCTACAATACCCGGGGCTTCCGCATCGCCACCTCCAAAACCACCACTACCGACCCCAACAACAACAGCAGCAGCAGCACCGGCGGGCCCACCGAGTCCCTCAAGCTCCGCCACCCCTCCAACGCCACCGACGGCGTGCCCCTATTCCGTCTCAACCTCGCCTCGGGCGCGCTGACGCGGCACTCGCCCGACCCCGCGGTGCACGGGCACAGGGTGTACCTGCCCTTTCCGTTCGGACACCCCGCGTGGGTGAAGACGATGTGCACGGCGGCGGAGGGCGCGGTGGCCTCCAGGGGGCGCGCGGTGGTGGGGCGCGTGCTGCATGGGGACGGCGTGGTGCGGTCCGGCGCCGTGGTGGGCGTGCGGGTCGAGGCGCATTGGCCGCAGTGGATGCCGTACCAGTGGGAGGGCAGGGATGTGGTGTATGAGGCGCTGTGGCATGGGTGGCGGTGGGGGGCGCTGCCGAGGGATTGGAGCGAGGAGGTTGCGCTGTGGGTGGGGGAGTGGGTGCCGGACCATGGGAACGGGTATCGGGGGAGTTGGCCATGTATTTTGGGGAGGAGTGTGTAGTGCCGGGGGCTGAGTTTGTTTGAGCGGTAGGTATAAGTAGGTAGGTACAGATTTCAGGGGGCTCATACTTATTAAAATAGGTGGGCTCCTGTGCCTTTTCGTCTGCACTCCAACAGCTTCGTATGACACGCCATCTGGCATGCCGCGCCGCCCTCGGGCACGGGCGACAAGACACGCGCTCCTTCCTTCACGACTGTCACCATCTGTCTCTGCACCTCTATCTTTCCCGTCCTGAACCCACGCATTCATTCACCAACTCCTTCACATGCTCACTTGCTCCAGACGAGCTCATCCAGCGACTGAGCAGATTCCCGTTCGCCACAAATACCCACCATTGCTCGCCCATCCACTTCACCATTGAGCGGTGGAACACTTCGAGTCAAAATGGGTATGCTGGGAAGATCCTTGGCACCTGGCCAAATGGCCCGCGTAAGTGAAATTCCTCCAAGAAAAGCAGTTGGTGGAGGTGTTGCTGACACATTGAACCCGACTCAGCACCATCACCACGAACATGATCGTACCAAGCCCACGGCTCTGCCCCCCTTCGCTGTTCAACCCAGCCCGTCGACTGCAAATGGCATCGAAGTGGCGCAATGCAATCTTAAGGGCTGCATCGAGAGGCTTCGCAGATTGCACGAGGAAATGCAACGACGAGACAGGCAATGGAACGTCATTGCCATTCAAGACCCCCCCAAATCACTTCCATGGTGGGATCGAGAATTTTCACACTATGAGCTTTGGTATCAAACCGAGGACGAGATAAATGAAGATGACGACCCTCGAAGCTTCTGCTTCCGAAATGTCCGGCGGGGGCCGCGAAACGGAAAAAAAGGGCCGAAATCAAAAAAGGGGAAACTCTTTCACATTGCCACGGTCGCTTTCCTCATCAAGAAGTTGATAGTAGCATCCAACTGGGCGGCCACTCTGCTCGAGCTGGCCGAGCTCTGCTAGAAAGTCGCCACCTTGTCCATCACGACAACATCAGGTGACACCATCCGGATCCACAACGTCTATAATCAGAAAAAGGCGCCGGCCAAGCTGAGTCTACTTGGAGATCACTGTGTCGGCAGTTCCGAAATTCTTCTCGGTGATTTCAACCTCCACGCAAAGCTCTGGACCGGTCCGGATGGAGCTACCGATGAGCAAGGACGGGAGCTCGCAGACTTGATGCACAAGCATGGGATGGTTTGCCTGAACAAACCCGGGCAATTGACATATTCCCGCTCGAAAGACACAACCAAGACGTCTTCAGTCATTGATTTGTGAGTGCTGACCCGATCAACACCATTTTGCATTTGGACATTGGCTAACATGGTGCTTAGGATCTTTGTCAGCCAATCTCTCCACCCCCTCGTCATGAGATCGGAGGTCTTGGAGGTTCCCGGGTTTGAGTCGGATCATCGAGTGTTGTCGCACAGCTTCGATGTCAGCGTTGACCGTCAGATCAGCGCGAGAAACTGTTTCGCCGACTTTAAGAGAGAGAGGTTCAACCAAAGCATGGCAACCGCCCTCCGCGCCGAGTTTGGCGAGGCCTCATCGCTTCCCCCACTTCCCAACACGGACTCCGTTGATGACGCGCTCGATCGGTTTCTCAACCTGGCGACTTCGTGCGTTGCCCGAGAGACCCGTCTGGTGCAGAAGCAGCGCAATCGCCTGGGAGACAGGATCAAGCGGGCCGTGCAACAACGGTATGACGAGGAAGTTGAACGCTCCGTTGCCGACGCCGGTTCAGACCCCGCCAAGACGCGAAGTCTGTCACAGATGCATCCCGCCCAGATTGCCGCTAGGCTGTCTGTTGGGCTCCATCGCCGGGGCGGACTGCGGTATGGTGCCACGTTCCTTGGGAGGCGGTTCACCATCTTCCGCGCGTCGAAAGCAGCCGCTAAGGCTGCTCAGCCCAGGTCATTGGCCCACATGCCGGAGCTTCAAACAACGGCGCCGCTTGCTGCGCAAACCACAGCGTGGGGCGTGCAAACCGTCAGCGATTAAGTGGACTTGCCGGCTTTGTGCAACTTACCGGCTCAATTGGTAAGTTATCGGATATCCAATCAATCGCGCCATCATAACTGATCAATAAGTACACAGAGGAACGGAGCGATGGATTGATTTCTTGGTATCTTCGCCTCTTCTCTACTGCAAGGCTGGCAGTGACCAGTATGAGCTTGCTGTGCAGTGCCGTTACAGTCGCAGTGTGCAGTAGGTGAGCATCTACCCTTTGCCTGATTCGCAACTGCTTGCTAACAAACATTGCGGACAGTGCAATGGAGGAAGGACGACTGGGAGCGAGGTACGATGATGGTAGGTTCGTCACCGTGTTGGTGAAATTGTTGACTAATATATTAACCTGCAGAGGCTTCCGGTCGGACCCATCTTATGCCAGTGCATTGTCTGTAAATCCCTCTCGATTTGTTTTGGTGCTGCAGACTGACTCATGACAGCGGCTCGATATCTTTAAGGTTTTCGCATTGCCGGAGGTTGCGTGACTCCACGGCCGTGTGCGTCATTGGTGAGTGCACTGACAACAGCTATTTGTTTTACAATGCTGACAGTGGAGAGGAGCAACGACGCCCGCAAGCCTCCGAGGGCAATAGAGTTGGTGATTCCGCGAGAGTTTGTAATGCCGCGAAGGTGCCAAAGGAGTGTCAGTATGACATCACCGCTGGAACACGTCAATGGCCCCACAGGCCACGCTGGGTATAGCGTTCTTTTTTTTTTTGGAACGGATTCACTTCTGTTATTTACACATTAATATGATACCCCATAACCACCACATGACAGACCCCACTTGGTGACACATACCGTCCAAACTTGACATTCCTTTTAGCCTCACCTGCAACCTTGTTCCCACTCGCTTGTCATGTATTTGAATCGCCTGCCCCAATTCCAGTCCCCCCTGCTCTGACAATTCGCATCCTCACCACAAACAGTGTAACGCACAGCCTGATCACCACACTGGACCTCCGCTTCAGAGCGACATGGCCCACGCTGAGTCGCGTCTCCTTCAGCTCCCCCGGGAGCTGCGAGACGAGATCTACCGCATTTACCTCTTCGCTGGCGATGGCTACGTGTATGACTTCCGCGCGGCTTGCCTGCGCATGCCCGATGGAAACCCCATTGATCTCGCTCTCATGCGCACCTGCCAGCGTGTCCACGACGAGATGCGGGGCCTGGCACTGCGCCTTAACACGGTCATCTTCTCCACACTCTACGCCGACGACCTGCGCACAAGGGCAGCTCGATGGAATTGGGTTGCGCGCAGCGCCCTTCAGAGTACCAGTGACAGCTGTTTTCACGCCGTGAAGCACATGAGCTAGGCCACATTCGACTAGACCATGAAGCCATGGGCGAGAGCCCCTTCACTACAAACTGCTAAATACTGCGCCCTCGCATTCAAACTAATCACAATTACACTGGCTTGGCAGCTGTGGCCCTGGGGGAAGCACCGTCTGTCTACCGAAAATTTGAGCAGCAATTTCTACGGCTAGCTTTGGCCAACCCTGAGATGAACCACTATCTCAAACACGAGCGGTTTGAACGTTACGCACACCACGTCCCCGGCCACGTGCCCTACCTCCTTAGGGTTGCGGGTCAGGATCCCTGGAGCATTCCCACTGAAGATGAGCTGGATGTGCATGCTTTGCAGGTTCCCAGCCTCGAGCCATTCGGCCAGAGCCTGTATGGAATCGACAATGACTTCTGGCATGTGACCGGGGCGACTCAGCGAGACAGAGCTTACTGGGATGCCAACAGGGGGAAACTGCGGTTCTCGGCTGCAGCAGCCACCATCCATTTCCTCCACTCCACTACGGCATTAGTTCGGAGACAGCTGCGGAAGGTTGTCGTCCACGAGGATCGCATGTCGGTCAATCACCCTGCGTCCCATGTCAGAGGCCTCATCCCCTTCTGCGAGGAGAACCCTGACCTCCGCATCGAGCGCCGTGTGGACCTCTGGAGGAACTGTTTCATGTCCTCGAGTACGAGATACCTGCGCGTTCCGGAGGAACCTGAGCGGTGGCTTCACCATACCCACCATTTCGATGACGACTTTGCATCTGTGCCGGCCGACATTATCACAAGACCGGTGGTAGAATGATGGATGGTCGAGGCATCCTTCCCTACTATCCCCTCCAGCAATCACACAGGTCCTGGACTGTGGTTCGTCTCCAGACCACATGTCACAGATCTTTCAAGAGGTTGTCCAACGGGACGCCGCGTGGCAAAGAGCTGTTGACCGGGTCTCCCACCAAGAGCCCGATGCTGCATCACGTTTCAAATGGCGCGGCGAGGACTTTTACCATTTCAACGGGTTCCCAGAGCTTCTCCGAGCCGTCTGCGAAGGCGACCCCAACGTGCGCGTCCGGTGCAACTTTGATCCCGGGAGCCCCCGGGACGATGCTCAGGTTGACGAGATCCTTGATGCGAACATGGATTCCGATATTGATACATGGTTCGAAAATTGGCGGCGTAAGGGCGTCACCTACAAAACCTTGCCCCCGATGCCCAACTTTCACACTTTGAAGGAAGAGTACGTATTTCCAGATGCTTGGATTGAGAGATTCTGGGAGGAGGAAGAGGATGTTTAGACAGCCTGAGGAGGGTGTATGTCTTGTGTGCTTTTGTAGGTACATAGCTGCCAATTACTACTTTCAGAGCGAGACGAAGGGATGGCCCTTGCTCTGGATAGGACACTCTGGCAACTCCCGCCTTGAAGTTTCATGAGCGATTCCCCTGATTCACCGCGGTCAACGATCCGGTGGCGATGTCATGACACAGTACGCAAGAGGAAGGCACATTGAGAGGGGATGTGTTGTAAGACAAATGAGCGGTTTATTATTTGGTGCCTAAACATCCGAGTTTCGTTTCTACCTGTCTGCCTACCTACCTATGCAGCTGCCTTGGTGCCTACCTAGGTGCCTACACCTACTAATCTTCACTCGACAAATAGACATCTCCCTTCGTCTCGCACTTGTGACTCGCCTCGTCCACCTTCATTTCCCAGTCGACAATAATGCGGTCAATGTCGTCCTCCGTGTGGCCACCTTCGGTGAAATTGAAGACAAAGCTCATAGTCCTTGGATTGCAACAGATACACCATCCGTCACCCTCGCGATAGGTCATCAGACATTCTTTTAGAGTCACCGACTGTATCGGGAGCTTTTTACGTATGTAATGCAGCAGAGACCGCCAAGAGCCTTTTTCAGTGTCGGCGAGGATAATAACATTGTCGAACTCAACGTGCTCCAAGGCTTGCAGTTGTTCGAGGTACCTAAGCTGGTCAATCGACTGACAATGGCCTTGTGGATCATCCTGATCATGTGATTGGACGAGAAAATCGAGCTTGTGCACCCGAATAAGGTGTTCCCAAACATAGTCCTCAAGCGACGACGAAGGACTGAGTAAAGAGGGCATGATGGCGTAAGCTTTATCACTCTTAGCGCAGGCCCGGTCGTTGTCCATGGCATTGATGCAAAACTCGTCGAGAGAGACGCCGCTCTCGGCAATGCTAAAAAGCAGCGTGGAAATGGCGTCCCGAACGAACTGTGTCGAAGTCGGCAGCTCGTGCCAAAGCAGGGTCCCACGATCCCCCCGGCTGCCGGGCCCGTTTCTTCCATTCCATGGCCGTGATGGTTTTTAGTTGACAGGGCGTGATCGGTTCTCCAACCAATGGGTCCTGTGGATCCCAGTCGCAACCCAGGGCCGGCTGCTGCCGCGAGGCCATTGAGTCCGTGATGCGGATTGTCCGCAGGTTCGGACAGGCCTTGAGAGTTTGGCTGATATACGTCGCAACGGCCCCCGGCTCCTCCATGAGAGCGGTCTGGGCGTCGTAGGCATCGAGGTACGCCGAGATTCGTGCGCGATACAGACCGCATGACGGCGGGTCCCGAATTTGGTTCTGTTCCGAAACCCATTGTAGTGGCATGTGCCACCTTCCCTCGCCTCGTGCGAGCATCGGTCCGGGCCCTCGTGACCTGATCGCCGGGTCGTGCAAGTGGAAAAGATGCTGGATCGAGACGTTGAGGGCCCTCAGGGAGCGGCTGAATTCCAGGTGTTGGCTGATTTCATTGGCTGTCTGCTCGAAGCTGGTCCCGGGGAACATGACGAAGCGCGCTTGCTAAACCACTCCGTGGCGAATAACGGTAAGGCGATGTCGTTCAAACGCCGAGATGTGAGTCGGAGGCTGAGCAGGTCCGAGGTTTGGATGAAATCCCTCCCCGACAACCTGTGCCGGTAGCGACTGGCTTCCAGGACTTCTTTGGCGATCATGACCAGGAGCTCAGGCGACAGGGAAAGCAGCCCAACCCGAGCGCTTGCCATGGTAAAAGTCTGGGCTGGTTGGTTGTTGGGCAGAAGGCCTCTGCACGCACAGCGTTCGCTCGCGTCAGAGCGGTGATGTGAGCGACCTTTTGAGGATGGGCGCTTTTCAAGAGAATGTCTCTACGTACCGTACCCTCGGTCTCACTGCACCGTAACCCCACCCACGCGCCCACATATAACCCTAACCCTGGCCATACAATTGCAACCACACGGTCGCAAACCCATTCGCGACTGCATTCTCAATTAAACGCAGCCACTTGGAGCGCCAAAACGGCGTTTTCGCAGTAATCTCTTAATTAAATGTACATAATCTATCGCTTAATAAGCTATTTCCATGCCTTTAATTGGCTATAATGGCCGTTAACGGCCGGCCTGCGACTAAGTGACTTACTTATTAACACCAGCTATGAAAGAGGGCCTACTGGAAGCAGTTTAAGGCCTTCCTTTAGCAGGCTGTGTCCCTTTACACTAGGCGCCGTTAGACGCTAGCACGGCTAATCCTCCACTAATTACTGTTAAGTTACTCCCGTCTAACTAGGTACCTTCCCACTATAAGGGGGTACGTTAAATAAAGGCGTGTACTAAACTGCCCTAAGCCCTTCTACACGTTCTAATACCTTAGCTAGTACTACGTAGCCTACCTCTACCTCTAGAAGGCTGGCTGGAAGGTATAATAGCTTCCTACCCCAGGGTTAAGGCTATATTCGCCTGTGTTTAAGGCTAAGGGGGGGGCTAAGTAGCTGGTATAATTATCTGGTTACCCTAGGGGAGCGGTGCCGTCAGTATTAAAGTATTCCATTATATAGTAAACGTGGTTAAGCCTTAAGGTTAGCCTTTAAGCACAGTAACGCAGTCAAATTCTTAGAAGCGGAGGTAATCGTCTTTATTAGTAAGGCTCCGAATTAGCCATTAGAATAAGTTAAAGTCCTTATAAAGAAGAGGGAGGGTTTTAACCTTATAATAAGTGAGAAGTTTATAGCTGTAAGGTACTCTATACTGCACTGTAAATTTCTTAGTATAGGGGGGGAGCTCTGGCCTTAAGGGATAAGTGGTTATCAGAATAATATTAAGCGCGATCCTCCACTAAGCGGCAGCGTGCTTTAATCCCTTAAAAGAGATGCTAAAAGGGCTATTCCCCAGTCATTTCTAGCCTATAAAGTTATACTAAAGGGTGTTCTTATCCTTAATAACCACCTCTGTGATCCTAAGCTCTATTACCTTAACTATACAGTATATCTAACGTACAACCTTCAGAACGGTACTATTACTAGTAATAATAAAGGACTTAAGGTATCTGTTAACAGATTTAACAGGGGAGGTTATTTTTATATTAAAGTTAAAGTACCCGTTAATATAATAAGTTACCTATTATTTTACTATTAAAAACCAGCTCTCCTTAAGGTATTAAATAATAGCTATCTGTTAGGGAAAGAAGTCCTTAAGCCTTACCTAAGCTGTGTTATAATCCTTAAATGTCAGTACGTATATTATAACCTCTTAAAGTTTATAAAGGCCGTTTATAAAGTATTTAACGGTGCTAGGGATAAAACTAGGTTAGCTGTCAGGGGGATGGTTAGCATAATCTATAACATATTATATTTTTATATCTTCTTAATCCTCCTCAGCCCCTTTTAAACTGCTAAGGGGGGGTACTTCCACAGCTATAACCACGGTAATAGCGGCGGCCTTATTCCACTTCTTCTTAACTTAAAGCGTTATATTCTTATTAATATAGAAAACGCAGATCTGGGGTATAACGGTAAGGTAGACCTTTATAATGGTGGCTCACATAGCCTTATTATAGTCAGTAATAGTAACTAACGGCTTTTTAACGCTAATACAGTTATAAATAACGTTAACTTAGAGTATTAACCAGTCAAAGCCTTTTTCCACTTATTATTAATTAAGCTAAACGTGTAAGAGAAGGCTATACCTTAGTTATTAAGGCCTATAACTTAGAATAAAGCTAGGGCCTTATTATTAATATGGTAAATGTTATTATACATCTAAACCTTATAACTCTCAGCTTATTCTTCTTACACCACTTATAAGTCCAGATAAGGCCTTTAAGTTTCTTTTCCTCTCCTCTAAACTCTCCTATACTACTAGTTAAGGTTTACTCCTACTTTAATATGTAGGAAACACCCTTATCGTTAAGTAGCTTTATTATAGTTTAAAAGGGGGTGTACTTAGTAAGGGCTTTCTTACAGAGATAGTAACGATAATTCCAAACCTAATATAAAGTAATAAGTATACTTAGAAACTAGTCTTAAAGGCTTTAAGTAACTTCCTTATTAAAGATACTTACCCTGTTAATAAAGGTGGAAATAAAGGCCTTCTACTTAATAAAGAGTGTCGGCCTTAAATTAAAGCTATTACTAGTGTGGTTTTTATAGCTATAATTACTATGGATCTCCAGAATCCACTTACGCTTATTAAAGGCGAGGCACTTAGCAGTGGCCTTTTAAGGGCATTCGAGCTTAATAATGCCGGTTACGCAAAAGTAGCGCTTTAAAGGCTAACTAACGCCTTACTAGCAGACGAAATCGACGTTAGTATTAAAGCCTAAAGCCTTATTAAAGTTATTAGCCCTCTTCTTAACTGCGTAAAAGCTAACAGAGGCTATAAAGTTATAAAGGTCGAATTCAAGGTCCTCTAGAGAGTTATACTGCTTATAGGAGAGAGGGTGGCTTATAGGGGGGTTGTAAAAAGGCGCGAGAGGCTCGCCGTCTTTAACGTTGTACTCGGTATTGGCGTCGGTATCGCTAACATCGTCGCGTTCGTCGTGCTCAATTATCTCCCGCTGCGGCGGGTCGTTTAAGGCCATCTGGGCACCTGATTAGCCTGGTAAAGCGGGAGGGAGCATAGGAATTACGATCGCGAAGGTGGTTTTCGGTGGCCGTGATTGTGGCGACGACGTTATTGCAGACAGAAACCTTGCGAAAGTAGTGGCATTCAATTGAGAATGCGGTCGCGAATGGGTTTGCGACCGTGGGGTTACAATTGCATGGCCAGGGTTAGGGTTATATGTGGGCGCGTGGGTGGGGTTACGGTGCAGTGAGACCAAGGGTACGGTGCGTAGAGACATTCTCCTTTTCAAACCCAGCTCCCACGGGCTCAAACCATCGGTGGGTGGATGTCGTTGCTTTTTTTTCTTCAGCTCGCACCGTCAAATTGCTGACAATCCTTTATCGACAGTGCTGCGAAATCGGCACCAAAAGTGTTAGCAGGGTTCCCTGAACTCCCTGAGCGCAGCGCCCCTCGCGGGCTGCCACGTAATTTTACAGCGTGCACTAACACGCCACCCCCCCAATAAACGCCGAATCCTCACCTCCAGCCGGTCTCAGCACTAGGCGTGCGGGGTTCGGGCTTCCGATATCCCTGCGGCACCACCGTCAGCAACTGGACCTGTCGTCTCGGAATTACATACCCACATCAGCCAAAGCAAGGGCTTAAACAGCCCCTTTTACCGGTCCGGTGGTTGTGCTGGTCCTCGTCCTCACTCTCCCCCTCATCTCCGCGTTGATCGCCCTCCTGCTTCAACCACCGCAATGCACCCCCCTCCCTCCCTCGCGCCTATCCTTATACAAAACCGGAACCTCTCGAGTAAAATAAGACCATAATTAAATGGGAAATGGCGTTTTACCATGTTAAAACTCTAAGTTTAACTTACGTAATATTATCTTATTACATATGCCACTGAACGAAACCCGTGGAGCTGGTATGCGATCACCGCACTAATGATCGGCTTCCCCTATTTCCATTATATCAATGGTAAGCAGCCCCGACAGCTCCTCTCTGGCAATGACGTACTAACCCGTGCACACCAGTTAGTCTCACATTGCGGAATGCGGGATCCGTGCGAACAAGAACCATGGGTGCTGACATGTACAACATGATGGTGTGCTAAAGCCAGCCATGTGGCTTCGTCGAACGTACGTGATCCCCCCCCCATCGGCATTTTTAAGTGCCTCACACCATTTTTCACTCGTTAGATTTGCCGCACAGTTCTGCTTGCCGTCGCCGGCTGGAACATACCTACTTGACATATTCCCAATCACTGCAGCCTTCGTCGCCTGATTGGCAACATTACCTATCTTAGGTAGCTAATCACTGAGAACCCATGGGCTGCGAACCACCGCGATGGCAACCATGGTTTTCACAGTCTGTTGTGCAGAGATAGACAAACATGGGGTAGGTATCCAGCTTTGTACATGTCCGCCGGGTATGTGCCGAGATATACTGCATCCAACTGTGCCATATGACGTCCTATCCCTCCCAATTCATCAGCATAAAAATACATTCAAAAGGGTACCTCAAATTACAAGCAAGCATCTAGCATCTATGCCATCCCCAAACGCCATATGTACACGAACGAAAACGCACAATCCCTCTCTACGACGAAGGCCTAATTAAACCAATCCATCCCCCTCTTCACACTCCCCATCTGCCTCACCAGGGGCAAAAACCCCACCACCTCCTCAAAGTAATTCAAACACCCATTCCTCTTCCCCTGATGCCCTCCCCCGCGACTAATTCCCTCCTTCGGGTCCTGGTTCTGATACCGCTCCAGCCCCTGGACATGCAACGGCCCGCTGCACGTCAACATGCTGGCGACATAATTCATGCCTATATCCTCACAGTTGAACTTGGAGTCGACGTGCTGCCTGACCAGCGTCGGGATCGCCTCAGGCGAGGAGTAGTAGTCCATGAGCGAGATGTGCACGAATGCGAGGTTGGTCAGCACCAGGGCGTACCAGTCCGAGCCCTTTCTGCAGGGGTGGTAGGAGAGTTTGTTGGTCTTGCCGTCACGCGAGTAGCACCGCGGGAGGGCACCCGTGACGCGGTATCGGCCGAGCTGCCGCCAGGTTTGGAAGGCGAACTCGAGATCGGGGGGGGAGTACCAGACGTCGTCGTCGTGGGAGAGGATTGCTTGGGTTTGGTAGGTCGGGTCGGGGAGGAAGCGAACGTTGAGGCTGTTGAGCGGGGAGGTGCGGAAGCGGACGAGCACGCCGTGCGGGGAGGTGTAGGGTGGAGGGGGAAGAGTGGTGTTGTCGTTGGAGATTATGACGATTTCGTGGAGGGAGGGGATCGGGGATGCGAGGAGCGCGGTGAGGGTTATGTTGAGGACGTCGGGGCGCTTGTAGGTGAGGATGGCAATGCTGGAGGGGCGGCGGTTAGTGGGTGTTCCTTTAGTGACGCGTGCACAGCTTTGGGGGGAGAGAACGGGAGGGAGACGAACGTGAATTTGTCGTCCATCAGGTGGGAGTAGCGAGCTTCGGCTTCGAGCCAGACCTTTCGGGCGGCCGCGTGGGTTTCGTTTCCGCAGGTTCCGACATATCCGAGGGGTACTAGCGATGCGGCGATGGCTGGCGAGGGCGGATCTTCCGGCTTTGGAGGTTGTTCCTGCGGTGATGGTGTTGGCTCCGCGATGGCGATGGGAGATGGGGATGGAGTTGATGGCTCGGGCTGGCCACCGCCGGCGATTGACTGCAGCGCTCCTCGGTGATACGCCGGGTTCAGAAACGAGAGGACCAAGATGACGCCGAGCACCGTCGAACAGAGCATCAGCACCAGCTTCTTCGGCGGGAGGCCCCGCAGGCCTTCGAAGCTGCGCATCATCGTTCCCATGGCCGAGGATCCTGACAAAACGTCACGGCCAGCGGAGGATGCGATTGGGAAAAGGATCCGGGAGACTGGGACAGATAAGGCGACGGCATTCTGGTTGCCCCTGAGTGGAGTCCGCTAGGCCGCGCCGGGGCAAGACGCCGTAAAAGCGGATACGGAGTGGATAGAAAAGACTCGCGTACCCCATAACGGCTACGACGCCGAGCTGCGATCCACTAAAAGTGCTGGAGTCGACGCGTTTCGAGATGGGCTCTCTCAAAGGGGCTAGCAAAAGATGAAGTTTGAGATTGCCTGTGGTCCCCACAATATGGAACCAGCTGCCACTCTGGCGGTCTAGAACCAGTGGGGCCGTCACTACGCGACCCGTGTTCGAGATGCGACGGAAGTTTGGTGTGTTGTAGTCCCATCACATCCATCGCGCGGACCCATTAAACATGCCAAACCAAATGCACCAATTACTCTAAGAAAACGCATCAGAGTCTCGGCCCCTTAAAACCATTGTCCTTAGCCCCAACCCCAACCCCAACCCTGTGCCCTGTGCCCTCACAAACACCACCCAAAAGCCCTCACAACCCCTCCCCCTGCAAAACCCTCAACCCCCGCTCCAACAAAAACCCATCCCTCTCCCTAATCCCCAC
>Ga0247770_1001397_pt1 | contig 18967 bp, 13 predicted proteins | sample UWRJL136409B6_FD_179943 | JGI IMG/M metagenome (GOLD analysis project Ga0247770, IMG submission 179943) | Plant litter microbial communities from Arlington Agricultural Research Station in Wisconsin, United States - UWRJ-L136-409B-6 | ecosystem: Environmental > Terrestrial > Plant litter >... | reverse complement strand
AGGGTGATGTATGAGGCGATTGGGAGGTTGTCGACAAGTAGTGGGGGGGTGGGGGTGACACGAGCAATGATCTGTCTGTGTCAACTGATATTAAGGAAGAGGTCCTGCCAGTGAGGCCTGTTATTGGGGACAACGCCGAGAACAAGGATTACCGTCTGTTCAAGTTGGGGAGGTTCATACCTGATCTTACCCCGATCAAGGAAGTGGATGGGGAGCGCTCCCCTGAGAAGGGTGCGCCTAGGTCTGACGAGGGGGAGATATTTGGCCGGATCAAAGAGCTCTTGGGTGACGTTGCTTCCCCTGGGATCGCACCGGCAGCCCCGATGCCATTGGGGAGCCGGACAACAACAACCCCGCCTCTGGACAGGTCTTCACTGTTCTGGAGAGTGTGAAGAGGTTCAAGATTTACGGTTGAGCTTGGGCTACCTATGGACTCGAGACATTTGCTCTCAGGAAGGCAAGGGAAACACGAAACGCTGCATTGGCACCATCCCAAGCCATGCTTGCCGACACCGCAAATGAGAACGAGGTTTCCTATTTTGACAGGCTACGCCCGCTCTGGGTTCCGTTCTGTCAAATTACTCAGCGCCGCCGCTCTGAGACATGAAGGGCGTTGCCAATGAGTTTCCACAAGGCTAGAGGTCGCCGTCCTCGAGGTTGATCGACGGGGCCAACACCTAGACAGGAGCTTCCCAAGGACAGCATAAACTGACTCATGGAAAAGACACGCCGGTGCCTCCAAGATTGATGTAAGTCACCTCATTTGCATTCCTGCTTCTCCTCGACAGAACACTCATATTCGTCTTCCAGAGCCAGCGCACCTGGCCCATATTTTATCCACCACGGCAGCTTCAGGCTGGCGCTCATGGGAAACAACACGCCCATGACGCTTTAATGCCGAGTCCCAATCGTCTTTCAGAGCTACTATCTACGGGACGAGTGGTTTTCAGCCGGCGCTCTGGGGCTTCCAAGTATAATCGGAGTTGACACGCAGGCGGGTGCCCCACATGTCCCGTGTGAGGGAGCCCCACACATCGGGCAGCAAGAAGCAGGCGCGGATTTTTTTTCAGCTGCAGTTCGAGCAATTTTATGTAGGGTAGCATTGCGAGAATATTTTTGTTTCATTGCATGCTGCTGAATGGTTTTGCAACTGCACGAGACTGATGTCTGACGTTGTCGCTGGTTGTGTGGTGGAGTGTCTTGAGCAGCCCCACTCTTTCCTTGAGTCTTGAGAGGCCCCCGCATTTCGCAGCACAAGTCGCAACTCCTCTTCCTTCCTTCCCAAGACACAAACTCTGCGCTCAGTCTTGGATGAAGGACGCCATTTTGACTGACGCTTCAATCGCACGGCTGTTATCTCATTTGTCATTTTACTGCTCTGTGAGTGGTTTTTTTTCTGCTCCCCGAAGGGTAACGCAACGATCGTTCCAGTCTTTTCAGTCGGCTAGCGCGTACCTCAGTCATCACCATCATTCAGCATCACGACTCTACCTCACGGCTCCACATCGCGGCTCTACATCGCGGTTCTGATTGGCTTTGATAGCCATAATTTTTCTTCGTGGCGACGATGGAGCAGTAAGTCTCTCCTCCTCCCATCGCCGTGATTGACTCGATGGGATCAATCTGCTAATTAACACGACGCCTTCGAATTAGATACGACACTTCCGATGGCAGCCATCTCAGCCTTCGCAGACGGATCAGTAATACCCTCTGGAGGCTATCAAGGTACAAGCAGCCTATTGCGCAGCCCAGACCAAAGCAGAAGACGAGCTTGAGCCGACTGTCCATCTTGGGACGCAGGAGCAGAAATGTTTCCCAGAGCAGCAGTGCTTTCCAGAGCAGCATCATCGAGCAAGACCCAGTTGCGTCACCAAGCCTGAACGGTGTAAGGACCGACGCGGATCCGCCCATCCTTTACGACCCCACGGAGCATCCCGAATCTCAGTCCGCGGTCAGCGAGCATCGCATCACCCCATCGGTTCGCAGCATTGAAGCATCCGCAGATACAAAGAATATCCCCGACGAACTTGCCCTACCCGATTCTGCTCTTCCAGGTGGAACTTACCCGACAACACTCGAGAAGATCAGCCCTTTCACATCATTTATCGCCAGCCGGAACCGCAACTTGTCCATGACCCCGAGAGGTGCTCATCGGGGCATCTTCTTCAACCCCGGCAGCCGCAGCGATGACAAACATATCAGCCGACACAGACGCGGGAATGAGAGTAGCACAGCCCCGATCGTGTGTGACGCCGCAGACATCTTTGCGTCGTTCACGTCTCGGAACGCGCCGCACAAGACTCAGCACCTGATTATTGCAGGCAAGGCAGACGAGCCCGTGGTCGATCAAGAAGAGCATGGCAAGCCTGAAGTCACTTTTGTTCACCGTGAGCCGCTCATGAATACATCCTCGATCCTGTCTGCCAAGCGAATCATGTTCATCGATATCGTTGCTACGAAGGCCAAGAGGAGATACTCTAGTATCTCCTGTACTGAGCATTGCCCCCATTCAGACAACAACACGCCCTCAGCGGCAGGCGCCGAGGAGATGAGCTACATTCCAGCCAACACCATCGCGGGTGACAAGAGAGCCATTCTTGAAGAAGCTGGAGGAGAGTCGCAACCGATCTTTGACACCTCGACTTTCAGCGCTGAGGATATGAGTTTCACGAGCGCAGGCATCCTCGATTTCGAGCTAGAAGGCGCCAACACTCCTGCGCGCAAACACACGCTATCCGCTCTCGATCTCCACGGCCATGACCATATTTCCGTGTCCAGGGTATTCAACAAGCAATAGGAGCGCTATCTACCCTCGAACACCCCACGCACCGTCTCATCCCCCTTTCACCGGTCCCCAGACACATCATACCAGCCCTCAAACCTCCCTCACGCCAGCTCGCGCAGTAGCTCATGTGGCACCGTACTCCGCCACGGTCTACTCGCCAGCTCATCGGACGGAACACCCGAGTTTCCATCTCCCCTTCGCAAGGTCTCAGACGGAAGTTTGTTTTCGGACAGCAGCTCCTGCGGCACCACAATCCACCACCAAGTCGATCGTCTCCGCGCAGAGCTCGACTACATCTTCGAGGCCAAGAAACGGCCCCAAAAGCTACGCGTACGCTGGGTCGTGAAGGACCTGTACAGCTCCTCACCCGAGGCGTCTCTCGTTATCTGGAGGGTCGTGAAGACCTATCAGGCTTCGCCGGAGATGAGAGAGCTGGGTTTGGAGTATGTGCTGGGGAACGATGGGGCCTTGTACTGGCAGGAGAGAGAAACCCATCGCCTCGCGGAGGTAAGGGAGTTGGATTTGGGAGTGTTTTTGAGTTTGTACTATCCCAACGGGTTGTGATGGGGCTCAGGCCGGTGACCTTCTCAAGGGCGATGACGAGCTGGCCTCTCCAACATCACGTTGCCGAGGAATATTTTAGCTTTCTTGTTGAGAGTGGGGTTGGAGATTGGGCGGGTTTTTGACAGACCTGAAAGGGCACCCGACGGGTCGGAGATGTATCGTGCTGTATTCAGTCAGTGACGGGAAGTCTTGGGCTAGTATCGACGGTTCATTTCGGTGATACTTGCAAGGAAAACAGGGGTTTAGGACTTGCTGTGTATTATGATTTTGTGTTTTTGCTTTCTTTTGTCATATTTCTTAGTATCATGAAGCTGATGAGTATTCCGATGGCATTTGGGGATAGATGCTGATGGACATTAGGTACCACTGCCACCAACGGCTAACGAAGCTATCTTGGACTCGTGACAACTGCTTTGCAAATAGGCACCTATTGATACCTTCTCCTGTGCTTCAAGAGTGACCAAGAACTATCCCCTGTTCCTTTTCCTTTGTATTGGTTCCTGGGAGAGGGCGGAAGATTCGGCCTTCGAGACGTCGAAGACAGGAAACGCAGAGGCGCAGCAATAAGGCATGCTGATTGTTGGTACAGCAGTGCTCACCGTACCTAACGGCGCCCAGCTAACGCAGGAAGAGCCTATGTCCTCTGAGTACGGGAGTAGACACAGGGCTCTCGAATGGGGGCTTTCTACGGCGCCTGCGCTGCTCGTCAAACCTCAAGACATGGGCTCATTTCATCTACGATTGGAGATTGCTAGGCGGTGATGGGTTAGCGGTGAGATGCCTCACAGCAGGTTCTGACGACTGCATCTTGAGTCTTCTGGTTCTCTGCCGTGTCACAATTCCGGACATCGGCCGCTGATTCTCAATCAGCCTTTGGCGCGCGGGCAATCTGTTGCGGTGCCGCAGAGCGAGCGAGCCCCCGCAGTGAGGGTAGGTAGCATCGAGCCAGCAACGACGAAGCTGGGCAGTTGCACTGACCAATCCCCGCTGACCGTGCATCCAGTTGAGTTGTCTTGAGCCTCTGGACGCGTTTTGTTGACGCCCTTTTTCGTGAAAATCCACGATTTCTACCTTGCGCATCTGGCCAAAACTAGCTAATCATCCGATGTCTTGAGTCTCTGGAGCGTACGGCCCCGGGCTTGTCGCATGTGATTGAGGTGAAATGATTGAGGGTGGTCGTCGCCAGCAGCCCCACTCTTTCCTGGTGTCTTGGGACCACTCCAAGCCGCCAGCGGTCCTGTCCCTTCCTTCCTCGACCACCACCATCAGAATTGACTTGTGATCATGAACTCTCCTGATATTTGGTTTTCTCTTCGTACATTGCACTTTCTATTCTCGTGCTGTGTACCTTACTCTTTTCTTTCTCGGTATTGCTTTTCCTGATCGACGGGACCATACCTTGTGCTCTGGTAGCACAACGACGACTCGCACCTTCCGCGTTGTTGTTTTACCGCCATCATCTCCTCAATCTGGGCAATCGACTTGTCCCTCCCGTCCATCTGGAAGATGGATTAGTGAGTTTATCGCCCGCAGTTCGCTCATCATCGATCGTCATGCTGACCCGGTCAAAACAGTCTCGTCCCGATTTCCGCTGCTCAGCATTTTGCTGCTGCAGCCACCGTATCTGCTCAACACCATATGAATCAGACGCTTGGTATGCAGCTCCCACAGCTTGAGTTCCTGGCGCGGGTTGCAGAAACTGACTGGTCTCCAGACACCCAACGTGGCAAGAACCCGTCTGCGCTCGCCGGTTTCCGAGAACGGCTCAGCAGGGCGTTCCCCTCCCGAGTCAATGCTCCGAATAACAAGCACGCGAAGAAACAGTCCGACCCTGAGAACTCGACATCGGCGTCACGTAATAAACTCAAGAAGCTCCCTAATGTTCTCTCCGAGCCGACGAAGCAGCAGCATTCTGAGACGACCACGGCTTCACTATGCAACGAACTCAAGAGACAACTGATCTCTGGGCCCATGAAGCAACCGAATCCAGGGAATCACACTGTTCCACCTCGGAATAGACTCAAGAAGCAGCTTCCCTCTAAACTTGCAACTTCTGGCTCGAGGAACAAGCCGAAGCAGGCGCCTCGCCTGCCATTTTGGAAGCGCAGTCACAAGTCCAACCCTGAGCCTGTCGTCCTCAAGTCCGAGCCTGCCGCGCCGAAGATCGACGCGACAAGCATCAATAGCAGATCATCTCCTGCGACGGCTGTTGATCAGCTCGAGATCATCACCATTCAGCAGCGAACTAGACAACCTGAATGCGCCCCACTTGACTCAGCGCATTACGGCTCAATCTTTGAGTCGTCCCCAGTCTTCGTTGCCGAACCCGCACCTCGATCGATCTCAGGCAGCACGACCACATCAGTGGCGTCCAAGGTTTCCTCATCCGACAGTCGTGCCGATACAACCTCATCAGAAGGGTCTCCGAGAGCGGCTGGAGGCAGCATCCCTCGTCGGATTGCAAGCCAGGAGGATGACGGGTGCCCCACTTGGATTAGAGGGCAATATGCATCCCTCAACGGGGTTCCGAATGCATTAGCCAAGGAGCCGCTATCTGCCACTCCCGACGACCTGCCTCTCGTGGTTGAGACTCGATCTGCCATCCATGACCAGAAGGGAAGCCGCAGGACATTTGGCGAGTTCGCGGCCTTCGGCTTGAACGGAACCATTGATGGCGCCATGTCCGTCAACGAGGAGGTCCTTGACCTCTATGATGATGATGAAGATGAAGCAAGCCACGAGACTATCGAATTCGACCAGTTCTCGTTGTCCGATACCCTGTCGATTGTCAGCAATGAAGCATTGAGCTTCATCGAGGCCTCCGTCCTTCACATTGAGCCCGAAGCCACCAACGCAGTTGAGCATGGCCGGTTGTCGATTTCCGATACGCCCAGTATCATGAGTAACGAAGCTATGAGCTTCATTGAGGCCTCCATTCTTCTTAATCAGCCGCAAGTCAACGCTGTCGAGTATGACCGTGCATCCCTCTCAGATACCCCTAGCATTGCAAGTAACGAGGCGATGAGCTGCATTGATATCAGTGAGATGATGGACTCCACTGATATCCCCGAGGCTACTTTCAATCCACATCAGTCTGTATTTGTTTCCGGTAACGACCTCCCTGATCTCGGTCACGATGGAAACATCGCCGTCTCGAGCGTTTATGACTGGACCTGGGAGCAGTATCTGCGTGTGGACAATTTCGCCAACGCAATCGTCCGGGCCGAGGATGAAAAGCAAAGCTCGGATCGAAGGCTTCTTCAGGATGCCATCAGAAGCACCGCTGCCCACACGAAGTTGGAGGACGATCACAAGCATGAGACCCTAGAAGCTAGTATTCTGAATCCCAGCAATGGAAATAAGAATCGCGCCTTCACCTTTGGCGACTCTATCGACGGTTACGAGTTCTGTCCTGTCTTGAACAAGTATCTCCCGGTAGGATCAGATAGCTTCAACAACGAGAATCGTCCTGTTTCAATGACGTTCGACGCCCCCGCCCAGCAAAACGACAGCGAGCATACCCCAACTTCCGATGAAAATGGAAGCGCCAGCGCCACGGTTGAGAGGATATTCTCGGTCTCCCATATCACCCCGGAAGATTTTGCCTCCCTGCGGGACGACGGCTCTCACCAGTTCAAGGAGGCTTTTATCATCTGGGAGGTTGCTGAGGCGCTTCCTGTCCCAGGGAATCTGGGCCTTCAGTATTGTCTTGGGAACGACGGCTAGATGTATTACAACAATCCCGAGACAAATGAATTTGCAGCATTTACATCAGAGGACGTGCTCATTTTCTCCAAACATTATGACGAAGTCGCCAAGACGGTGGTTAAGGCTCTCGGTGAGGATAACGTGTAGTTGATTAGATGAAATGGAGCTTCATCAGGCACTCACACACTTTGTCGACCAGACTCGCTGTTTCGGCACCACACATGAGCAGTCTCTCAAGAGGGAGGGACAACCGAAGCATTGGGCCCTCCACCAGTTATCATTTTATGTCAGCATGGCGCAGTTCCGGGATAACCGTGCAGGATATGGCTGTGCCACTCCGGAGAGATGTCGGTTCACGACTCGGTTGACGGATTCGCGGGGATATATCTGGGTTATGGCATTTCTTGGGCCCGGGCTGGACCTTTTTTTATGTTTTTGGGGGCATTGTTTGGGAGGTTTTTGGTGTTGTAGTTTTCCATGTTTGGGATCATTTTGTTGGAGTTGTGGCATTTGTTCCGTTAATCACATACCGATACCCGGATCGCTAGCAGCGGCGGCTCGTTGATTTGAGTATTGTAGGTAGTTATTTTGGTCAGGCATGATTTAATATCGTTGAGCGAATATAGACTCCGATTCATTGCTGGCATGACAGGTTCCCCAAGCTACGCATCTGTGATTTCATTGATGTATCTCCGTAAACTGGGTCCATTCCCTAGCCCGATGGATGTCTCCCGCTGCGCTGCTTGCAAGACGGTCCGAATGCGCAGAGAGATACGACATAGCTCAATGCTCCCCTATTTCCAAACGGAAGCCCAGAAACTCAAAGAATGGGCAATTCAGGGAGTCCGCAGATCACTGGGCAGGTAGATAGCAAGCAGAAGTTCCTTGGGGCATTTAAAGCCGTCCCCTGTTCTCAGCCAATCACTTACACCAATCACTCCGACCAATCACTTACACCGATCAACCCATCATCAAGATCAAAGCGTGAGGCGAGGGACACATATTTTGGATTGAGAGCGGCAAATTTCATAATCTAGTATTACAAAGCACCACCTGCTGCCCACGCCATTCGCCATTCTGGTGTGGTTGTCCCGGAGAGACCATCGAAGTCGCTGAGTTGCAACCGCGGAAAAGTGGGTCCGTGTCGCGAGTGGCCTGAGTGCCTCAGCGCCGACCACCCCCACCTTATCTTCGCGCCTTCCCAGGAATTCCCCCAAGGTCCTTCCTTCCTCCTCCCACCAAGTCATCACGATTCTTGATCTGCTAATTCTACAGAACCTTTTTGATTCGACGATCCGTATTCTCTCATCACGAGTGTTGACTTTCTTTGACCCTCTATCGTCTCACCAGAGACCACTTCCGCAATCATTTGCGATCATGGAGTGAGTTGCTTCATGTGCCTGCTCACTTGCTCTTCGAGGTTGCTAACCCTCATCCATAGGACCTATAGTTATGCCACCGGTCGATACCTAGCGGAGGCATACCAACGCAAACGCGAGGCTTCAGCCGTCGCAAAGCGTGAGGGTATGTAAACTCCAAGCCCTGTGCAAGTGTTTTGTGAGGCAACTTAGGTCGCTGAATTGCATTTCTCAGCCTCCCAGAACATGGCCCCGAATGAACCGACTACGCGCCGTAGCTTTCGCGGGACGCTGAAGAAGGCGTTTCGCCTCGAGAGCTTGAGCACATCCTCGAATCCCGCCACGGGCAAGCGTGCCACGATCAAGGACATGTTCCGCCCGGACAAGTCAAAAGCCGACCCCTTATCGAACAAGCGCGATACCATCAAGAAGGTTTTCAAGGCTCTCATCAACATGCCCAGCTCCGACTCGGAGGGAGTTCGTGGCGACACGGCCACCGACACGGTCGCCAAGAGAGGACTCACCATGCGATGGAAGAAGCGTCCCGCGGACAAGATTCAGCAAACATTCACGCTGTTGTCAAAGGAGGGCCCTGCCATCAGCGACCACGTTGACCACAACTCTGCCGATATCCCAGGACAGGACCAAAGTCCCGTCATCCACGCAATGATCATAAACCCCCGAGTCCGTCAGCTAAGAGCTTTTTCCCAGGCCGAAGCCGCGCCAGTCATTCCGACGATATTTATTCATGCGGCTCCCACTGTCCCAGCTGTCACCGATTTCCCTGTCATCCCCGATGTCCCTGCTGTCTCTGATGTCCCTACATATATCGACAGCAAAAGTTCCACTGCCACTGAGAGCGACCGGAACACTTCGACTGGCACCAACGTGACCTCGGCTACTACCGCGACCTTGGCGACTAGTATTAGCACCAACATGGCCGCGGCAACCATTACCACTTCAGCGGCCACGAACTCTATCAGCAGTTCCTACAGCGACGTCGACCTCCCGGTGCTCCTCCTCGCGCCTGCGAACAGCCTTGCCGTCACCGGAGAAAACAGCCCGGTAGCGGACACATCTTCTATCCCAGAAGGAAGCTTCGCGAACTCTCTCAGCTCTAGGCTGAGCGCAGTCCTCTCTAATGCTCCGGTTCTTGAAAGCAGCGGAGACTTGCCCCGCGAGTACTATGCCATTGTTTACAGCATCTTTGGAACATTTCAGGCGGATGACGATAAAGGCTCTGCCGCTGAACAAGAAGACGAACAAGCGGTTAACAAAGCGCCTCGTTCGGCTGAGGGCAATAAAAGGATGGATGACGATGCCTACGGTCTTCACGTTTTCAATTCCATCCTTCTCGGCCCGATTGACGATAACCTTACGCATCACCAAGCTACCGGTCCTTTTTGCGGCACCGACAAAGTCAAGTCTGAAGAGATGGCCAGGGAACAAGTTGTCACCAACAATGAAGCTCTGATTGACAGCCAGGACACTACTTCGTCCTCCGTCTACAGCCAAGATGATGCCTTATTGAAACCAGGTGTTGCACCCGTTGAGGATTTTACTCAGGATCTTCAACTTCCTCTCTCGGTTTTGTCCCTCGGCTCAGATGATGAGTCGAACAAGAGCGATCCGGACTCCACCCTCTCGGTAGTCCCTGGCGAGGAGAAACCATCAGATATTGGCTCCGTGAGTGACAGGGGTAAGGCTGCCGATGTCAATAATGTCAATATCACCAATGTTGATGACGTTGTGAAGAACGACCTCCCTACACAGGCTAAGTACGATCTCACCATCTTTTTCGAAGATGGAACAGATGAAGAGGGGCCTAACAGCGTTGATCAGTGCATTGGTTGTCTATGGCCAGCATCCAGTTTCGAGACGGAAACCCAAACAGGCAGCAAATCCGTGCATGTTCCGCAAGAAGCCGAAGGCCAAACGCGCACCGAGCGTACCGATGACCCCAATGCAGCGATCGGAGCTAAACACCCAGGCGAGACTCGGAGCGATGGATTGGGACAAAAGACAGCAGCAGCGGGTGCTGTTGCTAGAGGCCCCGTTGCCCACTATTCCTATCCCGGAGTAGTCCATCTCTCTTCCAACACCACACTATATCAGCACAGCTCCAGCTCTAGCGATCAATATGATCTGTTGGATGCGAGCACGGATTCGCCCGGACGGAGAGGCTCATCAGACCACCTCGCGCCTAGCTCTTGGGGTCTCTTCAAGAAGAGGAGCACCGTCGACTACGGGATCGGACCGGATATTATGGTTACCGACGCAGAAGGGTACAGCCTTTGGCCCGATGATCTTACCTACTATCCTGATGCTGACCATTGGTCAGACCTAGACTCAGATTCAAGTGGATTAGATGCAGTAGCATCTTGAGCTCTCATCCCTTGTCAGACACAGTCATATAGGATGGCTATGCAAATTTACTAGCAAGTTGCCTTTTAATTGTTTGTTATTACTGTATGAATAGTGTTGGTGACTCGCTCTGTGTACCTGTTTGCGGCCCTCCTCTGAATTGTAATGATAGTCCTATCCATATATTTGGCTCCCTCGCCCTTCCCACTTGATGTAAATTTCCACATTTGGTAGTGGAATGCGGGCATGGTATCGAGGAGAGACGGGTAAGTAATAATCAAGGTGCGTCAGGTGATGGCTCTTATTTCATTTATGCACGCCAATATATGCTCTCCTTCCCCCTCTAGCACGAACCTCTTAAAGATTCAGAGCCATGACGCCTCCATGAGCAAGCAAGCTCGGCGGCGAGCCTTTCAGAAACAGAGAGTATCTCAAGATCCAGGCAGGTTTCACGAACCCCACACTCTGCCTCGTAGTGAGAGCAAGTGGGCAGGAGGAGCTAGTGATCCGAAAATCCGGCCCATTCAGCCCCGTTTCTTTCATCAAGATTGACATTGCCAACCATTTTTCTGCTGCAGATTCTGAACATGATCAGGACGACAACGCTTCCGCGACTCCGGTTGACGACCATGAGAATGACGAAACGAATGATGCGACATCCGACGAACACCCCGGTGCGGATGCTGAGATTTCCAATACCTAGCACGACATACCCACAGCTGCTGAGCCGAGTTCGACCGCCGGTGCCGAACAATTTCCCGTTCCGGAAGCCACGATCACCGGAGGCTGATTCATCCGAGCATCTTCACCAAGAATCGACTCCCGAGCGATCAAGCACAGCGCTAATTCCATTCGCTCCGAATATCTCGCGAGGAGCGTCTCGCGGGGTAAATGGAAGAATCCCAGAGAGCTGCAGAGCACGATGGATCATTCACGGGAACTGACCGAGGAATTTCCGGTTCAGGGCGGGAAGATGGCCAGTTGTAGATGTATTTGCATTCCTTGCTATCCTGCTGTAGTAGTAGAGGTACATGCAGCCATCGGCGCTGAAAGATGCCCCATGGAAGTGGACGGCTTTTTGATTCGTTTCACACGTCTCTTGTTCCCCTGTGTTGGGATTTCATGCGTGATCTTTTCTCTCACAAAAATTTCACTAGATGGATTTCAGAAGCAGAGCGGCCGTTTTTCATGTTCCTCTGGCAGTGTATTCTCTCTGCATTTTAGACGCATGGAGTCCTGTGCGGGGGCGCTTTGGCATGATCATTGATGTTGAGATCGAAAAATGGCCCGTGTTCAAGGCTGATTAGATACCTAACCTCGTCCCATGAAACCATGCGGCCCGTTTCAATCCCAAGAGCAGCTTACAGAATACCTAGCTACAGAGGCATAGGCACGGGCCGGGTGCTCGGCGGAGGCACTGCGAGCGTGCGCCTGGCTGATGGTCGTCGTGGTTGTAGAGTCGTGCCCCACTTTTCCTGTTCATGAATTTCCGCCCCGCCTGCCCCGCCATCCGTAAACACTCCTTCCTTCCTACACCACAGCAAGAGCATTCCCGAATTCGCAAATCCCTTTCTATCTCTCTACCTGTGTACTCATCTACCATCTTAATGGTAATCATTCTATCCCGCGATTGAGATTCATCTCAACATCCTTTACGCACTGATATCTTGCGACTGCCTTGCTCTACTCTTCCGAGTGCTGTCCTATTAATCTAGCCGCACACGACGCGAACGCGACTCTCATCGAGTCGCTCCCGCAATTGTCATTCATAATGGAGATGTAGGCCTCATCCGTTCAATACCCGCATCTGCACTCTTTTCAAAATCAAATCTCTCGGTTCGCGCCTCATGCCCGCCCCGCCCCAGCCTGCACGACTCATCATCATACCTTACAGCTTGCTATTCGACATCAACCATTGACACTCATCGCTAGCCATCAATCTACGAGCAGCGCTGTAGCTATGACACTCGGCGCCGTCGCCGCGTATTCTGTTGTCCTCAGCATCATGAGTAAGTCATGCCCTGTCCCCAAAGCCCAACCTCATTGGCCCGATGATCCCCGCAACGGTTCATTCGTGTCACTCACTTGCCCTTCTCAACCCTGATTGGCTCAAATCCCCTTCAACAACTGCTCTGCATCACTCCCACTCTTTGTCCCGAATCGGCTCCATCTCACCCAGCTTATTGTTCTCCCAATTTGACGGAGACAAACTATTTTTGCTCGGTGTTGCTAATAGTTCCCCTCCTCTAGAATTAGACAATCTTGACGACTGCGACCCACACCACGTCATCGACCACGAACTCCATGCGACGCAGATCGACCACCATGGTGCAGCAGCTTCTGTACACATCGACGCGACATCACACGCGAAAAACATCGACCTGGCGCATTCCGTCCCACACTCGGGTAGCTCTTCCCTGAGTTCCGGCATCTCATCCGGAAAAGGCACCATTTCCTCCGATGTCAAGCGCCCCGATACCCCAAACACCGAGATCAATACCGATGTTGAAGAAATCGTCTCGGTCTCTTCTCTTCCTACCAAATGACTTGGATCGGAGAAGATTTTGGAACTGGAGGCTCATTCTGTCGAGAAGCGCAATGAGCTACACGAGGGGATTGTAGGCCTTGATGGTCATGATGGAATTCTTCACAACACTGCGGCTGGAGGCGTCTGCGACATCCAGAGGACGTTGGTCATTACACTCGATGATGGCTGTGCCAAGCGAGGCGATGCTCAGGCGACCTCGGTCATTGACTCGGCTCGCAATCTGACTTCTGAGCCCGAGACCAAGCTACTTGGTACTGGGTACTTTTGGATCAACGCGGGTTACATCCTCCTGGGGTTCCAAGTACCGGTCAGCAACGTCGCCGCCGAGAGGAAGACGGTGAACTCGACCCTCGAGATCACCTCCAAGTACATGAGCGAGGACGGCTGGATGAGCGCCGCTTTGCCGGTCATTGCATCCATGGGCAACAGGCACCACGAGGGACCGATCACCATGCGCCGGGAAGAACAGACCGCCCCGGCTCTGAATGCCGCCGTTGAGCAAAAGTTGATGGGCCCGACCCCCGCGACCACCACGACGGGACAACCGACTACATACCTCAGCGAGCACGACTGGATGATCGCCGCGTCGTCGGTTACTACGTTCATTAGGCCAAAGCACCGTGAGAAGCAAACCATTCCTGCCGAAACCGTTGCCACCGCCGAGCAGAAGCCAATCATCCTTCCGTCCGAGCCTATCACAGCGGATAAGACCACCAGCGGCAACGACGAAGCTGCCTGGCTCGATGCCTCTACATCCATCATTGCCTCGATGGACATCGGCACAAAATACTGCAAGTCCCCCGCGTCTCAGCCGAAGACGACCTCCGAAGTCTACCAAGCCGGCAAGGGTACTGTCACCACAGACTAGGAAATTGTGGAGGAATACCCCGTGCCTGGCAATGACAGCCTCCCCTATATCCTTGCCTCGAATGGCGTCGCGTATTGGTATCACCCGAATGCCAGCAAGACTAAACCGCTTAGGGCAAATGAGCTCCACCAGTTTTATGATTGCTTTCCAGAGGCCCTGGAGCAACATTGCTCCATTGTGGAGGAAAACGACCCGTCGTTCAAGGCTGAGCGCCTTGTGACGGAGAACCAGATCCGGGCGGAACTCGGAATGAGCACTATCTGAGAGGTTAGGGAGGAACAGTCAGAGGAATAATGATCGGAAACGCCGTTGTATGTTTGGGTCCGTTGTAGGAGGACTTGTATAGATAGATAGTTATTATTTTGCTATACCTATCAAGTTGCGCTATGAACAAAGATGTTGTGAGATCTAGGCTCTTTTTACTGTCTTGCTTTCTCCTTCTGTGCTTTACCAGTGAGCCTGTATGCCTAGCGTCCTTCCCTTGCTTAACAGCTGGGCGACCCCACGTAGAGGTGTGGGTGCGAAACGAGTGCTTAACAGGAGCGTTGCCCAAGTGCACCTAGGGCTTAAACCGTGACAGCACGGCCTATCCTACCCTCGAGCTCCCCTCGCTCAAGGTTGCCACACCTGAGGGAGAGGAATTTATTCTAGAGGATGGCGATTTGTGAGGGATGGGTGATGAGCAAGGATTACCTAACTATTCGGTTTTGGGTCTTTACACTGGGAGATTTGGACGGCATGAGCTGTAATAATTCGTGCGTATATATGTGCTGCGCTTAATCATGCACATATATGTGTCATTCTCAGGGAAAGCTGCGCTATAAATACCAACCACGAGTATTTGTAAATTCTGTGTTTCCGATGTTCCCTCCTCCCGAGCCTTTTCACCCTTGAGTTTGTATGCCCGGCGTTCTTCTGCCGTTAGCTGCCGCCTCCTGGTTACCCGAAGCCGTTGAATGCAGACGAACTCAACCACCTCTACCACCTCTACCCAGAGGCGTTGAGCCAGCATTGCTCCATTGTGGAGGGGAACGACCGCTCTTTCGAGGCTGAGTGCCTTGAAACCGAAAGCGCATCAAGGAGGAGTATCGGGGACCCCAGGCTATCTCGACTCAAGGCGGCGAGAGCCATTTTGGGATGGAAACCATTTGCGAAGTTGACGAGGAGTAGTCGGAGGTGAGGCCCAAAGGTGGCGGTATATCTAAGGTCTGTTGTTGAGGAACTTTGTAGATACCTACTGTCTAGCTAGGTATAGTTATTAAGTTACCCTAATACTAAGGCGTTTCACCTGTGGGCTCGTACATCACTGTTGTTCTATTGACTAACGGATGCGTAGCCCGATTGCTGCCATTGTCTACTGGTGTGACCGAATCAGGATCAAGGTGACGTAAGGAGAGTCAGATAAGAGAGGTGTTGCCATTCTCCTGTCTAGGAGCAGCTAAACACCGAGACGCCGGCGTAGCATCAGGCTCAGACGGCCTCGTCGAGGTACCGTTAGCCTCAAACACGGACCTACTCACAGAATCTGCATGAGAACGATCAAAAACACCGGTAAAGATTCATTTCATTTCATAGACCATCCACATGGACTGGTCAATGATACACATTCCCACATGAACCAAGACAAATCCAAAGTTGTATCTTGGAACATCAACCGTGACAGACGCCAAACGCACAACCAGACCATCGTTATTTCTCCGCTCCAACCGGTGACCCAAAATGTTGCCTAGTACCAGAATATGAATGGCCCCCGTCCAATTACCCATGCCCAACGATGGGGGTTCCTTTCCCGTGGTGCAACGCCAGATCACACCCCCCCCTGAGCACCATATCTAAGAATAGTGGGTATCTTTTGCAAGTCGCTGAAACACCTGCTAGCAATGCTATTGGATCGGCCTTGCCACCGCAGGCGGCACACTCAATCCCTATGTCTTCCGAGCCAAAAAATGAAGCAAATTCACATAAGAAAGCAAGTAATGAGAGGGATATCATGTCTCGGGGTCGCCAGTTCTGGCCCTCTTGTGGGGTGGCGAGTCTGACTGCCTCATTCGAATCGGTCGCTTCCAGCGGCAGTACCCGTTGGCGGCAATACGCACTTCACGTTGTACTCGTCTGCTTTGTCGAGGGAGTTAGAAGGTGTAGATAGGTGAGGCTTGGGGCAAGGAACTTGAAAAGCACATACATATGAGATAGTGCCTGCAATGTTTTCGCATTATCCTCCGTCGTGTACTCTTCTTCGTCACCATCTTCGCGCCTCCTGGTTGTGGATGACGTCAACCCTTCCGCGGGCATGGCAAGGTGAAAGCCTCCAAACATCGAGCCATCCCCATCGAGGGTAATCGACGAGGTGGGAGTATCCTGGCGGGTGGGTGTCGTCTCCTGCGCATCGGCCGGTCCTGAATCGAGAGTGGCGTCCTGTTCGAGGACAACGGCCAGCCACTCGTGCGTCTGGCTTGTGTCCTCAAGGTAACGTGTCAAGGGGCTGTTCACGCTGACCGGTGGAGGCGCGCTGGTGATGCCTGCAAGCGTCATGCTAGGCGGCAGGTCGGGTCGCGATTGTTCAACGAAGACGGGCGCAGCAGGAGGAATGTAATCCGTCGCGATGCTCACGGCTGGCGATCCGGGGCCAGACCCGGGGCATGGTACATAATCTTGGTACGGTAGGTGGCATCGGGAGTCGGTCCCGGCGAGAGCGAGGGCGATTTGCTCGTGGCGTTGGGATGTCTTAGCGAATCGGTCCAAAGGGAGGGTATCGCTGAGATCGGAGCCGGCGCAGTCATCGTCGAATGCGCAATAGCGTGATTTGCCCCCTAACAGACCACTGGGCGCGGTACCCGGTTGCAAGCAGCGATCCTCCAGAAGCGGGTTGATTGGGAGGGATGTCGGCGATAGCAGTCTCAAAGCGGAAACCTGTGATGTTGCGAGAGAGAACAGAGGAAGGCGTGTCACCCTTGAATCCTATGTCAACAAGATGGGTTCGACGCAGAGAGCAACAGTCCCAAGGTACAGATTGGCGACTCACCAGGGCTCGTCGACGCCTAGGGACAAGCTAATGACGGATGGACAAGGAGAATCTCGCCTGGAGCTATCCTCCTCGACGAGGATGGTAACGTCGCGGTCGAAGCCGATGCCGAACAAAGGAATGGGATCGAAAGCTGCCATGGTGGTACGGTTGGCAGCGCGCGCACGACCGCTCGCATGGCACGGAGGGGAGGGGATCGAGTCGAGTTTTAAGGGATTTCGTGATCGAAGGTGACAAGTCCTCTAGGAAGGACTGTTTTCGGCCCGGCGGCGGGAGAAGGGCGCGGGAACGACAGGGCAGGCGCCGAGCGGGAGCAGACGGGTGCGATGTGGTGCGATGTGATACAAGGCAGCAACACAGTGTTGGGTCAATTGAGCAACCCCAACCCGACACGGGAGAATGGTTGCGGCTGGATGCCAAACGTCACGACCAGAGGGGGTGGGCGCCGATGGACAAGAAAAACGACGGGCGAACGATGGCTTTCTTGCACTAGAAAGTCACACACAGGACAGGGGTCGACGTGAGGGGAACCGCACGGCCGTGCCATTTGGGCCATTTCGGGGAGGCGTCCGTACCGTAATTTGGGGAAGGCGCTAGCGTAGGGGAGGGCACGGGAGCTCTGGCGAGGTGAAGGAGCTGAAACCAAACGACTTAGCGGGCCTAGCAGGGTCCAAAAGGGGAACCGCTCAGTGGGGAGAACGGCAACGAAGCCGACTTGGACGTGGGCCTTCCCCGGCTTCCACACCGGCCAGCAGACCTTCCACCTCAACGCCACAGCAGAAAAAAAGCAATAAAAAGCTCCAACACAACCGATGGAAAACGCGACACGTCGCGATTCCTCAAGGCACGTCAATTCCAGCAAATCGCGTTCGCCAGCGAAGCATTCCGCCAGTAACAACACTCGGAAGCTGCCCCTCCATCTTCCGGGAAGCCGCAGCGCGGGACCCGGGAGCTCAGTCCTGGGTTCCTTTCGGAGTGGAGAATGGACCAAGCGCCCGGTGACAGACAAATGGATCCATGAGGGCGCGCACAAATTCCCCAATTTCCAGTTTGCCTGCCGCGCCGTACCGCAACACCGCGGCATATTCCGCGTCCCCCACGCTTAGAAAGAGAGAAAAGCCCGTCGTTCAATGTTCCTAAGTGTAATACAATTCTGCCTGTCCCGATTCCAGCTTGCAGGAAGACGGGCACCGACAGACCGGTTCTCCTGCGCACCTGCAGTTCAAGCAACTTTCATCACGCATCAAAAGCCGCGCCAGTCCTCTTCCAGATACAAAATCCGCCGCGCTGGGTCAGTGCCGCATCAGCAATCACCATCGCAATTTGTTGCGCAGCCGGGATTGGGCGCGAGACGGACGGTTGGTTCAATAAAAGTCGCACACGTGTAACCCAGCATTAGCTTCTGTGTGACATTCCATCCTCCTGGTCGTCCTGATGTACGCAATCCTCACACCCACCGCGTCCACAGTGCCCGTCACCGGACCCGAGGGAATGGGACGAGCCACGGTCCCCGCAGGTGGGAGGTCGCACCGACGAATGGGCGCGAGTCTCGTCGATGGAACGAAACCTCCGCACATGAAGATAATGCACCGTGCCGCCGGGGAATCGCAATTCAGCCGCTCCTGATGGCTGCAGTTCCGCTCCCTCGGGTCACATCTTGATCAGACCACGGGCGCCTGAATCTTAGAGCTGGGAGCGGCTCGTCGCTGGGTCGCCGTCAAACCTTTGGTGCGCGACCTGCGCGGGGCTG
>Ga0247770_1001396_pt1 | contig 18971 bp, 7 predicted proteins | sample UWRJL136409B6_FD_179943 | JGI IMG/M metagenome (GOLD analysis project Ga0247770, IMG submission 179943) | Plant litter microbial communities from Arlington Agricultural Research Station in Wisconsin, United States - UWRJ-L136-409B-6 | ecosystem: Environmental > Terrestrial > Plant litter >... | reverse complement strand
CCTAGGTCGAGTTGAATTTCCTTATCAGTTTTGACTGAATTTCCCATAGTAATTTTTTTTTTTTGGACCACCCTTACAACAAATTGTCCTCCGGACAGGATAAAATTAAGTTAAAGCCGGGAGTGAAACTCTACAGCTTCTAGCCTTACTATTTAAACCCTTAACAGGCTAAGGCTTTAAGGGAGTACGTTAATAAAAACCTAAAGAACGGGTTTATTATAAAGTCCTAGTCTCTGGCAGGGTACCTAGTGTTATTCGTCTTAAAGAAGGGAGACGGTAAATTACATATGGTTATTAACTACTAAACGTTAAATAAGGATATAATTAAGAATCGTTACTTATTATTACTTATTACGGAAATGTAAAAATAGATTATTAAGGTAAATTAGTTCTCTAACCTTAATTTCCCTATAAGATTTAACTATATTAAAGTAAAGGAAGAGGACGAATATAAGACGGCTTTTTAGACTTATAACGGGTATTACTAATACTATATTATATTAATAGGATTAATAAACGCCCTTATAACCTTTTAAGGCCTTATTAATAGTGTTCTCCATCCCTTCCTTAATAAGTTTATCTTTATATATTTAAACGACGTTTTAATTTATTTTAAAACTTTAAAAGAACACTGAAAACATATACGATAGGTTTTAATAGTTTTTAAAAAGGTAAAGCTGACAGTAAACTTAGAGAAGAGCCACTTTTACGTTTAGGAACTAAACTATTTAAGGTTTAAAGTAACCCTTAAAAGGCTTAAAATATAACTGGAGAAGATAAAGGTAATTAGGGATTAGCTTACTTTAAAGAATTAAAAAGAGTTATAAGCCTTTATTAGTTTTATAAACTTTTACCGCTGTTTTATTAGGTACTTTATAAAGATCGTAAGACTACTTTACAAACTTACAGGTAAGGGAAAGCCATTTAAATGGATTAATAAATAGTAAAAGGCGTTTAAAGACCTTAAACACACCTTTATCACAGTGCCAGTCCTGGCCCTCCCTGATTTCTTAAAACCTTTCTAAGTTAAGATAGACTCTTTAAAATTCGCTATTAGTAAAGAACTTAATTAAGTTTAAAACGATAAGAAACGCCACTTAATTACCTTCTTATTAAAAGGAATCCACGGCCCCACTTTATAATATCTAATCTATAATAAAGAATTAATGGCGATTATTTAATACTTTGCTAAGTAGGTACTGTATTTAAACGGTATAGAGGAACTAGTTTAGGTTTTCTTAGATTATAATAACCTTTAATACTTCTTAATTAAGGAACTTAGCTTACGGCAGGTATAATAGGCAGAATTAATAGCCCCGTTCTACTTTTAGATCCACTATATTAAAGGAAAAGATAACAGGTGAGCTGATACTCTTAATAGGAGACAGGATTATAAGGATATTAACCCAGTTTTAATCCCTGTTATAATATTTAATAAAGCTAAGAATGGTATATTAGAGCATACGTTATAAGTGTTAGATAACTGGACGTTAAAACAGATTATTAATATTTATATAAACTTATAAATAAAGTATAATATTTATTAGTAATAACAGGACTTTTAAGTAAAAAGGTTAGTAAAAGGCACCTGTAAGCATAAGTGCCCTTTAGGAGACTTCTTAAGGCACGTGTAAGACTATAAGAAGGAGTGTTTAAAGTATCTAAACTATAATAAAACTGGTTATTAGCTGGAACAGTTATTAAAAGGTGTAAACGGCGTATTTAAACTAGGAGTAAAGCTTTAATATTAAGAGAAACTGTATATTTATAACCTAGATAAGCAGAAGGAGTACGTTTAACAGGTTTATAAATCTTAACTTAAAGGACATATAGGCTAAGTTAAGACTCTTATATAAGCTTAATAAGCGTACACCTTCTTAGGAATAAAGAAACTGGTTAAAAAAGTAATTAATAACTGTGATATCTGCCACAGGAAGTAAAACTGACGTTATAAGCTTTATAGGCTTTTTAAACTACTCCCTGTATTATAAGTGTTATAGAATTCTATCTTACTTAATTTTATTACTAGGATCCTAGAGTTTAGGGACCCTGTTATAAAAGTCACTTATAATTAAATCCTTATAATAGTTAATAGATTAATAAAGTAAGTTTACTTTTTATTAACTTTAAAAGACATAACTGCGGAGTAACTTACTTATATCTTTAAGAAAAAGGTGGTTTTATAACACCTTTAACTAGATAACATCGTTATGGATTAAGATAAGCTAATTATATTAAAATTCTAATAAGGATTAATATAAAGAATAGGTATAAAAAGTAAGCTTTTAACAGCTTTCCACCTACAGATGGATAGTTAAACGGAGTAAGTTAACTAGATATTTATAACGTATCTTTAAACCTACGTTAACTTTAAATAAGATAATTAACTTAAGCTGTTACTAACAGCATAAATAACCTATAATATAACGTTAATTAAGTTAACAGGTATATTACCGTTCTTCACTAATTATAATAAAGAGCCTAAGCTCTGTTAAGGCCTGTTAACTAACACTCCCTAAGCCACAGTCTACACAGACTAGATGTAAAAACTACACAACCACTTGCGAGCCGAATTTAAGTTCACATATAAATGGATAAAAAAGTTTACTAATAAATACTAAATTAAGTAATTAGTATTTAAGAAAGGACTTTATTATAACGGTAAACGAGTTAAGGGATTAACTTTTTAAAAGGGGGATTATATTTACCTTTTTTTATAAAACCTGTATTTAAAATAACCTAATAAGAAGCTTAATTTTAAAAGGTACAGACCGTTCTAAATTAAAAAAAAGGTTACCACCTTTAATTATAAACTAAACTTACCCGCTAGTATAAAGGTGCAGATTAAGGTTTTTCACATCTCACTTTTAAAACCCGCCTTAAAGGGAGTTCCTTTAGAAAAAAAGATTAAGATTAACACTAATAAGGATAAGTACGACGTTAAGGAAGTTGTAAATTTACAGAAGGGGAAAAACACATTTAAGTATCTTATTAAGTAATTAGATTACGGCCCTAAAAGTAACTTGTAGAAGCTAGTTAAAAATTTTAAATACCTAGACTTAATTATAGAGTTCCATTAAAAGAATCTAGATTAATTAAAACTAATAATAAGAACCAGAAATAAGATAAGATCTGACATTTAAACTACTATATTAAAGAGTAAGACCACCGTGGGACTTAAAACCTAAAAAGTGGCAGGAAACTCCTTAATAGGTACGGAAGGATATTTATCAGGACCTTAACCAGGGTTATAAGGACCTTAGACCTAATAAAGATGCTAGGCCTCTAAAGCTCCCAGCAAGCACTATATAAGAATAAATACTGCTAGAAAAAGAAGTTAGTAAAAAAAGGGCTACCCCCCACATACTAGGAAAAGAAGCTACAGACTAAGTTAAAAAGAGGTCGCTAGCTATAACGACCCCCTGGAAAAAGAACTAGCAGGTGTTCCTGTTAAAAAGCCCTCCTAGTTAAAAGACTTACTAGCTTTAGGAGGAGCAGCCAGACAGGCCTCCTCTTACTTTTAAAAGCGGAGGATCTTTACTTCTTAACTAAACGTGGAAAAGGCTCGCTCTTCTATCCTACAGCGCTGGACTTTAATCTATTCAAGTTAAGTAATGGCTTTATAAAGCTCTTAAGTTTTCAGCTCCAAGTTCCACGTAGCAGCGTTATACTTAATATTAAAATAGTGTTTCTCAGAAAGAAGCCGTTAAAGGAAAACGTTATTATAACTAAACACGTTACACGAAGATAAAGCCCCTACTAGTAAACATTCGGAACAACTGTCTAATCGTATAATAATAAAATAAGAAAACAATTTTAAAGAATAACGACTATAAGGTGATATTTACAATTTAAAAGTTAAAGTGAAGTCCGTAAGGTTACGGTGATAAAAGGTGCTGTTTTTCAAAATGCGCTTTTACACACAGTTAGTAGGTATAATTACGTTAAGAAAGAAGGAACGCCCTTATTAAGATTCTTTATAGAAAAAGAATGTTAAAGAGGGGGAATCGTGTGACGACTTTACAAGCCGTCACTTAGGCTGGAGCAGCCTAACAAATCCCCCACATAAGGAACAGTGTAGGAAGACAGTATATACAGTACTGTGCACTAGGCTAGGGGTGTAAAGACTTAAAGCCCTTACAATTAACCAGTAACTGCTCAGTCTTAACAGGAGTGCTCACTTATTAAACATCTGTGAGACCTTTAAGCAAGAGGTGTTTAGTGGTAAGGTGCTTAGTCCTTCATTAAGTAACAGGCTACTAAGTAAGGTATAAGGTACTTCTGGCTAGTTAGTATAGATAATCATAATTATACCTATAACCACCGTAAGGGACTCTGGTTCCTCACATTAATATTTAATTATTCATTTATATCTTATTATCTAGACTTACCTTTATATATTATAGTGACAGCAACCTATAATAACATTAAACCCCCCGTCTAGGAGTGCTAGTTTAATAAGCCGTCTTCAGAACGCCCCCTACCTGTTAGCGTCCTGCCATACGTTCTGTCTTAACCCGCGCTAGTCCTCTTAAGGCCTGTGTTAGGTGCAGGTCGTAATAAACAGAGCTTAATATGGAACAATAAAGGAAACGTAACCGTGGATCAGGTTATCTTCTTTCGATCAAAGGGCCAGAATTTCACTGGGCTTTTAATAGGAGGTCTTTATAGTGAAAATCGTCAGATTAATTGTTAATTAAAAGAAGCACGGTTTAAAGAACCGCACGGCGCAGCCCCTTTTTAACAGTAGCACGCGCCAGAGAACGCATCGCTATGTATATAAACAGCTACAGTAATATTACACATAGAGCCTAAAAAGAACGACAGGGTCGGCCTGAACAAACGCTTCGAGTTACTAATAAGCTAATACTTAAAATAAGATATCTGTGGTTTAAAAGTGCTAGGGAAGCTGCGGTTAAAGGTTAATTAACAGATTATTAACATTAACCTATCACTTGCAATTCAATATATTTATTAGTATTAAGTTTACCACTTAAAAGTAAGCAAACATATTATAAAAGATAATAACTTTATCTATACCTTCCTAATAAGCTATCTCCTTTACTGGCTTAAGGCTTTATCTCAGAAAGACTGGTAGACTGGGTATTATTAATAAGAACGCTTCTATACACTACCTAGGTTAGTTAATAATACCGTTATAATACTATACAGCTACTAATTATTACTTATTACAGTTAAATATAACCTTTAATTTTGTTAAATTCCTTAGGGATGCAGAAAAGTTTATTCACAGTTATGGATAGATATTGGAACGGGCTTCATTACAGATATATAATTTTACACTTACCTTCAGCCTAACCTTAAGTCAGGTTAGAAAACATTAGTGGAAGAAGAGATTACCATTTATCAAATCGGTTATAGGAATCAAGGACTACTGGGACCTGCACTAACAGACGCTTAAGGGGCATGGCGATTCCGTTAGGGCAGTTGTCAGAAGCGCTGCACTCTGGATTCTGTGAAATTAAAGGGGATGTAACTCGTGATTCTATTGCTCTCTCGGCTCTCTGGCTCAGCCAGAGAACCTTCCTTATAGCTGTGAATAGTAGCAAGCCGTGTAGCAAAGCCGCGCGGCTACAATTGCGCGTCTGTGGCAATGGTTACAAATCTATTGTTCTGGTGGTTTCCAGACTCTTCTTTCTAACAGTTCTGGCCTCTGGCCAGAACCCCTTCTTTCCGACAGCAGTAGCGTTCTCGCCGGATGGGAAAACGCTCGCCTCGGCTTTAGGCGATCGGACGATCCGGCTCTGGGATACAGCAACGGGTACTTACTAACAAACGCTCGAGGGGCATAAGAGTTCCGTTACGGCAGTGGCGTTCTCGCTGGATGGGAAGTACCTTAAGACAAACTGGGGCCTTTTGAGCATTAACTCAGACTTGGACATTTCGCAAAACCAGAGAGCAGCGGATAATATTTATCACTGGAGGCGGAAAAAATCTTGTCCGGCTTTCTCCTGATTACCAGGCATCATATGTATTAGTGTACGATCACACAGATTTCGCTAGCGACTGTATCGGGGTATAATAGCGTGGTTGCAAGCCCTGAATAGTAGTCCAGAAATGGGCATTAGACCAGAGCAAGGCCAAGCCCAAAATGGGACAACATAGCCAGAATATTAGCCAGTTATTTACCCAAAACCGTTTGCACACTAAAGGCACAGACCTACACATTAGAAGGCAATCCCCTATCCACAGTCAGCTTCATTCAGAGTCGGTCTTCCTAAAAATTAAAATGTATTAGTCTCTCATTCTGCTGGTGGCTTCCCTTGGTCAAAGCCTCGCTCATTCTTGGAGCGAGCAACTTATGGTGATTACTAATGGGATATTTACTGGGAGGAATGGTTATCCACGCGGCTACGTTTCTCGGAGCGATCTGGGATTTCTTAACAGCATGATGGTCTACCTGCTGCCTCCTCCATATCCAATCTCCAACAGGACGAGAATTGACGATACAGATCTTTTATGTGCACCTACCTAGAGGACAAGAAACCAGACTGCAAACTATCTAAGTCTCCAGGCGTTACCTGGGTCTTACATAGCAATCAAATTTCTTGAGAATAGACACGTTACATTACCGCAGCTATTGTAACACAGTGCCTGTACTAGATAGTCTGATAGAGCGCATACAATTCGATGTTCCAATTGACCCGCAACGTGAGTTCTCGGATGGAAAAGGGAAAACGGCAGTTACGTAGCGACGGAAAGCAACTGTTACGTGCAAGGGGGCTGGTGTCCCAAATTGGGCCGAGGACCCGTCCTTCTAACCATGCCGGCCCATTTATGGTCACAGCAAGTATAGCTGAGACTCACCTCGGCTTAGGCGGCTATCAGTGCAGCTCACCTCTTGCTCAGGATCTGCGACTAATACGGACTCGGCCAGAAAAAAGTGTCAGGTGAGACTATAGAGGTAGCTAGTCGCTAAAAAGAGAAGAGCCTCATTTAAAGACGGTTGGCCTAAAATCAGGATTGTTTTACCCTCAGCTTACTAGTACTTACCCCCAGCTCACCATACTACGAAATTGTCAGTTTCACCTGAAGAGGGACAGGTTTTGGGCCAGATAGGGGTGGCTCATTTCTGGTCCCACCCTGGAAAAAGAAAACGGCGGCCCAAAGAAATGGACCCTCTAGCCAGTGTATTCACTCTTCGCTTTACACAGTAAGGTGCTACATTATAATTAGTTTGTTACTTGGTAGGCTTCCACAGGGCCTTGTACGGGGCTGTCGCTTTTAGGAGAGAAGAGCAGTACCCTTTTATTAAACATAGCTATTAGGTTCCTATAACGATGGCTGAATCCTGCGAAAATGTCTGTAAAGAAAAAGGTTCTGGCTTCCAGCCATAACCACACAACCCATACAATCACCTAGTTGCAAACCTGTCCATTCTACCAAATCCAGTGTACAGTGTTTCTGGCAGGCTCCTACGGTATAAGACAAATAACAAATTCTAACGAAGAAGACGGGTGCTATCGGTGAGCATGCAAATAAGCATTCATTACATTCTCCGCTAACCTATGACAGACTACCCGCACTAGAAGGATTCTTTTCCAAATCACCCACAATGTCGGAAATTATAGCCGGCCATTTTCACTCGAGGCCTATATGTTTCTGTGTCGAGGGACGGTGCTTGGTACTGCATACCATAAGTGTGTTACTGCCCGGACATCTTCATAGCATGGAGAAATTCTAGAGTGGGTCAGTCCTGATATTCAGGAATACGGGAAACTGGATATCGCTTACCTGCGATTTCGCCTAAATGTAAAACATACTGTCCCTTAGCCTCGGATGAATCCTTACTTCTTCATTTCCAATAGTAGTCTCTTCCATGCTGCCGGCTATCGAAGGCGATGCCGAGTTAGGGGACGGGTCGAACACTCCGCCTAGATAGCACCTTGCTCGCTTGCACAGAATAGTTGCGTAATACGCAGGCGTGCAAATGCTCACGGCCTTCGTAGCGCGCCCATATATGTAGCACATGCTTTGGGTTACATCTTGAAGCCGATCAGCAACTGTCTGGAGTGGTGGCGCACCCGTCTTGCCATGGGCACGGAAGATTTCGTCGATCACTACAACATAGCGTGCTGGTCGCGCAGTCCCCTGGATGGCTGCATGCGACTGGAGGAAGAACTCCCAGCTGCGGGGGTCCGTCACCCCTCGGTCAACGACAGTGCCCGGTCTGGTATTCGACGACCGATCCGCGTCGGCCGGTTTCGTTGGATAGAAGCGAGTGTGATGGCGTTTGCCGACAATAATAACCGTCAAACGCGGAATGGATCTCCTTTGGTCCACTGCCGGGTATATTTCTTCGCAGGCTTTACGAAGGAGAGGTAGCTCTTCGTCGATGATTGTCTGATACTGGCCTTCCGAGACCCCGTCGCGATAAACGAGGATATTCTCGGGCAATACTCGGTGCTTCCCTACATCTTTCCACAGTCGGAGCCGTGATTTAAGCATGTCTGTCAAGTCTGACACCATTTCCTGGCGCGGCGCCTGCACCCTCAGCACACCAGGCCACTGCCCGAGTGATCTGTCAACGCTTGCCACCATTCCGGCAATGCTCGGTGCAACACGGCTTGAGCCGGGAGACGGGTGGGTGACGTCGATCCCCACAACCATGGTCTTGTCCTCGCTAATGATACCGAGTCGAGCACTGTCAACTAGCTGGTTGGTCCCACCAAGCTTCAGGTTGAGCTTCAACGCAATGTTGGCAAAAAACTGGTCTTGGCCCGTTTTTTTGGCGAGCTTGTGACCAACAACGCAGACGGTGTGGATGCCGAAATCCTTGTCGCAACGGCGCTTGATTCGATTATATATCGGAGTATTGTGTTCTGGCAGTATGATGAGAAGAAGATCGAGATCGTTTGCTTTTTGAAGACATTGATCCAGCTGTGTGTCCTCCGGGCCATTCATGACCAGTCTCTTCCCGCCAAGAGGAGGCCGGACTATGATTCCAGTTGCGGATAGTGCGCCTCTAAACCGCTGAATGACGTCGGTCAGACTCGCCTGGTCGAATGCATCGCGGTAGCCCGGCAGCGATACCATTAGATACGACCATCTTTCCAAACTCCCGGCGCGGTTAAACTTCACTTCGACCATGTTCCAGCCACCCAAACACACTGTGGCTTGTTTGCCCTGCTTATAAATAACTTTGGGCGCCGTTAAAACGCGCCCAGGGACAGTGATCAAGCGCGGCGAGACGGATAGACCAAATTGACCCTTAAAATATTAGCACTGTATTTGGTGTAAGAAGGGCAGAATGTATTACCAGCAGAGCGTTTGTCTGTGAGTCGAGTCCAACAGTTGCTAATCCATCACGGGTGATGGAGGCCGCATTCTCCCACGGCTTGCGTGTGGCGAACCGTAGCATCTTCTGCGTCTGGGCATGGTCGAGTTTTGATGTCGCATTTTGTCCCGCGAAGACAAAGCAGATCTGGGGTGGGAGGTATGTCGGCATCTCTCTCGTCCCAACATTGACCACCGGGATGTCGGTATTATCAATCTGCAGGCCGTACGCTGCATGTATATTAGATTTCCTGGTTCACTGTTGGGTAGGTCACCACTTACTCTCCCAGAAGAAGTCGTAGACGCTGACATATCTCCCGCTCGTGGAAGGTGCAGAAGCGTCTCTCAGCCCGGTCGCCCCGTATACTTTCTTCTCTTCCTTTCCTCGACTAACCTTCTCGGTCCTCGATGAGCCTGTTTGAGCTAGACGTTCCAGCCAGAACTCCACATGCCTTGGGCCTGCACCGAACTCCCTCACCCTTGGTGGGTGATCAAGTTCTTGGCCATCATTAGTGGTAGCAAGCCCGAGAATAGCCCTTGCTCTATGTATAACCTCGCCTTTTTTGTTCCTTCTTTCTGGGAGGTGAGTGGTTTTGACTCTGAGTCTCTTGAGAAAGGCCTCGGTACGGGACTTGCTTCTTAGCCCAGCATCAAAGCGGAGGATCAGAATGTCCAGCCGACCCTCCTGGTAGAAAGCGGCGTTGCTGACGTTGACGTTGACCAACACACGACAGCATGCTGCCCGTACACTCGCAAAGAAACCGCGTATAGCGGTCAGTCCGGTGCCGAGGTCCTTCGTGGCTGAGCTCTGGTCCAGCGAGAAGGTCTTGCTCGAGTTAATCGTAATCAAGTTGCCAGTCGACTTAGAATAATGATTCAAGAAGATATTGAGTGCCTGTATCATGGGTAGTTTGTCGTCGTAATGGGCCCTCAGGTCAGTCGACGTCAGGTACTCGGTTAGCTCCGTGACTGACAGGGTAGCAGTATAGAGGAGCTGCACATCATACTCCTTGGCGTCCTTTTTCGGCTCGTCGTGGCCCTCTTCTCGATAGCGAATCGTAATGCTCGGGGCATCCTCCACAAATCTCCGGCGCGAAAGTAGAGTTGACCTGAAATCCGACACAATGTCATGCCGGAATTCTCCGAGTTCCGGCGCTTGTAACAGCAGTCGGATGAGCTGGGTCAGTTTCCTGCCAACTATGGAGGGCGACACAGAAATGTCGTATCGGTGCAGTTTCAACTCCGGCGATACGGCCATTTCGACGTAATTGGCCCACAGTATGACCGGCTTGCCTGCCATGCCGTATCCTGGCCGGCGCGGAAAGACGTGCTCCAAAAGGAGTTCACGCACATGTGGCACGTCCTTGCCAGCCTTCTGGAGAGTGTTCTCAGCTCTGGCCACCGCCTCATCGGGAGGAGGTATTCTTCCGTCCTGCTGGCTATCCCGAAATCAATACGATGTGTGCATCATCTCAAGCGCTAGGTAATATTACTCACGAGAATACCTGGATCGGCGCGAGCGCTCCGGATCCGCGGGCGCTGCTGGCTCTGCCGCGTCCGCCTCGCTGGCCACTGCCATCATGGGAGAACCGATTCCCAGGCATTTTTGAACAATGAACAGGACAAAGCTACTTGGACAATGGAGGCCGATGAAGTGAATTTGTGCGGGGTTAAAGATGTTTGCAGTTGCGTGAGTCATGGCTTTAAAATCTAAGCCACTCCATGCTGCCTGCATCTTCGGTCTTGTTTCCCCGCTTCAGACAGTTTAGGGGAAGTGGAAAAGTGACTGACCCAGCTATTGGCCGGCCCGATTGCTGCCTAGAGCTAGCCCCATCATCAGACAGTTAGCGGCCTCCGGCGACCTGCGGTGGCCTCCCCCAGATAGCAAATCAATTCAAGCCATTTTCCACCCCTGCGCTGTGCATGTTCAGACAAGCTCCCCCGCTTTCACTTTTGCGGCTGACTTCCACCACTTTGGTCAAGACATTTTCCTCCTTGACTTCTACGCAGCGAAAAACGTCATTATTGCAATAAACTCTTCATCTTATCCCACAATCGGAGCCCACTGTAGCGAGAGTACGAACCGGTCAATGCTGTACTTCAACACCACTGCCACCATTTGCAACACCCAACACAGAGAGCGCTCCCCGCCCGGTGCATCATGCGACTTCTCGACACAGGCACACTACGTCTTGCCGAAATTGAAGACAGCAATATCCCACCATATGCTATCCTTTCACATACATGGGAAAGGGAGGAGCTCACATTTCAAGATATCAGCGGAAATGATGCTGTGGCGTCCTTGGGATATGAAAAGGTCAACAAGGCGTGCGCTGTGGCTGCAGAAGATGGGTTCAAATATGTTTGGATTGACACATGCTGCATCGACAAGGCGAGTAGTGCAGAGCTTTCCGAAGCGATCAACAGCATGTATCACTGGTACCGCGACGCCGATGTCTGCTATGCCTACCTTGCCGACGTGTCATCGATGGATGATTTCCCGCAGGCCAGATGGTTTACCAGAGGATGGACCCTGCAAGAGCTCATCGCCCCACTGGACGTCGTGTTTCTTGACCAGCGATGGCAAGAAATAGGTACCAAGTCAAGTCTACGACAGAAAATCAGCGAAATTACGGGTATACCCGTCCGTTTCCTCCTGGGGGGCGATCTTGTCGAGGCCAGCGTCGCACAAAGAATGTCATGGGCTTCAAAGAGGAAGACAACAAGGGTTGAAGACCTTGCCTACTGTTTAATGGGCATTTTTAACATCCACTTGCCGCTGCTCTATGGAGAAGGGGAAAAGTCGTTCATCAGGCTTCAAGAAGAGATCATGAGGGCTGTGGACGATTACAGCCTCTTCGCATGGAAATCGCTCGAAAATCGCGGCGGCCTTCTGGCAACCTCTCCGGCTCCATTCGTCGACTCTGGCAATATTGGCTTCAAGCCTTCAGGCATCTCCAGAAAGGCCCTAGCTGTCAACAACCAAGGTATCCACCTGGAGCTCCGATTTACGGACCAGGGTCAACAAGGCTTACATCTTGCTATTCTTCCGGACATAAAATGCGAAAGCACGGGCCGAGGAATTGCACTCTACATCAGAGCAAAATCCCAGGCAAAGGACTATTTCGAAAGGGAGCGGAGCGACAAACTCGAGTTCCTGGATACAGTTGAGCCTTCTTGGTCAAGCGGGCCTGCAAAACGTATCTGTGTACGGAACGACCGTCTTACACGGAATGGGAAGCAGAGAAACCCATGGAGGTGTGAAGTGAAGCTAGTGGGGATGGAAAGTGCCGCCACCCAGCACCAGGTCCACCTCCAGGCGACCTGGACTCTGGCGGACGGCGTACTATCGACCGCGATTCCGACCTCTGACGGTATATTCGGCCGACTGCTGGTTGTTTGCAAAGACGGAACCTGGTTTCAAGTACTACTGGAAAGCAAGGGACAACATTTGTCGGCCACCATTGCTACCGAGTTTGTACCGACCTTGGAGCGACTCCGGAGTCCAACTATTCGCCAAGTATGGGAAATCGAGCCAGATCGAATTACGAAGCCATTTGGTGTTGGAAAGCGCATTGCCCTAGCAACCAAGAGGCAGATCCGATCAGTAGACGAGCAGCAGTACCGTGTGGCTTTTGTGGAGATCAAATGCACATCTGAGGCACAGAATGATGGTGCAGATGCATTTGATCATATTGCGCTGCTGGAGAAAACGATTGAAGATCCCAGCGCCCTGCTGTCGTATGCCGCTGGTCAAGGACTTGAGAACCTGGTGAGGGAATTGTTGGCCCACAGTGGGGGTGCCGTTGAACCAAGGGACGAGGACAGATGGGGCCCGCTTTCTCTAGCGACAGAGAGGGGCCACGATGGGATTGTGAAGCTACTCTTAGAATGTAGTGACGTTGCACCTAACATGACGGATACGAATCAACGGACGGCGTTATCTTTGGCGGCAGCAGAAGGACATATTGCGGTTGTCAAGCTCCTGTTGGCACGTAAAGATGTTAGTGTCGACCTGAAGGATAAAGATGGGCGGACGCCCCTCTGTCTAGCGGCGGCGGGAGGCCATGAAGCGATCGTCAAACTTTTATTGTCGCATGGAGGTGTCGAGGCCGATGTCATGGACAAGGCCGGGCGGACACCACTACTATTAGCGTCGGCTGGAGGACACGAAGCAGTCGTCAAGCTTTTACTTGCGCAAGATGAGGTCAACGCAAACGCAGAAGACGGGGATGGACAGACGCCATTACTAGCAGCAGCGGCAGGGGGACATCAAGGAGTTGTGAAAGTTTTATTGGCGCGAAAGGAAGTTCAGGCCGAGATAGAAGAGAAAGATGGGCTGCTATCGCGTTCACTGGCAGGGGCAGCAGCAAACGGACACCCAGCAGTTGTCGAACTCCTACAAGCACGTACCAGCATCAAAACTGCTTCGCCAGATGAGGATGGGTGGACATCACTGTGCCGCGCAGCAGAAAGAGGACATAAAGAGGCTGTCGAACTTTTATTGGCACGGGGAGTCAAGGCTAACACGTCAGGCAAAGATGGGCACATACCACTGCTATTAGCGTCGGCCGGAGGACATGAAGCCGTCGCTCAGCTTTTGCTGTCTCAGGATAACGTCGATATAAACGCACAAGACCAGGAGGGATGGACGCCATTACTAGCAGCGTCGGCCGGAGGACATGAAGCCGTCGCTCAGCTTTTGCTATCTCAGGATAACGTCGATATAAACGCAAAAGACCAGGAGGGACGGACGCCATTACTAGCAGCGGCAGCAGGAGGACATGAACCGGTCGTCAAGCAGCTCTTAAAGCGCGAGCACATCAAAGCCGGCATAAGTGACCATCTCGGAATGACGCCACTAAACGTCGCGGCAACCGGAGGGTACGAGCCTATTGTCCGACTGCTACTGGCACACAGTGATGTCAAAGCCAACTCGGTGGATAACGATCAACAAACACCTCTTTGGAAGGCAGCATATCGAGGACATGAGGCTGTTGTTAGGCTGTTGCTAGAGCGGCGGGGCAGCGTAACGGATTCGGCAGATACGGCAGATTCTCTAGGTCGGACGCCACTGAACGCAGCGGCAGCAGGGGGACATGAGGGCGTTGTCAAACTACTGCTGCAGCATAATGTCCAAGTCAACTCGGTGGATAAGTACCGACAGTCACCTCTTTGGAGCGCAGCTGAGGCGGGGCATGAGCCCGTCGTTAGGCTACTGCTATCCTGCAGAGATATCGTGGCCGACCTCAAGGATAAGAAGGGACGAACGCCACTCTGCATAGCAGCAGCAAGGGGACACGAGATCATTGCTAATCACCTGTTGGCAAGGAAAGATGTCGACCCTGATTCGGAAGACAAGTCTATGCGAACAGCACTTTTCTGGGCAGCAGAGGGAGGATTTGAACCAATAGTAAAGATGTTACTGGACTGCGACAATGTCGAGATCAACCACAAGGATCGCCATAGGCAGACGCCATTGTATGCAGCAGCGGCTGGGGGGCACAATCCGGTCATGGAACTGCTGTTAAGCTGCAACCGCATTGAAACAAACCTACTGGATCGGAAGAAACAATCACCACTACACATAGCGGCGACAGAAGGGCACGGAAGTTCTGTCGAGTCACTATTAAAACGCGATGGTACTGCAGTCAACCTTAGGGACGAGGATGGAAAAACACCACTGCTGTTAGCAGCAGCTGGAGGGCATGAAGAAGTGGTCAGATTATTGTTAGCCCGTTGTGATGTGAAAGTGGACATCAAGGACGATGAAGACCAGACGCCTCTGCTGGTAGCGGCGACAGGAGGATACGAGGCAGTCGTTGAGCTGTTGCTGAAACACAGCACCAAGGCCAATATGAAAACCAAGGATGGGCGGACACCTTTGCATTTAGCAGCAGCAGGAGGACACAACGCACTTGTCAAGTTCCTACTCGACCAACATATTTTCAAGGTCACTACAAAAGACAGCAGAGGCCAGACACCCCTGTTATTAGCAGCGGCCGGGGGCCACGCTGGTGTTGTCGAGCTCCTCCTCGCACAACTAGGCGTCGAAGCCGACTTGGCAGACAGAACGAAGCAATCCCCGCTTTGGAAAGCTGCGGCTGGCGGGCACAAGACTGTTGTCAAATTGCTGCTAGAGCGGCTGGATGTCCAAGCAGATTCGCCAGATAATCTGGACCGGACACCGCTAAGCATAGCAGCGGCCGGGGGACATGCAGAGGTTGTGGAATTGCTTCTAGGGCACGGCGATGTTGATCTAAATCACAGGGACTTCTCAGGCCAGACCCCACTAGGCAAGGCAATAGAAGCAGAGCACGGAGCAGTAGTCAAGTTACTATCAACGGATAGAACCAAAGGGGTGAAGAATAAGAAGCGACCGAGGGGATCCCGGAGATGAAAACGGCGTTTATGCATGTTATCTAGGTGACCGGCTAGTCGGCGTGTTTATCAGCGTGATATAAGCGAGGGAATGTTTGATGGACAGTAGAGAGGAGGAATCTCAAAACAAATTGGGTATCTAATTATGGGTAGCGCGTACTTCAGTGATTTTCAGTAATTTTCTCACTTCATATTGCGCTAAAGTCAGGTCATTCTGCGTAGGTATCCCCCACCAAACCCTCTTAAGCAACATCAAGTAACGGCGGGAAGAAAATGACAGAAAGGAGCCAGAGCAACCACAAAATCTAGCGAAGAGTATTGATCCTACCGCTGTGCCATTCGGGTGCCCCTTTAGGATGATGTTTCCTTGGGCTTTCAACAAAAGCTGTTACCTTGGCAGATAGCTAAATGTCCATCACATAAAGTATTACTCTCGCCCTTACCTGGAGTCCTCAAGCACTGACTGTTTTAGGAAAGGAACACACTATTGTTGGCACCTTGAGCCAGAAAGATGCAGTCACTGCTATAAGCCAACAAGAGTCTTCATCCTGTCTTAGGCAAGGGATAGACACCGCCTTTCCAACTGACCTGGTGTCTACAAATCGCAGGCTGTGGCAGGGGTGGAGGACACATCACGCGAACTCTACGAATTCTTGTGCTCGAGGCCTCGTGTCACCAATAGCAGAACCGAGGATCATGAACCAGATCATCGTACGGCCTCTGATCAGGATGGATTGTCGAATCTGGGACGTCGAAAAGGGCGCTACGGAAGCTGATTTGGTGCCTGAGCTTGCCCTGTTCGGACATTATCAGACTAGCTTTGAGTTTGGCAAAGCGACTGGCACGTTTCTCGAATAGAGTGGCAATAACCTTTGGTCGCAACGTCTTGGTGATATCTCGAACCTGGGACTGGAAAATAACATGGACAATAGAGATATCGGAGGGGCATAGACCGGAGACCATAGCCAGGTAGTGCCTAATTGAATAGAATGCGGCGATATTGGAAGTCTCATATTTTGCTTATCGTTGCTCACTTTTAAGCTGATTTGGCTGGGGAGTCCAATGATATCTCAACTACTTGCCTCATTTACGCATTACAATCCGATGGCCGCCCAGCTCCCCCGGTGAGGTCTGCAAGGTCCGGGTGTCAAGCAAGTGTTTCCAAACAGTGTAAGACCTAGTCTCAGATACCGGAGAGCAATTTTCAACTAGCCAGGGTCGATGGCGGGACGATAGTGAGCTGTGAAGTTTCCTTTTACGCCGCCGAACAAGTAACGGTAGACACAACAGAACCAGACGGCCTGAATAGACACAATTTCTCAGGAGCCGCCACCGAACCTAGTATTCGAGACCAGTCTTTCCTTGGATTTCAATAGAATAACCTAGCAAAGTTTCAAACGCGGCGCGCGCGCGCGTCGTTTTCGCTGTACATTAGCTTTGCAGATAGATTTATAGAAGGACCGCTTGCCTTTACAGGACGGAGCCTTCGGCTCCTACAATGTAAGACCAATAATAACATAACGCAAAGTTCAGTAAAGTGGAGTACCGTAGCAATCGTGAACCCGTAGAAACACTTACCACCGTGTTAGCTTAGTGAGAGGATATCTTCGCCCTATACTCGGAGATAAAGAAAGAGGCAGACAAGTACCTGAACCGGTACAAGAAGCCTCCCATCGGTGAGCGGGAGAGAGAGTTGGCCTCATATAAGCACAGGGAGACGAGCTTGAAGAGGACCTTTGGTCTAGAGAAGGAGAAGAGAAAGCTTGAGGAGGTGGAATCCGCCAGGAAGAACGCCAAGACGCAGCATAAATCTGATGAAGCGGTCAACCAGTAGGATGACGAGACAACCGATGTGTCGTCCTCGTTGGATTCTGAATGAGGTGGCAAGGGTTCCGGCAGTCTTGTTTTGCTACCACAATGGTATCAGCTCAGATTTCGATTCGCATAAGCTGGGTTATAATATTTACCTCAGCCATCTATTTGCAGAGTAGGTAGGTATCCTTGAGAAATGACGAAGTAAGCGGGACAAATATTGCTCCATTTTGGGCCACTTAGCGATCGTGTTTGGCTCTTTCTTACAAATCATGTCCCAGGGCAGTCTCCCTGATGACCCGGTTGTGAGTGTCGCAACGGCTTGGCGGCTGATAAATCAACTGAGAGTGCATGTCCCAGCATCCTATCAACCCCAAACAAACGGAGTGCGCACGTCCCATCAAGAAGAGTTCGTTTGCGGTCAGTGACTCAGTTATACCCACGTTCGGACTGCCAAGTCACCGTCTTACGAGGGCGACGCCAATAGCCGACAGGCATTGCGCAAAGCTTCAATGTAAGATGCCTACTTGCGCCCCAGATAAAGCCTGAGGGGTCCTCAGAATGGACAGTTGGGCGGTCGAGAGCAGCTAGGGTTTCTGCAGAGTCCCCCAGATATAAAAGCACCCCCAGAGACCTGCCTTCTTGGAGAGTTTCTGTCAAGCTCAGCATCTTTGTTCTAATCATTTTGGCATCTCCCTACCAGAAAGCTCTTCATCCTCTTGAAAATGGCTGCACAATCCGGCATCACATTCATTGGAATCGGCAATATGGGCCTGGCCGCTGTGCTGGCCCTCCTCAAATCCGGCTCTCCCGTCACCGTCTGGAACCGCACCGCTACTCGCCCCCAGGTTAGAACCGCAGTCGATGCCGGGGCCATGCTCGAAGTGGACCTCGCGAAAGCAGTCTCCAAGAATCAGCTCATCTTTGTCTGTCTCCTCGACTACCCCAGTTTTCACCAGTGTTTTGAAGCCCTCGGGGCTTCATCCTCTCTCGCCGGGAAGACTGTTGTCAACATGACCAATGGCACCCCAAGACAAGCTCGAGAGACGCAAGCCTGGCTTCGGGAGACGTGGCACGTCGACCACTACTTTGATGCAGCCATCATGGTGACACCCCAGATGATCGGTGGGCAGGAAAGCTTCCTGGTAGCCAGCGGCGAGGATTCTGCATCCTTTTCTGTGGCGGCCGGCCTTCTATCCTCGATTGGCACGCCACAGTATCTCGGCCCTGATATCACTGCTGCGGCGCGATTTGACCTCGCCGCCCTCTCCTCCATGTACGGCATGTTTGCAGGCTCGTTCATTGGCATGGCTCTGCTGAAGCGCTCTCCAAACCCATCCGTCGGAGGCACTGTGAAGAATCAGATCGTGCCGTTCTTAACCGCTCTAATCCCTTACCTTGGACATATCGCTTCTGCGTGGGATGAAGAGCGCTGGGAGGATAATATGGGCAACCCTGTGGCAATGCAACTCGAGGGTGTG